>ENA-ORXI01000038-ORXI01000038.1-sediment-metagenome-genome-assembly--contig:-NODE-38-length-79288-cov-24.030816_pt1 | contig 79288 bp, 66 predicted proteins | sample MGYA00237861_ERZ511468 | MGnify/ENA primary metagenome ERZ511468 (study PRJEB26299, sample SAMN06266213) | sediment metagenome | isolation source: Hudson Canyon methane seep mesocosm | place: USA:Hudson...
ATCTAGACATGAAAATGCCTTTCACTTCTTTACAAAAATGAAAGGCACTTTATGGTTTGTAATGTTTTGTTTTATAAACAAATATATGAATTAAATATTCAATTAAGTTAACATTATTATTGTTATATCATTCAAAAGGGTACATCATCATAACCATCATTTTGTGCAACATTTTGCTGTTGCTGCTGAGGTGCTGGAGCAGCTTGTTGTTGGTAATTCTGCTGCTGCGGTTGCTGCTGAGTATTATTTTGTTCGTTACGCTTTCCAACGAGGTCGATAATATTTGCATTAAGCTCTAGGCTGGTTCTTGTTGTGCCGTCTTGGGCTTGGTATTCACTTTGAGATAGTTCACCAGATATAAAAACTTGCTGGCCTTTTTTTAGGTAATTTACGAGCGAGCCTTCTGCTCTACGTCCCCATAATGCTACTCGAACCCACAATGTTTGTTGTCTATCACCAAAGCCAACATTATTGGCTACAGTCACGTTTAATACGGTTTGTCCATTTGGGGTGTTTCTGACTTCAGCATCTCTACCGATAGTGCCGGTAAAACTAAATACGTTGCTCATGAGTTGGTTCCTGTTTATTTTATTAAATGGGGAGTTATACGCCTTGGCTAGCTAAATAATCATCATAGCTACCACGGAAGTCAACAATACCTGTTGGTGTGATTTCTAAAACACGGGTTGCTAATGAAGAGACAAATTCACGGTCATGGCTGACAAAGATTAGGGTGCCTGGATAGTTCTCTAACGCTAGGTTTAAGGATTCAATAGACTCCATATCTAGGTGATTAGTTGGTTCATCTAATAGCATGATGTTGGCGCGTTCTAGCATTAATTTCCCAAAAATCATGCGGCCTTTTTCTCCGCCTGAAAGCACGCTAACTTTTTTAGCTATATCATCTTGTGAAAATAATAAACGGCCTAAAGTGCCACGAATAACTTGGTCGTCATCACTTGGTTTACGCCATTGTTCCATCCAATCAAAGAGTATTTTGTTATCTTTAAAGTCTTCGGCGTGGTCTTGAGCGCAGTAGCTGATATCGGAATTTTCTGACCACTTTATCGCACCTGCTGTTGCTTCAAGGTCGCCTGTTAAGCATCTTAATAGGCTGGTTTTACCGATACCATTGGGACCAATGATAGCAATCCTCTCGCCTACTTCAACCATGAGGTTAAGCTTTGAAAATAGTTCTTTATCATCAAAGCTTTTACCCAAACCTTCAACTTCTAATGCAAGGCGGTGAAGTTTTTTAATTTGCTCAAAGCGAATAAAAGGATTTTGACGGCTAGAAGGCTTTATTTCAGCTAGGTTGATTTTGTCTAGTTGCTTTGCTCTGGACGTGGCTTGTTTAGATTTTGATGCGTTGGCAGAGAAGCGACTAACAAAGGCTTTTAGTTCAGAAATTTGGGCTTTCTTTTTGGCATTTTCAGTTTGTAGTTGTTCGGTGACTAAGGTTGATGCCATCATATAATCATCATAAGAGCCAGGATAAAGGCGAAGTTCACCATAATCGAGATCAGCCATATGCGTGCAGACACTATTTAAGAAGTGACGATCATGCGAGATGATGACCATGGTGCATTTTCGCTCATTTAATACATTCTCTAACCAACGAATAGTGTTGATATCAAGGTTGTTAGTGGGCTCGTCGAGCAACATGATGTCAGGCTCTGAAAATAGAGCTTGAGCTAAGAGTACTCTTAATTTCCAGCCTGGAGCAACTTCGCTCATGGGCCCGTAATGTTGTTCTGTAGGAATACCTACGCCTTCTAATAACTCACCTGCACGTGCTTCGGCTGTATAGCCATCCATTTCTGCAAATTCAGATTCTAGGTCAGCGGCACGCATTCCATCAGCTTCAGTCATTTCAGGGTTAGCATAAATTGCATCACGCTCTGATTTGACGGCCCAAAGTTGTTCGTGCCCCATAATGACGGTATCAAGTACTGCATATTCTTCGTAAGCAAACTGGTCTTGCTTTAACTTACCAATGCGTTCATTGGGGTTTTTTGATACGTTACCAGAAGACGGCTCTAAATCCCCCCCTAAAATTTTCATGAAGGTTGATTTTCCGCAGCCATTTGCGCCAATAAGTCCGTAACGGTTCCCGTTAGTAAATTTTACAGAAACGTCTTCAAAAAGTGGCTTGGCGCCAAATTGCATAGTAATGTTTGCGGTTGCGAGCATGTTTTATTCCAGGTAGAAGCAGGGCCGATAGTTGCATTTTATGACCACGATCGGTTTGTATGTATATTTTTAGAGGGAGCGTATTCTACTCGATTTTTTATGTAAAAGGCTGAGTAAATTTAATATTTATCTATTCGAGTACAACGAGTGATTATCTGTAGACTTTAATTTTAAAAGTCTACAGTTTACAGAGGGTATGCGTTAGATTATTTGCCTGTTGAACCGATTTGTTCACCTAGCTGTACTTTTTGGCCAGTGACAAAAGTTGATTCCCAGTTCATGGCATCTTTGCCAAAGAGAGCAATAATGGTGGAACCCATATTAAATCGACCTAGTTCTTCACCTCTTTTAAGTTGTGGAGCATTGTCTTTATATTGCCAAGTTTGAATGCTTTTTGCCGTTGGAGGCGTGACTTCGCCATGCCAAACAGTTTCTATACTGGCAACAAAAATAGCGCCTACGAGTACTAAAGCCATGGGCCCAACTTCTGTATCAAAAATAGCGACAACACGTTCATTTCTGGCAAATAAGCGGGGTACTGAATTAGCTGTTGCAGCATTGACACTAAATAACCGACCAGGCACATGAACCATTTCTTTTAATGTGCCGTCTAGTGGCATGTGTAAGCGGTGGTAATCTTTGGGTGATAAATAAATGGTGGTAAATTTACCATTTTTAAAGGGGGTGGCTCTTTGTTCGTCACCGCCTAGTAGATCTACAGCGGTATAGCTTTTTCCTTTTGCTTGAATGATATTTCCATCGGTAATATCACCTGCTTGACTAACGGCGCCATCAGCTGGGCAGGCAATGTTACCTGCTTGATTAGCAATCGTGCGTGCACCGGGTTTTAATTCACGCGTAAAAAAATGATTAAAGCTAGGGTAGGCATTAATATCTGAATCAAACGCTTCTTGCATATTGACGCCATAGTGATTAGCTATTTGAGTGATAAAGAAATTTTTCCATGCTTTATTTTCACTATGGGTTAATTGTCTCATTAACCTTGATAAAGGGTGGTGAGGTAATAGGTATTGTGGCAGTGTAGTTAGGCTTTCTTTAAAGGTCATTGTCGGGTGTTTTTCCACTTAAATAATAGGCAAAGGCGATAATTTCAGCGACGGCAGTATAAAGTTCTTTAGGTATTTCATCACCTAAAGGAACTTGCGCTAAAATTTTGGCTAGTTCGGGTTCAGTTTGTAATGGGATGCCATGTTGTTCTGCAATGGCTAAAATTTGTTCAGCAGTAACCCCTTCACCTTTAGCTGTAACTTTAGGCGCATTTTTTCCATCATATTTTAATGCGACTGCTAAATCAGCGGTGTAAAAGGTATTAGGCATAGTTTTTTAATGCTTGAGAGTACTTAAAGTCAGTAAGTTAACTAGGTAAATGCTAATTTATGAGTATCATGCGAATAAATTGGCACCTACAACTGTCTTAAAAGTATAATGATTTATTTTTTGATCAATCGGGTATTTTACCAGTAATGAAGCTGGAAAAAATTAAACTTTCAGGATTTAAATCATTTGTCGATGCGACTACGATCCCCATTAAAGGTAATTTAATTAGTATCGTAGGCCCTAATGGCTGTGGAAAATCTAATATTATCGATGCGGTGCGTTGGGTGATGGGCGAAAGCTCAGCCAAGCATTTGCGGGGTGGTAGTATGGCTGATGTGATTTTTAATGGTTCCTCCGGTCGTAAACCGGTGGGTACAGCATCCGTTGAATTAGTTTTTGATAATAGTGAAGGTAAGGCGGGCGGCGAATATGCGCAATATACAACGATTGCCATTAAGCGCCAGGTTAGCCGTGATGGGCTGTCTGTTTACCAATTCAACGGGACTAAGTGTCGGCGCAAAGATATTACCGATTTATTTTTAGGGACGGGTTTAGGTGCGCGTAGTTATGCCATTATTGAGCAAGGGACAATTTCCCGGGTTGTAGAAGCTAAGCCTGATGAGTTACGTGTTCATATTGAAGAAGCGGCAGGTGTTTCTAAATATAAAGAGCGACGTAATGAAACTGAAATGCGTATGCGCCATACACGTGAAAATTTAGAGCGCTTAGATGATGTCCGCGATGAAGTTGAAAAACAGTTAAATCATTTAAAAAAACAAGCTGAAAAAGCTGAAAACTATACTGCTTTAAAAGCGAAGGAACGTTTATTAAAACTTGAATTATTAGCGATGCGCTGGAATACGCATCATATAATCGCTCAGCAGTTAGATAGTAAGCTTCAGGATGCAGCTACTGCACATAATGAACTTTTTATGGAGCGGAAAACTTTAGATGAGTCTTGGCAAGAAAACCGTTTATTACATAAAAATCAGCAACAGAATTTTGATAAAGAACAGGCTAAATTTTATGAGTTGTTGACTGAGGTGAGTCGCTTAGATCAAGTGATTAAGCACAATGAACAATCACATGAAGAAACTGAATTAGAATTGCAGCGCTTGCGTGATCAGTCGGGGCATCTTAAATCAACCTTAGAAGAAGACCTGTTGCAATTAGATGATCTGAAAGAATCAATACTTGAGGTCGAAGAGTCGTTAATTATTTCTGAAGAACGAGAGCAGGAAGCTCAGGAGGTTCAGCGAAGTGCGCAAGAAAAACGCTTGGCTTGGCAACAAGAGTGGGAGGCTTATCAAAATCAGTATGTAAATTACCGTGAGCAGGCAGAAGTTAAGCGGATGCAAGTGGCGCAACTCGAAAATCAAAATTTTCAGTTACAAAGCCGTTTGCAGCGCTTGCAAGGTGAACACGAAGAGCTTAGTGAACAGAGTGTACATATTGAAATTGATAGTTTAGATCAAGCGATTGACCTTATTGAAGAGCAGCGAGAACAGATTCAAATTGATTTAGATGCGGTGCATTTATCGATTAAAGAGTTACGCCAACAGATAAAGAAACTTCATGAATCCTTACATAGTGACCGTTCTGAGTTGCAAGCGGTTAAAGGAAAAGTGACTTCTTTAGAGTTATTGCAGCAGCATGCAATGGGTAAAGATAATCAGAAATTAAGTCATTGGCTGGATCGAATGGCATTGACGGAAAACCAGCGTTTAGCTGAATTTATTGAGGTAGAGTCTGGCTGGGAAGGTGCCGTTGAGAATGTTTTAGGGACTTATTTAGAGGCGGTGTGTATTGATAACGCAGACCAACTGATTGATGAGCTTGCTTCATTAAGTGATGAGTCTGTGACTTTGTTTGAAACAGCGCATGATTACTCAGCTGAGTTGAGTGCTGGGTTACCACGATTATTAGATAAAATTAAAACACCATGGAATTTGCAGGGCTTATTGTCAGGTATTTTTTGTGCTGATAATACTGAGCAGGCCAGAGAATTAGTTGGCGAGTTAAAGCCTTATGAATCAATCATTACGCCTCAAGGTGCTTGGGTGGGTTACGGCTGGGTTAAGATCGTACGTGAAAATGATGCGAAAAGTGGTGTTTTACAAAGGGAAAAACAGCTACGCTTATTAAAAGAAGAGCAGGTACAGTTACAAGCGCGTGTTGTCGTTGAGGAAGAGCAATTAGAAACGGCAGAAAACTTCTTAAAAGCGGATGAAAAACAGCGTGAGCACTTACAAAACCAAGATAAACAAATTAGTAACGAGCTATCTTTAAAAACAGCTGAATTTAGTGCGCACTCGGCGCGAATGGAACAGCAACAGCAGCGTTTAAGCCAAGTAAGTAATGAAATAGCTGATATTAATAGTGAAATGCTTCAAAGTTCGGAGACTATTGCTGAAGCCTCTATGATTAAAGAGCAAGCTGAAGAGGCGATGGAAGTGCTTGAAGAAAATAAACTACAGCTTGAGCAGGATAGTCAGCAATTACAAACACAAAGCGAACAAGGTGATAAGCAAGTTAATGAGATAAGGCAGCAAGTGCATGGTTTGCACGCACGGTTATCTAGTTTGCAGGCATCTGATGAACTGACGACAAAACAGATTGAGCGTTTGCAGCAGCAATTACAACAGTCTGAAGAGCGCATAAATGAATTAGATAAGAAACTAAATCAGACTATGAAACCTATGGATGATGAGCGACTGCAATTAAAAACTTTGCAGTTTAATAAGCAGGAATTAGAGGTTAGTCTGCAGCAGCAACGAGAGCATCAAGCTGTTTTAGAGTCTGAAATTAATGAATTGGCTGAGACGTTTAGTTCTATTCAGCAAGAGATAGAACAGAAAAAAGAATTACTTGATAGTATTCGCTTTGAGCAGCAGGAAAGTCAAGTGCGTCAGCAAACGGTGACCGAGCAATTGCAGGAGCTAGATGCCGATGCCGAAGTTATTATGCAAGATGTTCCTGAACATGCGAATGAGGTTTCTTGGAAAGTAAAGGCTGATGATTTAACGCGTCAAATAGAGCGTTTAGGGACGATTAATCTAACGGCAATAGAAGAATTTAAAGCACAATCTGAGCGTATGTCATTTTTGAATGAGCAAAATGAAGACTTATTAGAGGCATTACAAACACTAGAGTTAGCTATTGCAAAAATTGATAATGAAAGCAGGCAGCGGTTTAAGGAAACATTTGATAAAATAAATACAGGACTACAAAGTAAGTTTCCTAAATTATTTGGTGGTGGCAAAGCTTATTTGTCGTTAACAGATGATGATTTACTGGAGAGTGGTGTTAATATTATTGCTCAACCTCCAGGTAAGCGAAACAGTTCAATTCATTTATTATCAGGTGGAGAGAAGGCGCTAACGGCTATTGCCTTAGTGTTTTCTATTTTTGATCTTAATCCAGCCCCTTTTTGTTTGCTGGATGAGGTAGATGCACCTTTAGATGAAGCAAATGTACGACGCTTTTCAGCAATGGTTGAAGAGATGTCAGCCAGTGTGCAATTTTTATATATTTCACATAATAAAGTGACAATGGAAATTGCTGGGCAATTAGCAGGCGTTACTATGAAAGAGCCGGGGGTTTCCCGTATGGTAGCAGTTGATATTCAAGAAGCAGTAGCAATGGCGGAAAGTTAAAGTGGATAAAGATTTATTAAGAATAGTTATTATTTCAGTAGGTGCAATCGTTATTTTAGGCATGGTTCTATGGGGTATGTTTAAAAGCTCAAAGCGTAAAAATATGTTTTACGATCATAAAAGCAACCCTCTGGAAAATGTGGATCCTAATTTGTATGTAAATACGTCAGATGATGATTTTGATATTGTGCCATTAAGTACGCAGGATAATGATGATTATCAGCCGGCACCAGTCAGTACACGTTTAAACTCAGAATATATACAAGAATCTAAAGCGCAAGCAAACAGTGAGTCTGATTTGGGGATATTAGCGGAAGAGTCAGGCTATACAGCTAAGAGTATTCCCGTACCTGAGTTAAAAGAAAAGCAATTGCCGGCTTTATTACAGTTACATTTAGTTGCGCGTGACCCGCGTGGTTTTACAGGTTTGCAGTTGGTGCAAGCTTTTGAACGTGTCAGTTTAGTCTTTGGTAGTGTGCAAGTTTTTGAACGTTTGGATGCACAAAATCGTGTGGATTATGCTGTAGCAAGTATGGCTGAGCCTGGTGTTTTTCCGGGTAATAATTGGGAGTCATATACTTGTCCTGGTGTGTCATTTTTCATGCAGCCACGTGAAGTGGATGATGTTAATGCTGTGTTTAATGATCTAATTGAAACTATCGGGCAATTATCAGGAATTTTAAAAGGTGATGTATTAGATGAGAATAAACAGCTTTTAACTGAGCTCTCTTTGCAAGAAATTAAGGAGCGTCTTGCTTAAATAAATAGTTATTAACTTGCAACCTCCGTTATTAAAAATATTATATTAAATGGCTACTACACATCACCTGTTAAAGAAATTTGAAAAATTATCTGATGAAGAGCAATTAGTTCTTTTGTCACTAGCTGTCTTATTTTCTCCTATTGGGCAAACAAAATTTGTTGAAACTTTGAGGGAAAGTAAAGCCGTTGAAGTCAATGTATATAAACTGATAGCTAAGCCGCTAAAGGAGAAGTTTTTAAAACAAAACTTAATTACGGTAAGTAGTAATGGTTGGCGTTGTGCTAAAGAAATCTGCGAATCATTAATGAAGATTGCGGTTAATAGCGAATTAGATTTATTAAAAAAAATCTCTAAACATAGTTTAAATGATTGGTCGTATTCTAGCTCGTATGAAATTGTCGTACTTAATGCAGTTAGAGATTTACGTTTCTTTTTGTATCTTGGTGAGGCGCAACAATTTGAAGAGCATTTTAAGGCATTTAAATCGGCGCATATAGACCAAGTTCAGCCTTTACTAAACTTATTGTTTTTTGACGCTTTTGACAAGCAATGGTTTAGTGCTCTTGACAAAGATATTAAAAAGTTCCTTTTATTAGAGATTAAAAATTCGGGTAGTACTTATAGTATTGATGATGAAGGTTTTTTAATTCAACTATTAGAGGAAGCGGTTACTGCCGATGCTGATATTGATTTAAGGCATGGTTTAGCTGAATTTAAGTTATTGCGTGGTGAGTCTTCTGTTGTTAAGCAGTTACTTAAAGATGATCAATCTATAAATAGCCTGATGATTAAAGCGAGTCAGTGTTTTATCGATGGGCATAATGATCAAGCCTTGGAGTTATATCGACTTGCAAACCAAGCTATTAAAAAGAAAACTAGAAAACGTAATATTATTTTACCTGAGATACATGGCTTCTTTTATCATTTATCTTTATTAAAAACGAATGCTGTTGAGAACATTGTTGTATTAAAAGCGCAATTAAAAATTAATGAGAAACTGAAAGAGCATGATTTTTTTTATAATGCCAATCTACGCTTATCTGAAGGTCTGGATGTATTTCAATCTCAAATTAAAGCAGAGCAGGCTTATACTTTAGGGCAAGGCACTAAAGAACCTTATGATTGTTTATTTCATGCCTTATTGTTGTATTGGTTAGATGCTAAAGACCTTATTACCAAAACGAATAAGTTATTCCTAGCCAATTTATTAAGCTATTGTATACAGGCAGACAAGGAAGGGCTTAAGTTTTATGCGGCATTGAGCTCTCATTTATTGATAAAGTTAGGAACCAAAAATTCCAAGCTAAGTGAGGTTGCAAAAAAATATAAAGATTCCCCTTATTTACATTTAATTGGTTTATTGCCTCGAGTTGAGAAGTGGGAAAGAGCCTTAACTGCACTGACTCAGTTAAGCGGTAATTCAAATGCTGTGGGTTCAGCTATTAATTCTGAATCTCGTATGATTTGGCTGTTAAGGCTAGATGGAAACAATGCAGAGCTGTCTCCGCGAGAACAGAAAATGGGTAAATCCGGGCGCTGGACTAAAGGACGTGCGGTTTCATTAAAAAGGCTTTACTCTGAGCAAGCAAGTTTTGACTATTTGAGCGCTGATGATCTACGTATTTGTGCGCAAATTAGTGTAGAAAAAGAAGACAATTATTATAGTTACCACTATAAAGAAGTTTGTGTGCTAGAGAATGACGCGGTACTTGCCGCTGTAGGGCATCCGAATATTTATTGGTCTGATGCGAGTGATTTTTCTAGCCCTATTGCTATTACTAAGGCAGAGCCGCAATTACTGGTCACTAAACAAACTAAAAATTTGCGAATTTCACTGCACCCAATTATCAGTGGTGAATCTGCGATTTTTGAGCGCAATACAGATAATGAAGTGCGTGTTTATTTGGTTACTGAGCAGCACCGTCAAGTCGCTAATGTTTTGGGACCGAAGGGGCTATCTGTTCCAAATTCGGCAAAACAGCAAGTGATTGATTCGATTGCTGCAATAGCCTCTACACTGACGGTGCAGTCAGATATAGAAGGGATTGCGCAAAATATAGATACCGTGGAAGCTGATGCGCGATTGCATGTGCATATTCAACCGGTGGGCGATGGCTTACAAATTGAAGCTTTTGTACAGCCATTTACAGATGCAGGACCTATTTATAAGCCGGGCATAGGTGGGGCAACTGTATTTGCGGAGGTCGATGGGAAGCAATTACAAACGGTCCGTGATTTTGAAACTGAAACGAATTTTTTAGATAAACTTTTGCAACAATGCCCAGAGCTTTATCAAAGTAAAGATATGAGGTGGTTGCTTGATGACCCCGAGATGGCTTTAGAGGCATTATTACAATTACAAAATTTAGATGAGTTTGCGATTTTAGAGTGGCCAAAAGGTCAGAAAATTAAAGTGAGTCGTGAAGCGGGCTTAGGCGAGGCTCATTTTTCAGTCCGTAAAGAAAAAGATTGGTTTAGCGTCGAAGGCCAAGTGCAGATCGATGATGAGCAAGTTCTCGATATGCAGCGTTTAATAAATTTATTAAATGTAAGCTCAGGACGGTTCCTAAAGCTTGAAGACGGCCAGTTTATTGCGTTAACCAGTGAATTACGTCAACGCTTGGATGATGTTGCTGGTTTAGGAGAGCAAAAAGGTAATAAATTACAGTTTCATGCATTAGCTGCGCCAGCTTTAGATGAAGCGCTTGAAGGTATTGAAGTTCAGGCAAGCAAGTCGTGGGCAGAGCAGCTTAAAAAACTGAAATCAATGTCTGATTTAGATCCTCAGCTCCCATCTACGCTGCAGGGTGAGCTGCGTGATTATCAGCTGGAAGGTTTTCAGTGGATGGCGCGTTTGGCTCATTGGGGAGCTGGAGCATGTTTAGCGGATGATATGGGGTTAGGTAAAACGATTCAGGCATTAAGCTTAATCTTATCGCGAGCTACGCTGGGGCCAACACTTATTTTAGCGCCGACTTCAGTGTGTATGAACTGGCTAGAAGAGGCGCAGCGGTTTGCGCCGACATTAAATGTTTTCCATTTTGGTACGGGTGATCGCGCAAAAATTATAGAACAAGCAGGTGAGTTTGATTTAATTGTGTGTAGTTATGGTTTATTACAATCTGAATCTGAATTATTAATTAGTAAGCAGTGGAATACAGTGGTTGCTGATGAAGCGCAAGCGATTAAGAATGGTTTAACTAAGCGCTCTCAAGCAGCAATGGCCCTGCAAGCAGATTTTAAATTAATTACTACCGGTACGCCTATTGAGAATCATTTAGGTGAACTATGGAATTTATTTCATTTTATTAATCCGGGTTTACTGGGTTCGTTGAAAAAATTTAATACTCGTTATGCACAGGAAATTGAAAATAATAAAGATCATGCAACCCAGCAGCGTCTGAAAAAATTACTTAGGCCTTTTATCTTGCGTCGCCTAAAAAGTGATGTGTTAAAAGAGTTGCCAGCTAAAACTGAAATTACGTTACATGTAGAGTTAAGTAAAGAAGAGAGAACTTTTTATGAGGCTATGCGTCGTAATGCGGTTAAGTCTATGCAAGAAGCGCAAAATGAAGGTCAGCAAGAAGGTCAACAGCACCTTAAAGTCTTAGCTGAAATCATGAAGTTACGTCGTGCTTGTTGTCACCCTAAACTGGTGATGGAAGATAGCCCTTTAAGTAGTGCGAAATTACAGGCATTTGAAGAGTTAGTTGATGAGTTAATTGCCAGTAAACATAAAGCTTTAGTCTTTAGTCAATTTGTAGGACATTTAGCCATCATCAAAGAGTTATTGGATAGCAAGGGGATAAGTTATCAATATTTAGATGGCAGTACTCCTATCGCTAAACGTAAAAAAGGTGTGAATGCTTTTCAGGCTGGTGAAGGTGACGTATTTTTGATTAGCCTTAAAGCGGGTGGTTCGGGGCTTAATTTAACGGCTGCCGATTATGTGATTCACATGGACCCATGGTGGAACCCAGCGGTTGAAGATCAAGCATCAGATCGAGCGCACCGTATGGGACAAAAGCGCCCTGTGACTATTTATCGTTTAGTTGCTAAAGATACCATTGAAGATAAGATTGTTGATTTACATGCGCATAAACGAGATTTAGCAAGTAGCTTATTGGAAGGTGGTGAAGTCAGTGGCAAAATGTCAGTCAATGATATGATGGCTCTGATTCGAGAAACTGAGGATTAATATTGGTGTTATTTTCGTATTTATTTTGCCATATTAATTTGACATAATGACGGGCTGTAATTTTTTAAAGAGGTGGCTATCCACTTAACGTGGGACAAGCATCAGGCAACTGGACATAAAAGTAGGGGCTGTGCCTTGTGCCTGCCCTTAATGCCCACTCGTTATCAGGGCAACCACAAGGGATTGCCCCTACGATAAAAGAACAGCAGTGAGAGCGCGAGGACTCCAAGCTGTCCCGTCTTAAATGCGTAGCCGGGATATCTGCTTGGTTAATTTTAACCCCTCTAAAGGAAATTGATCAGGTAAGGACTGCAGTAATTTTAAGTAAAGATATAGATAACCAAATATTAGAGACAATAGTTGTTTTGCCCATATTAAGCCAGTTAGTTGAAAATAGTTTTCCTTACCGTACCTGTTTATCCTATAGCGCTGGCTTAGATAAGGAATCTAATATTTGTATGTATGAAGTAAGAGCGCTATCAAAAAAGCGAATTATTGATATTGTCCCTTCGGTAACAGTGGATGAGATGGATAAGGTTGAAAAAGCATGAGTTCAAGTCTTTATAGGGTAGCAATTTCTGGTGTTTATGTTTTGAAAGGGTAAACACAATAGCAAAAGTATAATTTCTAGACCCTGTTGTTGAGCAGGGTTAGTAAACTATTTTATATATTTAGAAGGTAATAATTGAATGACTGAGAATACAATAAATGCAACTGAGGTACTGGCGCAATATAATTCACATGTGGCAGAAAGAGCAAAAAATGGGGTTGTTCCACAGCCTTTAAATACAGATCAAGTTGCTGCTATTGTTGAGCTAATTAAGCAACCGCCAGCGGGTGAAGAGCAGTTTATTCTTGATTTACTTACTTATCGTGTTCCTGCGGGCGTTGATGAGGCGGCTTATGTGAAAGCTGGTTTTCTTGCAGCTATTACCAAAGGTGAAGTTAGTTCACCTATTTTAGATGCTGCTCGCGCAACTGAATTATTAGGGACTATGTTGGGTGGGTACAATATCGCACCTTTAGTCGAGCTATTAGATAATGCAGAACTTGCGCCTATTGCTGTAAAAGCTTTATCACATACTTTATTGGTCTTTGATGCTTTTCACGATGTACAAGAAAAATCTAAAGCAGGGAATGCTTTTGCACAGCAAATTATTCAATCTTGGGCGGATGCTGAATGGTTTACAAGTAAGCCTGAAGTATTAGAGAAATTAACGGTGACTGTTTTTAAAGTGACTGGCGAAACCAATACGGATGATTTATCTCCTGCACCTGATGCATGGTCACGCCCTGATATTCCATTACATGCACAAGCAATGTTAAAAATTCCTCGTGAAGGCATTACTAATGCTGAGCAACAAATTGATGCATTAAAAGAAAAAGGTTTTCCTGTTGCTTACGTGGGTGACGTAGTAGGTACGGGGTCTTCTCGGAAGTCTGCGACTAATTCAGTACTTTGGTTTACGGGAGATGATATTCCTTATGTGCCTAATAAGCGTGCGGGGGGTATTTGTATTGGGGGAAAAATAGCCCCTATCTTTTTTAATACGATGGAAGATTCGGGTGCTTTACCTTTTGAGTGTGATGTAGAAAACATGGCGATGGGGGATGTGATTGATATTTACCCTTATCAAGGTATTGTTAAGCGTCATGAAAATGATGAAGTTATTTGTGATTTCTCATTAAAAACGGATATTTTATTAGATGAAGCGCGGGCAGGTGGGCGTATTCCTCTTATTATTGGTCGTGGATTAACTGATCGTGCACGTAAAGCATTAGGTTTAGAATCTTCGGATGTCTTCCGTAGACCGGCTGATGAAGCACAAACTACCAAAGGCTATACTTTAGCGCAGAAAATGGTGGGTAAAGCGTGTGGTGTTGCAGGTGTGCGTCCGAATACCTATTGTGAGCCTCGTATGACCACTGTTGGATCTCAAGATACTACAGGCCCGATGACTCGTGATGAATTGAAAGATTTAGCGTGTTTAGGTTTTTCTGCCGATTTAGTTATGCAGTCTTTTTGTCATACCGCCGCTTACCCAAAACCCATTGATGTGGCTATGCAGCATAGCTTGCCTGATTTTATTATGAATCGTGGCGGTGTGGCTTTACGGCCAGGAGATGGCATTATTCATTCGTGGTTAAATCGTATGTTATTGCCGGATACTGTCGGTACGGGGGGGGATTCACATACTCGCTTTCCTATTGGGATTTCATTTCCTGCAGGTTCTGGGCTTGTTGCTTTTGCAGCAGCAACAGGGGTTATGCCTTTAGATATGCCAGAATCAGTGTTAGTTAGATTTAAAGGTGAGATGCAGCCGGGAATTACTTTGCGTGATTTAGTGAGTGCAATTCCTTTGGCAGCGATAGAAAAAGGTTTATTAACGGTTGAGAAAAAAGGTAAGAAAAATATTTTCTCTGGCCGTATTTTAGAAATTGAAGGTTTGCCTGACCTAAAAGTAGAACAAGCCTTTGAGTTATCCGATGCTTCTGCTGAACGTTCAGCGGCGGGTTGTACGATTCGTTTAGGTGATGCGCCAATTCGAGAATATATAAACTCAAATATTACTATGCTGAAATGGATGATTTCAGAAGGATATGGAGATGTACGTACTATTGAGCGTCGTATCACTGAAATGCAGGAGTGGGTGGCTAAGCCAGAACTAATGGCTCCTGATGCTGATGCCGAATACTTTGAGATCATAGAAATTGATTTGAATGAGATTAAAGAGCCTATTATGGCTTGCCCAAATGATCCTGATGATGTGAAAACATTAGCGGATGTTGCGGGTACACCGATTGATGAAGTTTTCTTGGGTTCATGTATGACTAATATTGGTCATTTCCGTGCTGCAGGTAAATTATTAGAGAAACAGGATGGTCATTTACCTACACAGCTTTGGGTTTCTCCACCGACTAAAATGGATCAGGAACAACTAACTGAAGAAGGGTATTACAGTACCTTTGGTAAGTCTGGCGCACGTATGGAAATGCCAGGTTGTTCTTTATGTATGGGTAATCAGGCACGTGTTGCGGATAATGCAACTGTTGTTTCTACATCAACACGTAACTTTCCAAACCGTTTAGGTAACAATGCAAATGTTTACCTTGGTTCTGCTGAACTTGCCGCTGTTTGTTCGATCTTAGGCAAGATCCCAACGAATGAAGAATATATGTCTTATGTAAGTCAAATTGAGGCAACCGTTGAAGATACCTATCGTTATTTAAATTTTGACCAGATTAAAACTTATCAAGATAAAGCAGATGCAGTTGAGCTTTAACCTTAAATAATTTTTTGATGGCATTTAGTTGCGGTATAAATTAAATGTCATCATTAAGCGAGGTGGGGTATTGCTTTATTAATTGAATCTGCTTTGTTAACTAAACGAGATATTACGTAATATTCTCTGTTAACTGTTTGAGCGGTTTAGTGAGCAATGAATTGATTTTGTTTGATTGTCAGTATAGGCAATCAAGCATTTATTAGTATGATATAGCCATATACAGCTAAATGATGAGTAACACTTATTATTAAGCAGTGGAGTGGTATGTAACAGGAATAAGCTATTGAACATCAAAGAATATATGAACACCCTGGGTCAGCAGGCTAAAATTGCTGGCCGTGCTGTGAGTCGTGCTGAGTCAGGGCAGAAAAATGCGGCATTATTAGCGATTGCAGAGCAGTTACAAAATAATACGGCTGTGCTGGCAGAAGAAAATGCTAAAGATTTGCAAGCAGGTAAAGAAAAAGGCTTGGATGCAGCTTTATTAGATCGGTTGGAATTAACCCCTGCTAGAATTCAAGCCATGATTGATGGCTTAAATGAAGTGGCTGCATTGCCGGATCCAGTAGGTGCCATTACTGATTTAAAGTATCGCCCTAGCGGTATTCAGGTCGGGCAGATGCGTGTTCCTTTAGGCGTGATTGGGATTATTTATGAATCTCGCCCTAATGTAACAGTGGATGCAGCAGCTTTATGTTTAAAGTCAGGTAATGCTTGTATTTTACGGGGTGGTTCGGAATCAATTCATTCTAATAAAGCGATTGCTCAGTGTGTTGCTAAAGGCTTGGAAAAAGCGGGCTTACCTATGACTGCTGTACAAGTTGTAGAAACAACGGATAGAGCGGCTGTTGGTGAGTTAATTACCATGAATGATTATGTTGATGTTATTGTCCCGCGTGGTGGTAAGAGCTTGATTGAGCGAATTTCTAAAGAGGCTAGTATTTCAGTCATTAAGCATTTAGATGGTATTTGTCATGTGTATATTGATGCAGCGGCCGATTTAGAGAAGGCGACTAATATCGCTTTTAATGCGAAAACGCATCGCTATGGTGTGTGTAATGCAATGGAGACTTTACTTGTTTCTGAAGCGGTGGCAACCCAAGTGTTACCTAAGCTGGCTGATAAGTATAAACAGGCGGGGGTTGAGTTAAGAGGCTGTTTGAAAACTTGCTCTATTGTTTCTGACTGTATACGTGCAACGGAAGAGGACTGGGATACAGAATATTTAGCACCGGTCCTATCAATTAAAATTGTTGCAGATATTGATGATGCAATGGCACATATAAACCAGTTTAGTTCAGGGCATACTGAATCTATCGTGACTGAAAATTACACCTTGGCACGTCGTTTTATGCGTGAAGTTGATTCAAGTTCCGTGATGGTTAATGCTTCAACTCGCTTTGCTGATGGTTTTGAATATGGGTTGGGCGCTGAAATTGGTATTAGTACTGATAAACTACATGCCCGTGGACCTGTTGGTTTAGAAGGGCTTACAAGTATGAAGTATGTTGTTTTAGGGGATGGCCATATTCGTCAATAAATGATTGGTATTTACGGAGGAACTTTTAATCCGGTGCACTATGGGCATTTACGTACTGCAGTTGAGGTGAGTGAGTTTTTTGATTTGGATGAGTTGCGTCTTGTGCCTTGTGCACAGCCAGCACATCGTGAATCGCCGCAAGTCAATGCGGAGTTTCGTGCGCAAATGTTGCAATTAGCCATTCAGGATATTCCTGAATTGAGCTGTGATCAGCGTGAATTAAAGCGATCTGGGCCATCTTATAGTATTGATACCTTAGCCTCTATCCGCTCAGAAATAGGCGATGATACGCCATTATTGTTTTTTATGGGAACGGACGCTTTTAATGGCTTATCTAGTTGGTATAAATGGCAGTCATTATTTGATTATGCACATATTGTCGTTATGACACGGCCTACTTTTCAGTCTCAAACTATAATTAAATTTTTTGCCGATAGGCTAGTTAGCGATAAGCAGTCGTTAAAATCTTGCCCGAGTGGTAAAATCTATTTTCAACAAGTTACACAATTAGATATTTCAGCAACATTTATTCGGAATACCTTTGCAGAGCAAAGAACACCGAATTTTTTATTACCTGAAACAGTTATTCAATATATACAGGCAAAACAATTATATGAAGCCTGAAACAGAACCAAGGAAAATCATGCAAGCAGATAAATTATTAGAAATTGTGACAAAAGTCTTATCAGATCGTAAGGCTGACAATGTAGTCACAATTGATGTAATTGGTAAAACCAGTTTTACGGATTATATGGTAATTGCAACAGGGACCTCTGCTCGACACGTTAAAGCACTTTGTGAATATGTGACTATAGAACTAAAAGATCAAGGGGTAATGCCACTTGGTGTCGAGGGTAGTCAAGGGGCTGAGTGGGTTTTAGCTGATTTAGGCGATGTGATTTTACATGTTATGACTGCGCAATCTCGTGAGTTTTACCAATTAGAAAAGCTTTGGACGGTTGATCACGTAGAGGACGATTCAGAAGAATATGAGGAAGAGTAAAAACCTAGGGTTTGCTCTATCATTAAGTTTTTTTGCTTCACCTGTATTTGCACAAACACCTGATATACAAGAAGGCTTATGGGAAATAACCTCTCAAGTTAGCATGGCAGCAATGCCGGTTAATATTCCTGCGCTTACGATACAGCAATGTTTTACTCAACAAAGCATGAGCCCAGAAAATATTCTTCAACAAAATAATTGCCAAATGCATGATATGAATATGCAGAGCCATCAGGTGCGCTGGTCTATGAACTGTGAGCAGCAAGGTATGACGATGCAGGGAATAGGTAAAATTGATTACCAAAGAACCAGTTTTTCAGGCACGTTTAATATGACGATGTCAGGCTCCCCACAAGGAGCAATGGCAATGCAAACCAAAATTTCAGGGCGTTATTTAGGGAAATGCAGTTAGTATTTCGCTATAATAATTGATTGTTATCGTTTTTAAAATTTTTGAGAGTTTTTCATGATTCAAGGTAGTATCGTAGCACTAGTCACCCCTATGTTTGATAACGGTGAAGTTGACAAGGATAGTCTAAAAAAATTAGTTGAATTTCATGTTGAGCAGGGAACTGACGCGCTTGTTGCTATGGGAACAACGGGTGAATCCGCTACCTTAAATGAAAACGAGCATATGGATGTCGTTAAGTCCGTTGTGCGGTATGTATCTGGTCGTATTCCTGTTATTGCAGGAACGGGTGCAAATTCTACCAGCGAAGCAATTGCACTAACGCAAGCTGCTAAAGCTGCCGGTGCTGATGCCTGCTTGTTAGTAACGCCATATTATAATAAGCCTACTCAAGAAGGCTTATACCTACATTATAAATCCATTGCTGAAGCCGTTAATATCCCACAGATTTTATATAATGTTCCTGGGCGAACAGCTTGTGATATGTTGCCCGAAACAGTGGGTCGTTTAGCTAAAATAAAAAATATTGTGGGTGTAAAAGAAGCAACGGGTGATTTATCTCGCGTTGCTTCGATTCGTGATTTATGTGGCGATGACTTTGCTTTATATACCGGAGATGATGCCAGTAGCTGTGAGTTTTGTTTACTAGGCGGAAATGGCTCTATTACGGTTTCAGGAAATGTAGCACCTCGATTAGTTCATGAAATGATCACCGCGGCTATACATGGTAATCGTGAAACTGCAACGAGTATAGATGCGAATTTAAGAGGCTTACATCAACACTTGTTTATTCAATCTAACCCTATTCCAGTTAAATGGGCAGTTGCAGAGATGGGCTTGATGGCTAAAGGTATACGTTTACCATTAACGTGGTTGACTGATGATTGCATAGAACAGGTACGCAAAGCTATGCAACAAGCAAATGCTTTATAACTTTATATTTAATATGAAATTTATAAATCTTCTGTTGTTTTTTTCCATCGCCTTTTTAAGTGCATGTGCTCAATACTTTCCTGATAAGGAAAAAGATTACGTTCATAGTAAAAAAATTGCAACGCTAGAAATGCCGCCGCATTTATTGATTGAGCCTTCTCAGACTTCAGAGCAATCGGCTTTAGAAAAAAAGGCTGTGGTGCCAGTGAATAACATTGAGTTTGTTGTTGATAATGAAATTAGTTATTTACGTATGAACTCTATTTATGCATATGTTTGGCGAGCTGTAGGGAGAGCACTTACTGAACGAACTATTGAGATTACTGATAAAAACCGTGCGAGTGCAATTTATTATGTACAGTTTGATTCTGATGCTCAAGAAGTTAAAGATGGTTCATTTTGGGATGAATTTGTTTTTTTCTTCGGTGATGACCCTAATCAAGAAATCCCTTATCAGGTTTATTTGCAAAAAACTGAGTTAGGTGTCAGTGTTTTTGTTCGTGATGAACAGGGCAAAAACTTTTCAGAGGGGGATGGCTTACATTTATTAAAGCTATTGTTTGAAACCATGAAAAATAATTTAGAAAATAAATAATACGTTTAATGATTTTTAGTCATTAAATATTAAGGTAAGAAGGTAGATATATAATCGTACTGTCGCTCTCCCTCTTATTTTAAAAAGATATATTATTCCTGCTGGCAGAATAGGTGACGACTATAAATTTACAATAGTGGTGACTTATCAACGCTCAATATAATAGGGGAAGATTTTCCCTACCCTTTGAATATTCCATAGAACATACCTTTATATGCTTAAAATTTCTGGCACTTCCGCATTATCAAAATTTAGAATTCAAAAATTAGTAGCTGATTTACAAGCCGTAGATCCTGCTATTAGTGCTGTTTCAGCTGTTTATACGCACTTTGTTGAGACTAATGCGCCGCTTAGTACAGAGCATAGTACTATTTTGCATAAGTTATTGGACTACGGTTCAGCCTTAGACAACCATGAACAACCGAGTAAACAAGTTTTTTGGGTAGCGCCTCGTTCTGGGACTATTTCTCCATGGTCTAGTAAAGCAACAGAAATTGCACAACGCTGCGGATTAAATACTGTTGCGCGGTTAGAGCGTGGTGTTGAATATAATGTTTATTCCAGTGCAATGATTTCTGAAGATAATATTCAAAAAATACATGCGCTTGTACATGATCGTATGACGCAATCAATTGTCATAGATATCGAGAGTGCGGAATTATTTGCACACCATGAGCCCAAGCCTTTAGAAACAGTTGCGATTATTGAGCAAGGTAAAGAGGCCCTGGTACAAGCAAATAGTAGTTTAGGTTTAGCGTTATCAGAAGATGAAATTGATTATTTAGCCGATAGATTTCAAAGCTTAGGGCGTGACCCAAGTGATGTTGAGTTAATGATGTTTGCTCAAGCAAATTCTGAACATTGCCGCCATAAAATTTTTAATGCTAGCTGGACGATTGATGGTGTTGATGAAGCAAAATCATTATTTGGCATGATTCGTAATACGGCTGATAAAAATCCAGAAGGTATTTTATCGGCTTATAGTGACAATGCATCCGTTGCTGAAGGCTCGAATGCTGCCGTGTTTATTCGTAATGCTAAAACAGGCGAATACACGTATACACAAGAAGACGCGCACTTATTAATGAAGGTGGAAACTCATAACCACCCTACTGCAATTGCGCCTCACTCGGGTGCAGCAACAGGTTCGGGTGGTGAGATTCGTGATGAAGGCGCTACAGGTCGTGGGTCTGCCACTAAAGCAGGCTTAACAGGCTTTACAGTTTCTCATTTAAAAATTCCTGAGTTTGCGCAACCCTGGGAAACAGACTTTGGAAAGCCTGAACGTATTGCTTCTGCTTTAGACATTATGCTTGATGGGCCTATTGGTGGCGCGGCTTTTAATAATGAATTTGGTCGTCCTAATATTGCGGGTTATTTTCGTAGTTTTGAACAGGTTGTTGAAGGTGCGCAGGGAGAAAAACTCAGTGGTTACCACAAGCCTATTATGATTGCGGGTGGTATGGGTAATATCCGCCCTATGTTGGTTGATAAACATGCGATTCCTGCAGGTTCATTAATTATTATTTTAGGGGGTCCGGCAATGTTAATTGGTTTGGGAGGAAGTGCCGCTTCTTCACAAACATCAGGTGAGGGCGCAGCTGAATTAGATTTTGCTTCAGTGCAGCGTGAAAATCCAGAAATGGAACGCCGCTGCCAAGAGGTTATTAACCATTGTAATTCCTTAGGAGATTCAACACCGATTGTTTCCATTCATGATATTGGTGCGGGTGGGTTATCAAATGCAGTGCCTGAGATTATTCATGACTGTGAGCGTGGTGGACGTTTTGACTTACGTAAAGTTAATAACGATGATAAAGGCATGTCACCGATGCAAATTTGGTGTAACGAAGCTCAAGAGCGCTATGTGGTAGCGATTAGACCTGAATCACTAGATTTATTTGAATCTTTTTGTGAGCGTGAACATTGTTTGTATGCGGTGATTGGCGAAGCAACAGACGAAGAGCATTTAACGTTATCAGATGAACTATTCGGTAATAAGCCCGTTGATATCCCCATGTCGGTTTTATTCGGTAATTCACCTAAGCTACACCGTGATGTGAAGCATGTTGATGTTAAGCAAAAGGATTTAGATTTTTCTAAACTGGAGTTTAAAGAGGCTGTTAAGCGCGTACTTTCTTTTCCCGCGGTGGCAGATAAAAGCTTCTTAATTCATATTGGTGATCGCTCGGTCACTGGCTTAGTGGTTAGGGATCAAATGGTTGGGCCTTGGCAAATTCCTGTTGCTGATGTTGCGGTTACCGCTTCTGGTTTTCAGGCAATAACAGGTGAAGCGATGGCAATGGGAGAGCGTACGCCGTTGGCTATTGTTAATGCACCTGCTTCTGGTCGTATGGCTATCGCTGAGTCGCTCACTAATTTAGCCGCGGCGCGTATTGAATCACTTAATAAAGTTAAAATTTCTGCTAACTGGATGGCTGCGGCGGGAAGTGAAGGTGAGGATGCTGCTTTATTTGATACTGTAAAAACAGTGGGTATGGAAGTCTGTCCTGAATTAGGTATTGCTATTCCAGTTGGTAAAGATTCCTTATCCATGAAAACGGTATGGAGTGATGATGGCGGGCGTGAAAAAACGATGACCTCGCCTTTATCATTAATTATTACTGCATTTGCGCCGGTTACGGATGTCAGTAAAACATTAACACCTGAATTAAAAAATGAAGACAGTGTGTTAATGCTAATTGATTTAGGGCAAGGTAAAAATCGTTTAGCAGGTTCGGTGTTAGCGCAAGTCTATCAGCAGATGGGCAATGAAGTTCCAGACTTGGATGACGTTGCTTTATTCAAAGCATTTTTTAACAGTATTCAAACTTTAAATAATGATGATAAGTTACTCGCATACCATGACCGTTCAGATGGTGGTTTATTAGCGACTTTGGCTGAAATGACTTTTGCAGGTCGTAAAGGGGCTGAAGTTGAATTAGATCGTTTAGGTGATGATCCTTTAGCTACGTTATTTAATGAAGAGTTAGGTGCGGTTGTTCAGGTTAAGCAAAGTGATTGTGATGCAGTTTTAGATGTTTTTGAGGCGGCTGGTTTAGGTGCCTGTACTCATATTATTGGCTGGGTAACTGAAGAAGCTCAGAAATTCACTGTTAGTTATGATGGCGAAACATTGTATTCAGCAAGCCGTGCTGAAATGCAGGCTATCTGGTCTGAAGTTAGTTATCGCATGCAGGCTTTGCGTGATAACCCAGACTGTGCAAAACAGCAGTTTGAGCGTATTTCAGATGATAAAGACCCAGGGCTAACAGCACAGTTAAGTTTTGATGTTAATGAAAATATAACCGCCCCTTTTTCAAGTTCACGACCGCGTGTTGCAATATTAAGAGAGCAGGGCGTTAATGGTCATGTAGAAATGGCTGCAGCTTTTGATAAGGCCGGGTTTACCAGTATTGATGTCCACATGACAGATATTATTAATGGTCGTGTTAGCTTAAAAGATTTTGTAGGTTTAGTGGCTTGTGGTGGCTTTTCTTATGGGGATGTTTTAGGGGCGGGCGGTGGCTGGGCTAAGTCTATTTTATTTAATGAGCGAGCACGTTCAGAATTCTCAGGTTTTTTTGAACGCAGTGATACCTTTGGTTTGGGTGTTTGTAACGGTTGTCAGATGCTATCTGGATTAAAAGAATTGATTCCAGGTGCGGAGCATTGGCCAAAATTTATGCGCAATACTTCCGAGCAGTTTGAAGCTCGAGTTTCTATGGTGAAAGTTCAGGGTTCACCCTCTATTTTACTCAAGGGAATGGAAGGTTCTAAAATTCCAGTTGTGATTGCTCATGGGGAAGGTCGTGCTGAGTTTTCTGATCATAACCAACAGCAAGCGTTAGTTGCCTTAAGTTATGTTGATAATTATGGTGAAGAAACAACAGATTTCCCAATGAACCCTAATGGGTCACCAGATGGAATTACAGGCTTAACAACGACAGATGGGCGATTTACGATTATGATGCCACATCCTGAGCGTTGCTTTAGAACGCTACAAAACTCTTGGCAGCCAAGTGATTGGGCTGAAGATGGAGCTTGGTTAAGAATGTTTAGAAATGCACGTGTTTGGGTAGGATAAAGACTTAAACTAAAAGGCTCTCTTTGTTAATCAAAAGGAGAGCCTTTTTTAAGTTTATTTATAGTGTGTAAAGGATACTATTATCTTTATCTCTTGGATCTGCTTTAGTTTTCTTAGCTGTTTGATTCATACGGTCTTCCGTATATTTTCTAATCATGTCATCCCAAGTTGCATATTGTTGATATTCTTTAAAGCCTTCTGCCTTACGTTTTTCAAAAACAGCTTTGCCAGCTATAATTAATTCAGTAGGTGATTTTCCATCAACTTGATCAAGAAATTCAGAGTTTTTTCTGTAGAGGTCACGGATTGCCCAAAACGAGAGTTCAAAAGCGACTTTTTGGTCTTGAGGTAAACGATTTTTAATCATTTTTACTGACCTTAATGACGTTTTAAAACTACGCCCATTAATTTGTCCGCCGCTACTACAGCCAGTAGAAACTAAGATACTGAATGAAATAATAATGATAGAAAGTATACGCATATGAAACATCCTCACGATTTGTTGTTATTTTTATTAAAACGCATTGTTTAAGTAGCAAGAAACTTATTTACTTAAACAGACTAAATTACTAAGTAATTATATACATAAGCGAATATCGATGTTGGAATTTATTGGTACATTAAAGCAACGTTACCAAGCGATGCAATTAAGCTTAACTGAGCAAGGGACACAATGGAATCATTACCAAGCGTGTGTCGAGCAGTTAATCTTAATGGAAGCTTTTTTACATAAAGGGCAACTTATTGAGCGTAATGCTCACCCACTACATATTGCCGTTGTTGGGCCGACTCAATCAGGAAAGAGTACTTTAGTTAATTTATTACTTAATCAAGATGTGGCGGGTGTCAGTCCTTTAGCTGGATTTACCGTACACCCACAAGGCTTTGCAGTCGATTTAGCGAGTGATGCTTTAGTTGAAGTTGAAACACATTTTTCTGGTTTTAATAAAGTTGAACAATTTTCTTTAAGTTCTGAGCGGTACAATAGTTTTTCACTGACGCCCATTAGTTCAAGCCACTTATCTCCCTGTATGTTGTGGGATACTCCTGACTTTGATTCAATTGATGCGCAAAGTTATAAAGAAGGTGTCTTAAAAACCTTGGCGCTGGTTGATGTTTTAGTACTTGTTGTGAGTAAAGAAAAATATGCTGATCAGTCAGTCTGGGACGTGTTGGCTTTATTAGAGCCGTTAAAGCAGCCAATACTGGTTGTTATTAATAAATTAGTTGCTGATTCGGAACAGTTAATTATTGATTCATTTAATGAACGCTGGCAACAAATTAGAGACGATGCACTGCCTACTATTTACCCGATTCAATTTGCTAAAGATCATGCTTTGATTGAGCAGCAAAGAGGCTTAAGTGATTTATTACAAAGTACTATAAAAAAAGTTAAGCGTAAAAAACATGATCAAGCAGCTTATGATTTTATACGTAAAAATTGGCACACTTGGGTGTTACCGGTTCAGTTAGAGTTAGATGCAAAAGCTCAGTGGCAAGCAATGCTTACTTTGGCTATGCAAGATGCCTTAGTTGTTTATCAAAGAGATTATCTAGATCACCCGCAGCATTATGATACCTTTCAAAATGCACTCGCTAATTTATTAACCTTATTAGAAGTGCCTGGAGTAGCCAAGCTACTGATGCAAAGCCGCAAGGCTTTAACATGGCCTTTGCGTAAAGTGTTTTCACTCGGTAAGAGTCGGGTTACGAGTTCTCAACCGGTCACTAAAGAAACTGAGATTTTGTTGCAGATTGCTGAACATGTTTTATTGCAAGTGGGCGATAAAATCTTAGATCAGATTGACCAGTCACCAGAAAACAATAGATGGTGGAAACTGCTAAATAGCCAGTTACGTCAGAAAAAGTCGCATATTTTAAGTGAATATATGCAGAAAACTGAAGTTTATCATCAAGGCTTTAAGCAAGATATTGAAGCGACTGCTCAGGGCTTGTATACCAAATTAGAAGAACACCCTGCTATTTTAAATGGCTTACGTGCTACTCGAGTAACGACCGATGCAGCAATGTTAGCGTTGACTGTGCAAGCAGGTGGTATTGGTTTACATGATTTGTTAATTGCTCCGGCCATGTTATCCGTTACCTCTTTTTTAGCTGAAAGCGCAGTGGGAGGTTATTTGCATAGAGCAGAGGCTGAACTTAAACAAAGACAGCTAACCACTGTAAAAGAATTTTTATTTACTCAGGTTATACAGAAGGCATTAATACAGCTACCTGAACACATGCAGCAAACAACTCATTTTAATATTTCTGCGCAACAGCTTGCTGAAGCAGAGGCACACATGAAAATAAAACCACATGGCTTACGAATACTCTGATTTAGTTGCACGAGCAAAGAGCTGGGCAACAGAAACAGTTAAGAGCTCATGGGCAACAGAAACTGAATTACAAAATCTTTTACAGTATGAAGCGCGTAGCCCAGAGTCATTATTTTCTGACTCTAAGGCGAGGCCTTTAATTGTTGCTTTTTTAGGGGGGACTGGCGTTGGCAAGAGTACCTTATTAAACCGGCTTGCGGGTCAAGATATTGCACGCACAGGTGTCGTTCGGCCCACTTCAAAAGAAGTGACGTTATTTCATCATAGTAGTGTCCAGATAGCACATTTGCCTGCTCGATTACCGGTAGAAAAAATCAAAACAGCGAAACATTCAGATGATAGTCAAAAGCATATTATGTGGATTGATATGCCTGATTTTGATAGTGCTGAACAAAGTAATCAACAGTTAGTTTTTGAGTGGCTGCCACATATTGATGTTTTAGTTTATGTGGTTAGCCCTGAGCGATACCGTGACAATAAAGCATGGCAATTGTTATTGGCTGAAGGAGGGAAGCATGCTTGGATATTTGTTTTAAATCAATCTGACCGTGGTCAGGAAGAACAATATCAAGATTTTATAAAGCAGTTAAATAAGGCAGGCTTTATTAACCCTATTGTTTATCAAAGTTGTTGTGCTACCGATAAAGCTGACACTCAAGTTGATGAGTTTGATGCGCTACAAGTCGCGATGCAGCAATTAGCTACGGATAATACCATTAACCAATTAGAGTTAAGAGGCGACCAAGTTCGTAAAGCAGAGTTAAGCCAGGTTTTATCTGAAGCAAAGCAACTATTAGGGGCAAATACGGCTAATGATGTATTAATTACTTTTTGGCATAAGCAGTGGCAGAGCTTTGAAGCCCAAGTGGTTGAAACACTCGCTTTACCTTTGCAGCAATTAGCGGATCACTATGCAGTTCATAGTAGTGATTTATCGGCTAAAGAAACTACCCATCATGTGCTACATAAAACGCACCATGCTTTATGGGATAAGTGGGCACAAATACGTTTTGAGGACAGCTTAGATGCTTTGATTATTCAGGTAGATACACTAGGTTTACCTGCAGTACCTATTAAGACATTAGTTGTGCCTCTTCGAGATAAGGCACAAAATACAATCGCTGAAAAAACGTTACTATCTGTGCGTAAGGCATTAATTAATCCTGGCAATATTATACAGAGGGCACTTATCAAAGTGGCTTATGTTGCAGAAATTATATTACCTATCGCTGCAATGAGCTGGGTGGGCTATCAAGTATTTATAGGGTTTTATGAAGCAAGCCTAGCTGAAGTACCTCATTATGTAGGTGCTGATTTTGCAATTAACAGTGCTATGCTGATAGCTATTGCCTGGCTGTTTCCTTATTTCTTAAAGAAAAAATTAAAGCCATCAATTGAAAAAGCAGCGCTAAAAGGTTTACGTAATGGCTTATTAGCGGGATTACAAAGTATAGAATTTGAGGTCTTAGAGCTGATAAAGAGTAATGCTAAAACTCAAGCATCCCTACAGCAACAAGTAGAGATGATGATTAGTGACTGTGCTCAGGGAGAGAATGAAGCAATTAAACTTCCTGAAAATAGCCCTTTGGAGCGAATGTTACTGTAAATGGAGGCGTTAAAACTTATCTGAAAACTGCATTTCTACGGTCACTATGGCCTAGTTTTTTAGATAGGAACCACATTTGGTAGATTGAAACAAACCACATATAGGCAAATGAGAGGCCTAGCCCAGCCCCACCTATAATGACTAGCCAAGCAAAATTTGGATTGAGTTTAGTCAACCACCATGCAGCAATATCTAATATTAAAGATAAAAAAGGCATTATGATTGCAGTGTATTTAATACATTTATAGTGGCTAACGGTGGATAAGCTAAAGATTCCACCGACAAACATAAAGATAAAGCTAATGCCAAACAGGTGAATATGGGAAATACGTGTTAAAGATGGGTAAGAGATACCTTGGTCAGCATGTGCTAACTCTTCAATAGTTTCAAAGTGAGTGAAATCTGGTAAAGAGCCGGAATGCTGGTTGTGGCAGGCGACACAGTTTTTTTGAATAATAGGTTTTATTGCTTTATTAAATTCTTTTTCTTTAGCTCCATCACGTACCCATTGAATAATGGTGAACCGATCAGTATCTGAAGCATTCATTTTCATTGAGCCGTTTAGTTTTTTCTCTAAAACGGTTCCAGAACGGTTGCCATAATAACTATAAACAATATCATCAACCGATAAGCCAAACTTTCCATCGGCCATTCCATGAGTAAATAAAATTTGGATTATCGCCATTAAGTAGCCTATTGCTACTGTTGATAAATATCCTGTAAATACCAGCTTAAAAGGCGTGCCTAGATTACTTAGGTTGAGGGAAGGTTTTGCTTCTTTAGCCAGTGAGGAACGACTCATGATTTAACAGGTGTTTTATGTAAAGAGCGCGCGCTCAGTGCTAAAGCACTTTCATGGATTGCTTCAGCTAAAGTTGGGTGCGCATGTATGGTTCTTGCTAAATCTTCGGCAGTGGCTGAAAACTCCATAGCGAGTACTGCCTCAGCAATTAATTCTGAAGCAAGATGGCCGATAATATGTACCCCTAAAATAATTTCAGATTCCGCCTGAATAATCATTTTAACCATACCTTCATGTGAGTTCATAATTTGAGCGCGACTGGTACTATTAAAATAGAAGGTACTAATTTTGATGCTTTCACCAATGGCGCGCAGTGCTTTTTCCGTTTGACCTACCCAAGCAATTTCAGGATCAGTATAAATAATATTGGGAATGGTATTGTAATTAATAGGTGAGTGTTGACCCACTATATGTTCTGCAACAAAAATACCTTCTTCAATTCCTTTGTGAGCTAACATGGGGCCGGAAAGTGTTAAGTCTCCAATGGCATAAACACCTGGCAGTGTTGAGCAGCAATTTTCATCGACATGCACAAAGCCTTCCTCATCAAGTAATAGGTCGGCAGAAGGGGCAATCAATGATTCTGAATTTGGTTTTCGCCCTGATGCAACGACTAGCTTATCAAAGACACACTGATGACGGCCTTGCTGGTCTTCATATTCAATATGGACTTTCTGGTCTTCAACATGGGTAGAGATCACGCGAGAACCTAAGCGTATATCAAGGCCTTGCTGTTTATACAGTTTAAGCGCTTCAGCTGAAATATCTTGGTCAGCCATAGTGAGAAATGATTCTTGAGCTTCAAGAATTTGTATTTTTGCCCCCAATTTATTCCAGATACAGCCTAACTCTATGCCTATGGCTCCCGCACCAATAATACCTAATGTGACCGGTACCTCTTTTAAATTTAAAGCGTCTTGCGGACTAATGATATATTCATTATCGATAGTGGCAAAACTAAGCTCCATAGAGTTAGAGCCAGCAGCAAGAATGATTTTATCTGAGCTGATAACTTGAGGAATACCACCACCAACTGGGGTTATTTCTACACGATTTGGGTTGATTAATTGAGCGTGTGCACTAATCGCTTCAACTTTATTTTCTAAGAAAATTTGTTCAATTTGTTCATTTAAGGAGCTGACAATTGAATCTTTACGTTGTTGCATTTTAGGAATATCTGCTTGAATATTACTAGCACTAATTCCATGATCAGCAATACCATGATGTAATTTTTCATAGAGCTTAGCGGATTCTAATAAAGCAACCGCTGAAATACAGCCGCCATTAACATAATTACCACCTAAGCAACTTGATGTTTTTTCATGAGGCCAATTGTCAATGCATGCTGTTTTTAAGCCTAGCTGTACTGCACGAGTTGCCGCAACATAACCAGCTGGACCAGCTCCAATAACAATTACATCATAATCATTAGTTTTACTAGACATAATTTAACCTCATTAAATATTGAGTAATAAATGAGCGGGGGATTCTAAACCTTCTTTGATGGCAACAAGAAACTGTACAGCATCACGCCCATCAACGAGGCGGTGATCATAAGAGAGAGCCAGGTACATGACCGGGCGTACTACCACCTGTCCATTTTCTACAACCGCTCGTTCAGTAATGGCATGCATTCCTAAGATTGCACATTGGGGGGGGTTAAGAATGGGGGTCGATAGCATAGAGCCAAAAATTCCACCATTAGTAATAGTAAAAGTGCCGCCATTAAGTTCATCGTAGGTCAGTGTGCCAGCTTTAGCTTTAGCACCGAAATCAACAATATTCTTTTCAATACCTGCAAAGTCAAGTTGGTCAGCATCACGTAAGACAGGCACAATTAGTCCACGCGGTGAGGCAACGGCAATACCTACATCGTAATAACCATGGTAAATAATATCTTCACCATCAATGGATGCATTAATAACCGGAAAGCGTTTTAAGGCCTCAATGGATGCTTTAATAAAAAATGACATAAAGCCCAATTTAACATCATGTTTCGCAGTAAATCTATCTTGGTATTGTTTACGTAAATCAATCACACTCTGCATATTTACTTCATTAAAAGTCGTGAGCATAGCGGCATTCTGTTGAGCCTGTAATAAACGCTCTGCAACTTTTGCACGTAAGCGCGTCATAGGGACGCGCTGTTCTGCTCGTGTCTTGTTAGTGAAATTACTGGCGGGTGTTATTAAGTCCGGTTGGCTTACTTCAACCGTTGTTGGTTTGGTTACAGCAGGCGTTTCTTGAAGGTGTTCTGTTAAATACTTTTCTACATCCGTTTTTGTAATTCTCTGACCTTTGCCGGTACCTGTAATTAAACTTGGGTCGAGGTCATTTTCAAAGATAATGCGCCTTACCGCTGGGCTTAGTGGGATATTAGAGCTAGCTGAGCTTTGCGGCTTTGTCTCTGAGTTAGTTGTTTTATTAGGTGCTGCTCCTGAATCAGATTGAACGGTAAAAATTGCCAGCAAATCACCACTGACCACAGTGCTATCATTTGGGGTAATAATTTCAGTTAATATGCCAGATTCAGGAGCGGGAACTTCAAGTACGACTTTATCGGTTTCTAGGTCGACTAAATTCTCATCCTTTTGAACAAAATCACCCAGCGCTTTATGCCAGCTAATTAAGGTCGCATCAGCAACTGATTCAGGTAAAGTAGGAACGCGTATTTCAATGCTCATATTATTTTCCTAGGCAGAATGGCCATATAAGGCTGTGTCTACAACTTCTTTTTGTTGTTCTAAATGTTTGGCTAAATTTCCAACTGCAGGCGAGGATGAAGGCGGTCGTCCACAGAAAACTAATTCAATATGATCAGGTTTGAATAAAGTGAAATTATGGCGTGATTGGTACCAAGTTCCTTGGTTTTCGGCTTCTTCTTGGCACCAAACTAAGGTTGTTAAATTAGGGTATTTTTCAAACTCTGCTTTGAAATCAGCAATAGGGAATGGGTAAAGCTGTTCAATTCGAACCAGGGCAACAGTATCGGGGTTATTGGCTAAACGAGCTTCAAGTAAATCGTAATAAACTTTACCCGAGCAGAGCACTAAACGGGTCACTTTTGTTGCTTCTATCAATTGGTCAGTTTCCGGTATGATATTTTCAAAGTGGCCGTTCACTAAATCCTCTAAGGTTGAGATAGCTAGTTTATGACGTAACAAGCTTTTAGGGGACATGATAATAAGAGGCTTACGGAAAGTACGAATAACTTGTCTACGTAATAAGTGAAAAATTTGTGCGGGTGTTGATGGCACACAGACTTGCATGTTTTGGTCTGCACACAGCTGCAGGAACCGCTCTAGGCGAGCGGATGAGTGCTCAGGCCCTTGGCCTTCAAGGCCGTGAGGAAGCATCATAACAAGACCTGATAAACGCCCCCATTTACTTTCACCCGAGCTAATAAATTGGTCAATAACCACTTGCGCGCCATTGGCAAAATCTCCAAACTGCGCCTCCCAAATGGATAAGGTTTCAGGCACGGTAGAACTGTACCCGTACTCAAAGCCTAATACCCCCGCCTCAGATAAAATTGAATCAAAAATTTGAGGGCGACCTTGTTCAATATCTAAATGTTTAACAGGGATGTATGAGTCACCATTAATTTGGTTATGCAAAATAATATGGCGATGAAAAAATGTACCACGGCCAACATCCTGTCCGATTAAGCGGACATTATATTTATCCATTAGTAAGGTTGCATAAGCCATATTTTCAGCAAACCCCCAATCAAGAGGCATAGCTCCAGCTCCCATTTTGCGTCGGTTCTCCATTATTTTAGAGACACGCGGATGTAGTTTAAACTCAGGAGGTAAGCGTTGTGATTGGTTATTACAAAAGCGAATACGTTCAAGAGGTACACGGGTATCGCATGGGTTATCCCACTGCTGGTCTAGGTATTTATCCCAGAGTTTTGAATAGGAATAACCACTTTCTAATATAGGCCGTGAAACAGGTTTTTCTGCATCTAACAAGTCTTGGTAGTTTTGCTCTATATCCTGAACTTGCTGTTCAGTTAGAATGTTTTTTTCGACTAACTCAGCGGCATATAGATTTCGAGTGGTTGTTAAAGCGTTTATTTTTTTGTACATCATTGGCTGAGTCGTCGCTGGTTCATCGGCCTCATTATGACCTCGGCGACGGTAGCAAATAATGTCAATAACAACATCTTTATTAAAGGTAGTTCGGTAGTCTATGGCCATTTGAGTAACAAATAGCACGGCTTCAGGGTCATCACCATTGACATGAAAGACGGGAGCCTGAATCATATTAGCGACATCTGTACAGTAAAGAGTTGATCTAGCATCAAATGGATTACTGGTGGTAAAGCCAATTTGGTTGTTAATGACAATATGTATGGTTCCCCCAGTTGCAAAAGCACGAGTTTGCGCCATATTGAGAGTTTCCATGACAATTCCTTGGCCTGCAAAAGCAGCATCGCCATGAATAAGGATAGGAATAACCATATTGGAATTGTTTTTGCCGTATCTATCTTGGCGAGCTTTGACTGAGCCTTCAACAACAGGGTTTATGATTTCAAGATGAGACGGGTTAAAGGCTAAGGTGATATGTGCCTCGCCCCCTTCAGTTTTAACGTTAGAAGAAAAACCCATGTGGTATTTAACATCGCCAGAAATAGCACCGCGAGTGGTTGTTGCTGTGCCTTTAAATTCGCTGAATAATTGAGCAGGGCTTTTACCAAAGGTGTTGATTAACACATTTAAACGGCCACGATGAGCCATGCCAATAACAATTTCTTTAGTTTTATATCGCCCCGAGCGCTGAATGAGTTCATCTAAGACAGGAATTAGGGCTTCACCCCCTTCGAGAGAGAAGCGTTTTTGCCCAACAAAATTACGGTGCAGATATTTTTCAATACCTTCAGCAGCAGTGAGCTGTTCTAGTAACCAAGTTCGTTTTTCAGTATCTAAATTTTCACCCGGTTTAGATCCTTCTAAGCGGTTTTTAATCCAACGTTTAATATCAGTATCGAATATATGCATATATTCAGTACCAATTGCACCACAATAAATTTCTTGTAGAGTGCTAATAATATCCTTTAGGGAAAGGCGATCAACACCGTATAAGGTACCTGTATCAAAAAGAGTATCTAAATCAAGTTCAGATAGCCCATAGTAAGCAGGATCGAGGTCAGGAAATTTCTTTGCAATATTACCTAATGGGTTGTTGCTAGCCATTTGGTGACCATGAGCACGGTAGTGGTTAATGAGTCGTGCCACAGCGGATTGTTTTTGTACGCTTTCTTCGGTGAATCCTTGTAACTCCGCTATTCGGGAACTACTTGATGAAGCGAGTTGAGCAAAGCGCTCTACAACGGGGCTGTGTGCAATATCTCGCTTTACTGTCTTATCTTGTAATTGTACAAAGTGTTCGCGCCAGCTGGGCTCGACGGATTCTGGATCATCTAAAAACTGTTCATATAGTTCCTCTATATAAACAGCGTTACTGCCATAAAGTGCTGAGGTATCTTGAAATAATTTAAGCAAGTTACTCATAAAAAAGTCCAGTTTTGCGTGCAAAGTGTATTTTATTAAGCCGTAGGTGGTATATTACCAAGAAATGACTTGTGCAGGAAAGGCAGTTGCTTGAAATAGTGGCGAAAAATGTACAGTGAACATAATGCGGTGTTTCTTGAAATCGTTTTTTTGTCAAATAATGGGAGTTAATTGAGCACTTTTAGGTGCTCCATCAATAAGTATAATGAACACAAACAACAAAATAAGTATTAAAGTAAAGTCAAAAACTGAACAACGTATTATGAATTCTGACGTTGAAATGATTACTGAATGGAATTTTAAACGGATTTTTATAGCGTTAATATCTATATTATTAGTTATCATTATCCCCGCTTATTATTTTAATAGCTCAGAAAAAACATTACCGCCTAAAAGTAAAACATTGCCGGATGTTAGTATAGATACTGCTAATTTCAACATTAATAAAGAGCCTAACAAAATCAGCATTCTCCCTGTTCCAGTCAAAGTAATCGCTGTAGAAAATGAGCCCAAAAAAGAAATTATGGCTCTGGCAAAAAAACAGCCTATTACCAAACCTCAAGTTAAAGTTGTTAGTACGCAACAAAAAGTAAGTGCAAATATTTCTCGTGCAACACTCGCAAAAAATATAATTAACCTAGAACCTTCGGGTCATATTAACCTACCCTTTATAGTTACAGCTGATAAAGCAGAAGGTTTCTATTATTTTACCGAAATAAAAAACATGCAGGATAAGGTGATATTCCATGAATGGTTATATCAAGGAAAGTCTAAATATAAGCGTAAATTTCTAATTCGCGGTAATCGCTGGCGAACCAGTACTAGCAAGCTATTTAATATGGGATCTATTGGTGAGTGGCAAGTAAGAGCTGTAAGCCAGCAGGGGAATATTCTTCATGAAATAAATTTTATGGTTAAAGAAAAATAAAATAAATAATATTTTCTGTACTATAATCATTCCAATTGTGTATATTTTTATTTAAGTATTCACAGTATATCGATATATTAGCTATTTTAAGGTTTAATAATTATGAGCAATTTGGAAAATCTTTCTGTAAATGAATTACAGGAAATGATGAAGAGTGTAGAAGGCGCGTTAAAGGAAAAACAGAACAGTGAACGTAAAGCTGTCTATGCAAAAATTAGAGAGCTAGCGGCTTCTGTAGGTGCTACAGTGGAAATTTCTGAAGGTAAAGAAAAGATTGTTCGTAAAACTGTAAAAGTAGCACCTAAGTTTCGTAACCCTGATGATGCTGAAGTGACTTGGACGGGGCGTGGTGTTACACCTAAGTGGATGCGTGCACTTATTGAGTCAGGAAAAGACAAGTCAGATTTTTTAATTTAGAGATTAAATAATTTATTTAAAAAGGCGATCTATATGATCGCCTTTTTTATGTTTACTATTTATTGATAGGTAGTTTAAATATGTGGGTACAACAAGAATTTAAATTAACTGAGAAACCGAGAGGATTTCACTTAATTACGAGTGATATTTTAAATAAAGTTCCAGATTTAAAGTTAATTGAGTGTGGTATGTTTAACCTATTTATTAAACACACCTCTGCTGCTCTTACTATTAATGAAAATGCAGATCCAACTGTACGTTTAGATTTTGAAAGCCATTTTAATAAATTTGTGCCTGAAAGAGCCCCTTATTATCAGCATGATTATGAGGGCGATGATGATATGCCTGCGCATTTAAAAAGCAGTATTTTAGGTGTTAGTCTTAATATTCCAATTACTCAAGGAAGTTTAAATTTGGGTGTATGGCAAGGCATTTACCTTTGTGAGCATAGAGATCAAGGTGGGAGCCGTCAATTTGTAGCCACGCTTTCGGGGCAGAAATATGTCTAGTGTTATTCGCTTACACTATGAAGAATATGGCGATCCTGATTTACCTACATTATTAATTATTCATGGTTTTTTTGCCTCTTCACGCAATTGGCGACAAATAGCTAAAACTTTATCTAGCCATTACCATATCTATGTTTTAGATATGCGTAATCATGGTGAATCACCTCAAGTACCAGAAATGGATTACCCAGAAATGGCAGAGGATATTGCTTTATTTCTAGAGACTCATAATATCAATAAAACGCATATTATTGGCCATAGTATGGGAGGGAAGGCTGCAATGTGGTTCTCCTTTATATATCCTGAAAAGATTAATCAATTAATTGTGGCAGATATATCGCCTGTTAGTTATCAGCATAGTTTTGATGGTTTAATCGACGCATTACGAAAATTACCATTAGAGCAACTAAGTAACCGTAAACAAGCCGATGATTTACTTTCTGAGGCTATTCCAGAAGCGAGCTTTAGGCAGTTTTTATTACAAAACCTTGTTCTTAAAGAAGGGAAATATCAGTGGCGGATTAATTTAGAATTCTTTGCTAATACTGCTGATAATATTATTGCTTTTCCTAGTGTTGATAGCGAAACTTCTTATGCAGGAGAAACTTTGTTTTTAGGTGGAGAAACATCAGATTATATAAAGGAAGAGGCTATTTATGCTTTATTTCCTAATGCTGATATTTCTACTATTTTAGACGCAGGACACTGGATACATGCACAGCAACCCAAAGCTTTTTGTCAGTCAGTTAATGGCTTTTTGAGACGGTAATAATTGTCCTGGTTGGTTTTTGATAAATGTACCTTGTGGTAATAAAGTAAGTATTTAGAGACCCTCACTTTATCTCTCGGCGAAAGCCTTCTCCGATTACTAGGTAAGTGGAGGTTCAAAAGAATCTGTAGCCCGTATGAAGCTTGCGTAATACGGGGTTTCGATGCGCTGTTTATCCCGTATTCCGTGCCTCCATACGGGCTACGGTTCTGATGCTACGCGCTCCTTGTTGTATTTCATGAGAGTGAAAGCATTCAATTGCTGCGTAACAGTAGTCACTAAAGCAAACAGCGTATTCTAATTTTCTCCCCACCCAACCCTCCCCAGCAAGGGAGGGCTTTTTTATGCCCAAGTTGTGTAGATACCTACACACAACGATTGCTGTACGTTGAATGAGAGTCTTAAATTTGGATAATTAATTTCTCTATCTCTCTTATGCGTTATTTTGTAATGCCCATAAAACATGTTCTCTGACTATTTCTGATTTATGAGTTACTTGCACGTTTAAGGTATCTTGAATTTCTATTGAACTAGGTGCATTACCTAGCGCAACCGCAATATTGCGTAACCATTGTTCATAGCCAATACGCCGAATAGCGGAACCTTCTGTTTTATGTAAAAACTCTTGTTCATTCCAATTGAAAAGTTCAATTAAATGGAGGGCATTAAGGTTGTACCTAGGGTTAAAGTCAGATTCTGAACTAAGGTGAGAAAAACGGTTCCACGGACAGATTAACTGGCAATCATCACAGCCATAAATACGGTTACCCATTAAAGGGCGAAAAATTTCTGGGATTGAGCCTTTGAGTTCAATGGTCAAATAAGAGATGCACTTTCGAGCATCTACTTGGTAAGGTGCAACGATTGCTTGAGTGGGGCAAATATCTATACAGGCCCGGCACTGGCCGCAATGATTGTTACTTGGAGTATCAGCGTTTAAAGGTAGGGTTGTGTAAATTTCACCTAAGAAAAACCATGAGCCCGCTTTTTTATGAATAAGATTGCTGTGCTTGCCAATCCAGCCCAACCCTGCTTTTTCTGCAATAGCTTTTTCCAGTACAGGCGCTGAATCAACAAAGGCACGATAACCAAAACTCCCTACTTCTTGTTCAATTTTTTTAGCAAATTTTTGTAGGCGTTTGCGTAATACTTTATGGTAATCACGGCCTAATGCATAGCGAGAAATAAACCCAGCAATTGGGTTGTTTAGCGTGTTTTGGGTGGGTTCTGGTGCTTCAGGTAGGTAATCCATGCGCACCGAAATAATACTAATAGTATCGCTTTCTAATAGTGAGGGGCGACTACGTTTTAAGCCGTGTTTATGCATATAGTCCATATCTGCATGGTAGCCGTTTGCGACCCAGTGATGTAAACGTTGTTCAGCCTGTTGTAAATTAGTGTCACTGATGCCGACTTGCTGAAAACCTAGCTCTAGTCCCCATTGTTTAATTTGTTGGCAAAGTTCATTCGTTGCTGTATCCATTCTATAATGTCGTTTTTTATTAAGCGCCTATATTTAATATGCAAACTCTACCAATAAAACTGTATTCAGCACAACAAGCGAGGGAAATTGATAGGCTAGCACAGGAGAAAATGCTTGTTTCTGGTTTTGAATTAATGACCAAAGCGGCTGAAGCAAGCTTTCAGGCAATAAAAAAATATTATCCACAGGCTAAAAAAATAATTGTTTTTTGCGGTGCAGGAAATAATGCGGGTGATGGCTATTTGATTGCAAAAATTGCATTGTTAGCCGGATATAGCGTGCAACTGTTTTCAGTGGTCGATGAGGCGCGTTTAAAAGGTGATGCAGCATTGGCTAAGCAAGCTTATGTTGCAACAGGTGGTTCTATTTTACAAGAAGAGTTGTCATTATTAAATAACGATGCTGATTTGTTAATAGATGCATTATTAGGGACGGGTTTAGACCGTAAGGTAACGGGTAAGTTTTTGATTGCAATTCAGGCAATTAATAGTTTTAAAATCCCTGTTTTATCAGTAGATATTCCTTCTGGCTTAAATGCTGATACGGGTAATATTATGGGAACTGCCGTCTATGCTGACATGACAATTAGCTTTATTGTTTTAAAGAGGGGGCTATTTACTGGTTTAGCAGCAGATTATTGTGGGAAACTACTTTTTTCTGATTTAGATATTTCTAACGTAGTCATTAACCATGAAGTTAATCTAGAAAGTTTAATAGCGCCCATTAAGTTAGATAAACGCTTACGTAGTGCACATAAGGGGAATTTTGGGCATGCACTCGTTGTTGGGGGTGATTATGGTTATGCGGGTGCTATCCAGCTTGCCGCTGAAGCCGCATTAAATAGTGGTGCTGGTTTGGTTAGTGTGGCAACAAGGCAAGTACATGCCAGCCAAATGTATCTGTCGAGTGCTGAGTTAATGGTACATAAATTAGAGCTTATAACGGATATAGAAGATTTACTCGCTAAAATTACGGTTCTAGTATTAGGACCAGGTTTGGCGCAACGAGAATGGGCTAAGGAGATTTGGCCAGCATTAATTAATGTTGAAGTGCCTCGTGTGATTGATGCGGATGCATTAAATTTACTGGCAGAGTCTCCTTATTATTCTGAGCAATGGGTTTTAACGCCACACCCAGGGGAAGCGGCACGATTACTACAATGTTCCACAGCTGATATTTTACAAGATAGGTATCAAGCGGTTCGTGAATTACAAAAAAAATACGGTGGAGTTTGTATCCTTAAAGGTGCTGGGAGCTTAATATGTGCTGGGCAACATGTTTACGTAAATAGTACGGGTAATCCAGGCATGGCTACTGGAGGAATGGGGGATGTTTTATCTGGAATGATTGGGGCTTTGCTTGCGCAAAAATACTCGCCATTAGAGGCTGCAAAAATAGGGGTTTATTTACATGGCTTGGCAGCAGATAAGGCTGCATTAAAAATTGGGGAGCGTGGCTTACGCGCTTCTGATATCTTAAAATTTATACGGGAAGTTGTTAATTAATTTATGCAATTTATATTTAATAGTAGTGAAGAAACTGAAGCGTTTGGCGCTAAGTTATTTGAGGTTTTACCAGAAAAATGTGTGGTGTTTTTATTGGGTGATTTAGGTGCGGGTAAGACCACTTTAGTTCGAGGGTTTATGAGGGCTGCAGGGCATACTGGTGCAGTAAAGAGTCCTACCTACAATATAGTTGAAGAGTACAGCATAAATCAGCGTCAGTTTTTTCATTTTGATTTATATCGATTAGCGGATCCTGAAGAGTTGGAGTGGATAGGTATTGCGGATTATTTTCAAGAAAAGAGTATTTGTTTTTTTGAGTGGCCAGATAAAGGAGAGGGTTTTTTAGCGGTGCCTGATGTTATTTTATCCTTATCTAACCTTGAAGGTGGGCGAAAATTAGTTATACAAAAACTTCCTAATACAATTAAAGATAATTTTTCTGATTGAATAACAAACACATACTGCTATAATTTAATTAAGGTTGTTAATATGTGGGCAAGGCTTTATGAGAAAATTTATTGTTTTATGTTTATTGGTTATTCTAAATATCTCCGTGGTATCAGCAGCACAAACAAAGGTAAAATCACTGCGTATTCGATCTACTAGTGAGTCTACACGTCTAGTTTTTGATGTATCGTCTATCCCTAGGCATAAAATTTTTCAATTAAAAAATCCGCGTCGCTTAGTCATTGATTTTAAAAATTCATATATTAGTAAAAAATTAAGTCAGTTACCTAAAAATCATCATTTATTGACTGGCCTGCGTGCAGCACCTAGAAATAAAAAAGATGTGCGTGTTGTTATTGAGCTGCAAGATCGCGTGTCGCCTAAAAGTTTTACCTTAAAAGCGAATAAAAAATACGGCCCTCGTTTAGTAATTGACTTGCCAGGGAAAATCAAAAAAACTTGGGTGAAAAAATCGGCCCCGAAAAAGGCACATGCAAAACCATTGAAAGCAGTGAAAATAAATGTGCGTAAAGCTAAGCCTTTTATAGTTGCCGTTGACGCTGGGCATGGTGGTAAAGATCCTGGGGCTCACGGTAAGCGTGGGACGTTAGAGAAAAAAGTGGTTTTTCAAATTGCTCAAAAGTTAACTAATTTGATTAATAAACAGTCAGGTATGAAAGCCATTATGGTACGCAAAGGGGACTATTATATTAGTTTGCGTAAGCGTATGGTGATTGCTAGAAAAGCGAATGCAGATTTGTTTGTTTCTATTCATGCTGACGCATTTAAAAACTCTAATGTAACGGGTGCTTCGGTCTTTACTTTATCAAATCGTGGCGCGACTAGTGAGGCAGCGCGTTGGTTAGCGAATAATGAAAATGCTGCGGATTTAGTTGGCGGTGTAAGCTTAGATGATAAAGATGATATTTTAGCGTCTGTCTTACTAGATTTATCACAAACCGCTTCGCAGGATATTAGTCAGTTAGTGGCTAAAGAAGTGCTAAATAATTTTGGTCGTATAGGAAAATTACATTCAACTAAGGTGCAAAAAGCGGGCTTTATGGTTTTAAAGTCGCCTGATATTCCTTCAATTTTAGTAGAAACAGCTTTTATTTCGAACCCAAAGGAAGAGAAACGTTTAAAAAGTGGGAGTTATCAATTAAAAATGGCTAAAGCCATTAAGAAAGGTATTGTTGCTTACGTTAAAAATCAAAACGTTGCTTATAAAGCAATTCAAGATAATAAAGTGCATAAGATTTCTAAAGGTGAAACCTTATTGGGGATTGCTTTAAAGTATGGAGTGACATTAGATCAGCTTAAGAATGCTAATATGTTGGCTAGCAGTAATCATATTAAAATTGGGCAGGTACTCTCTATTCCGGTAGGTAGTTGACAGAGTGTACTGTAGTTTTAGGAGGGAATGAATAAATAGGAATTATTCTGTTTTAGCGCTCGTTTAATCTTCAATATGAGTGAAGGGAACAGAATAAAGTAAGTTTAATTCCTTCAGATATTTTGTGATTTCGATACCTGAAGGAGTTAACGGCATGATTAGCTAAATTTTTATTTGCAGTTCACGTAATCTACTTTTTTTCCTTCCTTTTTAAGACGAGAACCTGCTTTAGCTTCTGCAACAGCAGTTTTTGAAGCATTTACTTTCATAGGCTCTCCTACCTGCTTACTATCAGTGTATGCAGTGCAAGTATAACTTTGAGCATATGAAACAGAAGAGATAAGAGTGAGTGCTAAAGCAGCGATTATTTTTTTCATTGTAGTGCTCCAAATTCTAAAGATTAAAATTTAACTACTAGCAGAAATTTCTGAGAGTAGAAAATAACAAACCGAATATGTTATTTAAGTTGATTATACCTTGCTCTTGAAAAATTAGAATTGATTAATATACATTCTAATTCCCTATAAAATAAATGGAATAAATAAAGGTATCTAGGCCGATGATTACTTCATAAGGTTGACAGAGTTTATTTAAGAAACGATTAAGAATCAAATTTGTTTAGACCATGAATTAAAATTGTGAAGCAATTTGAGTCTGAATTTTTTCAGCCATCGCTTTGCTATTTTCAGCATCACGGATAGGGCGACCAACAACAATATAATCGGCACCATTTTGAAAGGCTTGTTCCACGCTAACTACACGTTTCTGATCATCATCTACTCGGTTATCTACTGGACGGACACCAGGGGTGATCACTAGCAGTTTATGATCTAAGTTTTCACGTAATGCAGGGACTTCTAAACCTGAAGAAACAATACCATCACAGCCTATCGTTAACGCGCGTTTTGCACGGGATAAAACTAAATCTTGTACGTTACATTGGAAGCCTAAGTCATCTAAGTCCCCCCGGTCTAAGCTAGTTAATGCAGTGACCGCTAAAACTTTTAAGTCACCTTTTTCCTTAGCAGCGGCTTCCATAATTGAATCATTTCCATGAATGGTAGCCATGTCTACACCTTTACTGCTTAGTGCTTTAATTGCACGGCCAACGGTGGCCGGGATATCAAAAAACTTTAAATCTACAAATATCTTTTTATTTTTCGACTTTAACCATTCGATAAATGCAAAATAATCACCTGACATGAAGATTTCCATACCAACTTTATAAAAAACAATAGAATCTCCTAGCTCTTCAACCATTGCTTGTGCTTCAGGAATACTTGGAAAATCAAGCGCCATAATTAATCGTTCATTAGACGGAATAGCTTTAGTAGAGATAAATTTTTGAGTCATAATTAGTTATTTGAAAGGGTTTCTGGAAAAGATTGAGGTAATAGGCCGTGTATTTTTCATGAAATAAAGCAGCCTGTAAAGTCGTAAATATTAGGACGGTGGAATTAAATCAATGGCCCGTTCAAGCTCATCTTTAGAGTTATAAAAATGAGGGGAAAAACGAATGCCACCCCCACGCATGGCGCAGATTACTTGTTTGCTTTGTAAATGAGTATATAAAACGTCATTATTTATGGTTTTGTGTTTAAAAACAACAATACCTGACTGTAGTTGTGTATGCGTTTGGCTTAGAAGCGTTAGGTCTGAACGCTTATTAATACGTTCGATTAAATGTTGGGCGTTGGCTAATACCCGGTGCTCAATTTCTTGCAGGCCTATTTCTAGTAATAAAGATAAGCTGGCGGATAGGGCGTGTATACAAAGCATATTAGGGCTTCCGCACTCAAACCGCTGTGCAGTTGGGTGAATTTCCCAAGGCTTATTTTCGTAATTATGTGTATTTTTCATCATATGCCAGCCATATTGAGTCAGCTTTAATTGCTTCCTGGCTTTTTCTGAGCTATAAAAAACACCTAAACCTTCTGGGCCAAACATCCATTTATGGCCGTCAGCCATAACAAAGTCAGCATGATATTTTTGTACGTCAAATTGAACTGCACCCAAGCTTTGTATGGCGTCAATGCAGAATAAAATATTACGAGATTGACAAAATTGTCCAATTTTTTCAAGATCTAAGCGTAAGCCACTAGCGAACTCAATGGAGCTAATGGTAATTAAGCGTGTTTGTTTATTAACTAAAGAAAAAAGCGCTTCCTCTGGAGAATTAGCGCTCGTTAAGTCAGCCTCTCGAAATTCTACACCTTGATTAGAGAGTGATTGCCATACAATGCGATTTGAGGGGAACTCCTCGTTGCTTGAAACAATATTGTCGCCAGCATGCCAATCCAGTCCATAAGCGACAAAAGATAAGGCTTCGGAAGTGTTTTTAACCAACGCAATATCATCCTGACTAGGCGCATTTACTAAGGTTTGTAGCTGTATTCGTAATTCAGATTCTTTTTTTAACCAGTCTAAATAGTGCTGTGAACCATAGCGTGTATTTTGTTTGGCGAAATCCTCAATAGCTTTACTGGTTCGTTTTGGCCAGGGTGCGACAGCCGCATGATTTAGGTGAATGAGTTCAGGTGATAGAGGAAATTCTGGGTGGCTCATAAGTTTTAGTTTAGAAAAAGTCAGGTTTTGTCTATAGACAGTTGTGTGTAATTTACGCTACTCTTGCTTACAGTGAAAATTATTTTCTCTGTATTGAATAACGTTATTTTATTTTGAGGTTACAACTATGCAACATTTATATAAATCAATCGCGGTTCTACTTTTCTCTACTTGTGTCAGTGTATCAGCTTATGCGCAGTATAAGCCTATGAATATTCATGCAAGTAAAGGGGCTGATAAGGGCATGATGGGCGGCATGGGAATGTCAGAAGAGATGAAGGATAAAAAGGCGCGTAAAAAACAAGTTTATATCTTAAAGCGTGATGAGCTATCAGACCAAATTCGTGATGAAAGAAATGCCGCTAAGAAGCAAGTACTGATGGATGAACAGCTACAACTCATTAAAGAGCATGATGAAATGAAGCGTGCGATGAAAATGAAGATGATGAAAAAAATGATGATGAAAAAACAGAACAAAAGTATGATGGATAGTAGTTCAATGAAGATGTAATATGAATGATTAAGTTAAGGTTCTTTTAAAAAGAGATTTAATATAAAAGGCTCATAACTTACTGAGTACTTATCTACGGCGTCCAATTTTTTTTACGCGTATAAGATGTTTTCCTTTTTCATAAGCATAAAAAAGCCTGTATTGTCGTGAGCGACAATACAGGCTTTAGTGAATAATTTTATGCAGTTACTAGAAAGTAACAATCATATCCATAGCGATAGCAACTTGATCATGATCGACGCCACCGTTAAAGACGTTTTCATCAGCCCAGTCATAACGAATTTCTGGACGGACTTTAAACCAAGGTACGGGTGAGTAGTTTACGCCAATTGAAGTGGCAAAGTAGTTTGCGCCCATATTACTAACACGTGCGCTGTCTACGTCGTTAAACCACTCTGCGCGTACACCAATAGCTAGCTCATCATTGATATCATAAGTAACATATTGGTTAATACCAAACCAGTTAACACCGCTACCATTGGCAGCTTGTTGTGTGCCGAAGTCATGTTGGAATAAGTAATGTAGATTATCTGTAAAGTCATGCGTTGCGACTAGGCTGTACATAGTTCTGTTGCTACGCACGGTATCATCAGCCTCACCACTAATTAACTGCACGGTGACCGATGACGCTTCACTGTCACTAGTCCAGCTACCGCCCCCTAAGAAGCTCCAAGCACCTGCGTTAGCCGTCATATTATCCCAGCCAATAACGGTTCCACCATTCACTGAAAAGTTATCATCGATATCGTAGCTGAATAATGCACCTGTATGCGTAAACGGTTCTGCATATAGCATGGTGTAGGCGTGAGAATAGAAGAAGTTATCAGGAGCGGTGACCACTTCATTCCCAATGGTGGTGTAGAAATGTCCTAGTTTTGCAGTAATACCGTTACCGATAGGCGCGAAAACTTCAACATAGAGCTGTGGCATCGCGATATCATAGTAGCCACCTTTGTTATGGTTATTCCACTTGTCATCCCAGCCTGATGCTTGAGTAAAGCGAGCGTCTGTACCGTACATGAAATCCATACGTCCACCGACGTCCCAGCTATCACCTTCTGCATTGACAGCACGTTCAATATAGAAATTTAATTGGTTAAGTGTGAATTCGTTAGTGCGGTCATTGAATAAAACAGGGGCGTTTGTCTTGCCATTAGAATTCCCAGTCACACCACCAGCAGCCCATAAGCCTACTTCAAAGCCGGAATCTTTTAAAAAAGAAGTTTCATTGATATCAAATTCAGTTAAAGAGGATACCGCACCATCCCCAGCTAGCGCTTGAAAGCTTGTAGCCATGAGTATGCTGCTAATTAAAGTGCGTTTAAAAAGTTGTTTTTTATTCATAATATAGCCCTATCTATTATAGATTGGAAAATGATACACATCAGAGTTAACTTAGTGAGCCTGTTTTTCTAAAAAGCAATCTATGAGCCAGAATTAACTATTTAATATAAAACAGATAGTTATATGTGATTGTTCGGAAAATAAATTAAAGTCTTTTGCGTTTAAGGTGCGCTGCGCACTGTTTTGAGAATTGTCGCGCACTATCTTGGTGCTTTTGTTGGTAGTGAGTTGTTTTATGTCTTTTTATAAAAAGAGTTAAGTTATAATCGTTTGATTTTAAAGTGGTTAGTGTTTTTTTTGGATGTGAATTTACAGGTATTTTTATTGTTATTAGATAGCACCACTGTTGTGCGTTTTTTTGTTTTTTGTAGAAAAATAAAACCTAATATTTATAATAATCACATAAAAACAATAGGTTAGTATAGTGGCATGAGATGTGCTTTGTTCTTAAGTGAATTTGTTAATTAATGGAGACTTGAATGAAACTAATTACAGCTGTAGTAAAACCCTTTAAATTAGATGATGTACGTGAATCCTTATCTGATATTGGAATATCAGGCGTTACTGTTACTGAAGTAAAAGGCTTCGGTCGTCAAAAAGGACATACTGAACTGTACCGGGGTGCTGAATACGTTGTAGATTTCTTACCTAAAGCAAAAATTGAGGCAGCAGTATCTGATGATTTGGTTGAGCAAGCGCTTGAAGCAATAATTAACGCTGCAAATACTGGGAAAATAGGTGACGGAAAAATCTTTGTAACTAATTTAGAGCAGGTTATCCGAATTAGAACGGGTGAAACTGGAAATGAAGCTATTTAAATAACAGAAATTAGAGAGGTAGTAAGGTGGATAAATTAACTGAATTAAGTTACGCATTAGATACGTTTTATTTTCTAATGAGTGGTGCGCTGGTTATGTGGATGGCGGCTGGTTTCGCTATGCTAGAAGCTGGGCTTGTAAGATCAAAAAACACAGCAGAAATTTTAACTAAAAATGTCGCGTTATTTGCAATTGCATGTGTGATGTATCAATTATGTGGGTACAACATTATGTATCCGGCAGAAGCGGTTAATAGTGTTTGGCCTGGGATGAGTTTCTTATTAGGTGAAGATCATACGGCGGCAGATGTTTTAGCTAGTAATGGTGAGACTTATTATTCATCAATGGCTGATTTTTTCTTTCAAGTCGTCTTTGTAGCAACAGCAATGTCTATTGTGTCTGGTGCAGTCGCGGAGCGCATGAAATTATGGGCATTTTTAGCCTTTTCAGTTGTGATGACTGGCTTTATTTATCCAATTCAAGGTTATTGGAAATGGGGTGCTGGTTTTCTTGATCAGCTAGGGTTCTTAGATTTTGCGGGCTCTGGTGTTGTGCATTTATGTGGTGCAACAGCAGCATTGGCAGGCGTTTTATTATTAGGTGCACGTAAAGGAAAGTATGGCCCTAATGGTGAAATACACCCAATTCCAGGTTGTAATATGCCTTTAGCAACGTTAGGTATGTTTATTTTATGGTTAGGTTGGTTTGGTTTTAATGGGGGTTCTGAACTTAAAATTTCAGATATTGGTGAAGCTAATGCAGTAGCCTTGGTATTTGTTAATACAAATGCAGCCGCGGCCGCTGGCGTTATTTCGGCGTTATTCGCTGCGCATTTATTATTTGGTAAAGCAGATTTATCAATGACATTAAACGGTGCTTTGGCGGGTTTAGTTGCGATTACAGCAGAACCTTTAACACCGACTCCTCTCATGGCGTCAGTTATTGGTGCAGTCGCGGGAGTTATTGTGGTCTTCTCCATTATTGGTCTTGATAAATTAAAAATTGATGATCCAGTAGGGGCGATGTCGGTACATGGCGTAGCCGGTATTTGGGGGTTATTAGCGGTTTGTATTACTAATCCTGATGCAAGTTTAGTTGCCCAATTAATCGGAATAGGTTCAATATTCGGTTTTGTTTTCGTTGCAAGTTTTGCTACATGGTTCGCTATTAAGGCAATTATGGGAATACGTGTTACTGAGGAAGAGGAGTACGAGGGTGTAGATTTCTCAGAATGTGGTATGGAAGCCTACCCTGAATTTACAAATAGCGGTAGTAAATAAATTATTTAGAGTTTGAGCAGACTTTAATTTTATTGTTTAAAAGCTAAAAGGGCGTATTGAGTAATCTATACGCCCTTTTTTGTGTAGAATATGAGATTCTTTATTTTTATAAATTGGATAGCGATTATGAAATTAATTACAGCAATTATTAAACCATTTAAACAAGATGATGTACGCGAAGCTTTATCAGAAATTGGTATAGCAGGTGTAACTGCAACGGAAGTAAAAGGCTTCGGTAGGCAAAAAGGGCATACTGAATTGTACCGAGGTGCTGAGTATGTCGTGGATTTTTTACCAAAAGTTAAGTTAGAAATTGCTGTGCCTGCAGACCTGGTAGATCAAGCTGTAGAAGCCATTGTTAATTCAGCAAATACTGGCAAAATTGGTGATGGTAAGATTTTTGTAACCGCACTAGAGCAAGTTATACGTATTCGGACAGGTGAGACAGGCGAAGAGGCGATTTAATCGATTTTTTTTATGATAAATTTTTTAAAAAATAAACAACATATTTTATTTTTTTCTTTAGCGTTACTGCCAGGCGTTGCGGCAGCTGAGGAAATCAATCAAGCTAATACTGCGTGGATATTAACTTCGACAGCATTAGTGTTATTTATGACCTTGCCAGGGTTGTCATTGTTTTATGCAGGCTTAGTGCGTAGTAAAAATGCACTGTCTGTATTGATGCAATGTTTTGCAATTACATGTCTGATTTCCATTTTGTGGTTGGCGGGGATGTATAGTCTTATTTTTACTGATGGAGGAGCCGCACAGTCCTTTGTTGGTGGGCTATCAAAAATGTTTGTACCCGATATGGGCACAGCAAGCTTAGTGGGCGATATTCCTGAAACAGTCTTTTTTATGTTTCAAATGACCTTTGCGATTATTACCCCGGCTTTGATTGTGGGTGGATTTGCAGAGCGCATGAAGTTTTCTTCTATGTTAACTTTTAGTGGGTTATGGGCATTATTAGTTTATGTGCCTGTTTGTCACTGGGTTTGGGGTGGGGGGTGGCTTGCTGAGCTCGGTGTAAAAGATTTTGCTGGTGGAATTGTGATTCATGTGACAGCAGGTATTTCTGCTTTAGTAACCGCTTTGGTATTAGGTAATAGAAAAGGTTTTCCTACCACTGCAATGCCGCCACATAATATGCCGATGGTAGTGACTGGAGCAGGAATGCTTTGGGTGGGTTGGTTTGGTTTTAATGCGGGAAGTGCTTTAGCGGCGGATGGTTCTGCTGGTATGGCTATGCTAGTAACACATATAAGTGCGGCGGCTGGATCACTAACTTGGATGGTGATTGAGTGGGTTCGTTTTGGTAAGCCGAGTGTATTGGGTATTGTGACGGGAATGGTTGCAGGTTTAGGAACGATTACGCCGGCTTCTGGTTTTGTTGGCCCAATGGGAGCATTAGCGATTGGTATTACAGCGGGTATTGTTTGTTTTTATGCAGTTCAAATAGTAAAGCGTCACTTGAAAATTGATGACTCATTAGATGTATTCCCCGTGCATGGTGTGGGTGGGGTTGTTGGTTCAATATTAACCGGTGTTTTTGCTGCAAAAAGTTTAGGTGGACTTGGCTTAGGTGAAGTAACGATGCTTTATCAGGTAGGTGTACAGACTTTAGCTGTTATCGTTGTCGCACTTTGGAGTGCATTTTTTAGTTATGTTATTTTAAAGCTACTAGATAAAGTGATGGGCTTGCGTGTTTCTGAAGATGAAGAAGTCCAAGGATTGGATATTATCTTGCATGAAGAAACGGGCTATCATAATTTATAAAAGCGCTTTAGTTAATCAATAAAGCCTTAAAGGCACTGATTTTCTTAAAGGGAGTCAGTGCCTTTTTTGTGTGAGGAGCTGTTTAATTCTTTATTTCAGAAACGACTTTAACGACAGCTGATATTAATTGTGTTAATTCTTGGTCAGTAATGATAAAGGGTGGCATAAGGTAGACTAGTTTATTGAATGGTCTTACCCAGACGCCTGCGTTAACAAATTCAGCTTGTATGCTTTGCATGTCCACTGCTTGGTAAAGCTCAATAACACCTATCGCACCTAACACTCTGACTTCTTTTACATGCTTAAACTCTTGACAAGGATTAAGGCCTTTTTGCAGTATTTTCTCAATATTTTTTACCTTTTTTTGCCAAGGGGAGTCGAGTAAAAGTTTGACGCTAGCTAATGCAGTGGCGCAGGCTAAAGGGTTGGCCATAAAGGTAGGGCCATGCATAAACAGCCCAGGTTCTCCTTCACGAATACTCGTAGCAATTTCATTAGTGGCTAAGGTAGCCGCTAAGGTCATGTAGCCGCCAGTTAATGCTTTTCCTAGGCATAGGATGTCGGGAGTTATATTTGCATGCTCACAGGCGAATAGCTTGCCTGTACGCCCAAATCCCGTAGCAATTTCATCTAGAATTAAAAGTACATTATATTTATTGCAGTATTCACGGACTTGGCGTAAATAATCAGGTGAGTAAAAACGCATGCCTCCTGCACCTTGAACAATGGGCTCTAGAATAATGGCAGCAATTTTTGAGTGATGCGTTGCTAGTTCGCAAATGAGTGGCTCAATATCTTCCTTGCTACAAGGTTCATGAAACGTGCAGTTTGGAGCATCTACAAAACGTTGCTTAAGTAAGGAATTATTAAATAAGCTATGCATTCCATTTTCAGGGTCACTGACGGACATAGCCCCAAAAGTATCGCCGTGATAACCGTGGCGGATTGTTAGGAATTGCTTTTTATCAGTTTGATTTTGGCTGTGCCAATATTGAATAGCCATTTTCATTGCTACTTCAACAGCAATTGAGCCAGAATCAGAAAAGAAAACGGTTTGTAGTGCCTCTGGCGTTATTTCAACTAACTGCATAGCTAATTCAACAGCAGGTTGGTGAGTTAGACCACCAAACATAATATGAGCCATATTATGAAGTTGCTTTTCTATGGCTTGATTGAGAACGGGGTGATTGTACCCATGTACAGCACTCCACCATGAAGACATTCCATCAATCAGGGTTCGCCCATCCATTAGGGTAATGGTAGAGCCTTGCGCTGATTTGACAGGAAAAATGGGGGTTTTTGCTTGAGTCACACTATAAGGGTGCCAAACGTGTTGTCTATCGTGTTCGAGAAGAAGATTTGTAGTTTGCACTGCTTATTTAATAATGGAAGCTGAAATGATAAAACTGACGAGCAACATGCATAGCCACAATGTTTACAAGAACTGAAAGATGTTTATGTAGACCCTTGTGGCTTAGCTATAAAGCAAATGATTTAACCTATTTACTCATTTGTTTTTCGCGAATTTCATCTAATGTTTTGCAGTCAATACACTGGTCAGCTGTAGGGCGAGCTTCTAAGCGGCGAACGCCAATATCAATGCCACAAGACTCACAATAACCATAATCATCACTTTCAATAAGTGTGAGTGCCTCATTGATTTTTTTTAATAACTTTCTTTCGCGGTCACGTGTTCGTAGTTCCAAGCTGAATTCTGACTCTTGGGATGCACGGTCATTTGGGTCAGGATAGTTGGCGGCGTCATCTCGCATGTGACCCATGGTACGGTCTACTTCAAGCATTAATTCATTTTTCCAGTTGGATAAAATTTTTATAAAATGCTCTTTTTGCGCCTCGTTCATATATTCTTCACCTTTCTGTTCTGTGTAAGGTGTAAAATTGAAAGGCGTACTTTCAGCTGAAGTGCTGCTAGTCATCCATTAACTCCTAATTATTTTTCAAAAAACTGCGCATTTTTATCAGGATATTAATGATTAAGCAAGAAAATTATTATAATTTATTTTTTTTAGACCCGTTTTTAAGGATAATTTATGCAAGTAGCAAATAGGTTGGATGACATAACTCCTTTTTATGTCATGGAGTTACTTCGACGTGCAAAGCAACTTGAAGCACAGGGACGCAATATTGTGCATATGGAAATTGGCGAACCTGATTTTGCAACGCCTGAGCTAATTACTCAAGCGGGTGTTGAGTACTTAAACAAGGGGCAGGTAAAATATACGCCTGCCGCTGGGCTTCTTGAGTTAAGGCAAAAAATTAGCGATTTTTATTGGCAACAATACAAAGTAGCAGTCCCCATGGAACGTATTTTTATTACCCCTGGTGCTTCAGGAGCATTTTTACTTGCAATGGGAGTTAGTCTTAATTCAGGTGATGAGTTAATCTTGTCTGATCCTTGCTATCCCTGTAATAAAAATTTTATTCGTTTATTTGATGGGACCGTGAGACAAGTCCCTGTTTATGCAGATACGGCCTATCAATTATCTGAGGCGCTTTTAAAAGAGCATTGGCAAGCTAGTACGCGAGGCGTTTTAATTGCGTCTCCCTCTAATCCAACAGGGTCTATTATTCAAGCGGATGAGTTAGCTAAAACTATTGATTTTGTGCTTGCCAAGCAAGGGCTGTTTTTTTCAGATGAAATTTATCATGGCTTAGTTTATGAGCAAGGCGTAGCAAGTGCCTTAGAGTTTAGTGATCAAGTTTTTGTAATGAATAGTTTTTCTAAATTTTTTGGTATGACAGGGTGGCGTATAGGTTGGCTTATTGTTCCTGAAATGTTTGTGCAAGCAACAGAAAAGTTAGCACAAAATATTTTTATTTCTACCTCTAGTCATTCGCAGTATGCTGCGCTAGCGGCTTTTGATAAAGACACGCTTGCAGAATTAGAACTGCGAAGACAAGACTTTTCTGTGAAGCGTGATTTTTTATATCAGCAGTTAGTTGATATTGGATTTAAAGTTCCTATTAAACCATCGGGTGCATTTTATATTTATGCTGATGCGAGTGCATTTACCCATAATAGCCAGTTATTTGCTGAGCAGTTATTAGAAGTAGAAGGACTGGCTGTGACACCAGGTAAAGATTTTGGCTTAAATGAGCATGAGATATATTTGCGTTTTGCATATACTGGGACGATGGCTACTATAAAGGAAGGTATGCAGCGCTTAAAGCGGTTTGTTAAACAATATAAATTTATGGATATTAAAAAATGACAGTACAACAAATTTCCCCCATTTTTTTACAGCACCAATTATCAGAAAATACTGAGGCTTATTTTTTGCTTGATGTGCGTGAACCTTTTGAGTATCAAATAGCAAGAATAGAAAATAGTGTTTTAATCCCTATGAATGAAATACCCGGCCAGCTGCAGCAGTTAGATAAAAATAAAGACATTGTCGTTATTTGTCATCATGGTATGCGTAGTGAACAAGTTGCCTATTTTTTGGTGGAGCAAGGCTTTGAGAGCATCTTTAATTTAACCGGTGGCATGCATGCTTGGGCGAATTCATGTGATGCTGAAATGGCTTTATATTAATTTAGCAAATAAAGGCTATGAAATTTTTAGTGAAGCACCTACAATCAGTTGAAAGTGCGGGCTACTTCACCCTTATTATGAATTGTAATTAAAATCTTTTCGGGTTAAATTTGATGAGCAATGCTAATACTTAAGCGCATAAATTTAAAAATCATGCATCTATTTCATATAAAAATAAGGCAATTTATACTATGTATTGCTTTATTTTTAAGTGTGCCCACGCTTTTTGCAGTTGAAATTATTGTGAGCGCTAATGTTGTTAATGACGTTCACAGCACTAATGAATTAAGGTCTATTTTTATTAGGCGTTCCTTGTATTGGCCCAACGGCCAAAGAATTAAAGTTTATGTGTTGCCAGACGATAATCCTATTCATCAGTCTTTTGCTAAAGAAAATCTAGGTCTATTTCCGCATCAGTTACGTAGAGCTTGGAACAGAATGACTTATACAGGGACAGGGCAACCGCCCGTTACAGTTGATTCTGTGGCAGAAATGCTTGATAAAATTAAACAGACCGAAAATGCCATTGGTTATATAGACAGGAGGGTTGAAGATGAATCGATTCATTACTTTAATGCTCAATAATTTTATCCTTGGTTTTAGCCTATGTGTTTTATCTTTTCCTGTGTGCGCTCAGGAAGTTAAAGCTGAAACAGAAATAGAGAAGAATTTAGTTTGGGAAAATATGAAACAAGTTTGGCAAGATGATATCCAGTTTCATGGGTTTTTAAGTCAAGGCTTGTTCTCTACCTCAGGTAATAATGTCTATGGGAAAAGTAAAGATAGTGTTTCAGCGGGTTTAACAGAGATTGGCTTAAATGTTTCATACCAAGCGCTTAATAATTTAAGTTTTTCTGCACAAGGTCTTTATCGCCGTGCAGGTGCAAGCACTGGCGATGGGGGTGAAGTTACGCTCGATTTTGCTTTTGTTGATTTAAATCTGGTTACTCTGAAGCAAGGGCGTTTTGGAATCCGTGGAGGGCGAATTAAAAACCCATGGGGTTTATATAATGAAACCAGAGATGTTGCCTTTACTCATCCGACTATCTTTTTACCGTTGGCATACTTTGAGCGTTCTCGGAGCTTATTTTTAGCGATCGATGGGGGGCAATTTTATGCTGATTATAATAGTGCCATTGGTGATTTTTCTTTTAAATTTAATTATGGGTGGGTTAATACGAGTGACCCAGAATTATTAATAGCTATTACTGCTAACCCTGACGTGGCAGGTCGTTTTGAATCCAACCCTAGTTTTGTATCACAACTAAGGTATGACATAAATGAGGGGGAGTATATTTTTGCACTGAGCTATGCTGAATTAGGTATGTCATATAAATCTAATATGGCTAATGACCCTCACGCACAACTAAATACTCAGATTGATGCGTTTATGTTATCTGGCCAATACAATGGTGAAAGGTTTAGTTTTTCAGGAGAATATGGTTTGCAATGGAATGAATTTAGAGGGCGTCTCATTGGCGTACCAGAGCTTGATGCTTCACCTATTAGTCAGCACTGGTATGTTCAAGCAGGTTACCGTATTTTAGATAGTCTACAAGCTACGCTTCGTTATGACTCTACAGTGCAGGACTTAGATGACCGGCTTGGAAAACAATTTAATGCAGTGACAGGTATACCTGCCTCTTTTGCTTATACACAAGATATTGTGGTTGGCTTACGTTGGGATATTACCCCCGCGTGGATGGTAAGAGCTGAATACCACCGAGTTCATGGCACTTCAACGATTAGCGTTATCGATAACCCAGACCTTATGAATGCGGTCGATGATTGGAATATTTACGCGCTACAAGCAGCATATAGATTCTAGTTATGCAGAAAACGAAACGCTTTTTAAGCTTAAAGTGGAAACTTGCTTTTAATGTAGGCCTAATAATTATTTCGCTTTATAGTGCTTATACTTATTATGTTTATCAACAAGCGACCACTAATTTTTCCAATAGCCGAATAGCAACTCAGCGTAATCAAATTAATATTGCACAAGCCTTAACGGAAGAGTCTTTTTTTGTTTTAGACCGGTTTGTTGAGTCGATTTTATTAGTCCCTGGTGAACAGCAAAATATTGAGCAAGCATTATTACAGATTTTTAATAAAAACTGGCAACACTGGCAAGTTATTTGGGGCTTGGAAAATGTCGTTTATTATAATCAGCAGGGGTATGTAGTCCAGAGTTGGGGGGGGGATGTTGGAGCTACCCACGAGCTTATTTTACGCACCATGAGCTTGGAATTACCGCAGCATCAAATTGTCTGTAAGCAAGGCTGTTTTCAGCAAGTTTTAACGCCGGTTTTATCGGGTTCACAAGTAGTGGGTGTTGTTAGTGTATCCTTAGCTTTAGCTGATACTTTGTTGCTGTACAAACAGGCAATGCAGAGTGATATAGGCGTATTAATTAGCCATGAAAGTCATATGCTTTCTGCGGTCACTCAGGCACAAACCAATAATGAGTTATGGTCAAAGGTCATAAAAAAATATACGCCTAATTCATTTATGAATTCTGCACTTATTTTTAATGATGCAAACCGGCGCTATGAATTGCGTGCATTTTCAATTAATAAGAATGAGCTAGACCCCCCTTATTATGTGATTATTAATGACGTAAGTGATGCTTACGAAAACATGCATAAAAAGCTATTGAGCTTATCAGTCATTGGCTTAGCTGGCTTGTTACTTATTATTTTAGTTTTACTCTTGAATATTCACTTTAGGTTAACGAGAGTGAGGCAGCTATCCCAAGCTTTACCTTTATTAGTAAAACACCAGTATATTGATTTTAGGCAAAAACTAAAAAAACAAAAACAGACTGTCTTTTCAGATGAGATGACTCAGTTATCAGAAACAGCTGCTGATGTTGCATGGCAATTAAAGGCTTTAGGAGATAATGCTACAAAAAATACTGAGTTGCTACTCAAGCAAAGTCAAGAGCTGGGGCAGGAGCGTGATTTTGTCGCACGGTTAATTAATACAGCACCTATTTTAATTATTACGCAGAACCTGCAAGGTGAAATAATTTCCATTAATAAAAAGGGACAATCGGGACTTAATGTTAGTGTAGATAAAATAATCGGCATGCCCTTTGCCAATTTAATTGTAGAAACAGAACAGCTGCAAAAGTTAGAACAGTTAAGAGCTAATTCCAGTTTTACTGAAGTAAGTTTTGATAGTCGTTTAGGGGGACTGACAGATGATCCTGTTTATATTTCATGGATACATACAGTTCTTCGCGGAAAAAATAATCAACAAGAAACCATTATTTTAAGTTTGGGAGTCGATATAACTGAACGTCATGTCGCGGATGAGCAGTTAATTTGGTTAGCAACTCACGATCAATTAACAGGGCTTGGGAACCGGCGTCACTTCCAGAAAGAGCTAGATAATATGCTCGCTACCGCGGGCCGCTATAAAGAACAAGTTGCTTTATATTATTTAGACTTAGATCAGTTTAAAATAATTAATGATACAGATGGTCACCAAGCGGGTGACGAGTTGTTGCAAGTAATTACGAGTGTCCTTAAAAAAGAAGTCAGAGAGACTGATTTATTATGTCGAATTGGGGGTGATGAATTTACTTTAGTGATTCCATCTGCCGAAATTGACGGTATAAATATACTTTCAAATAAGCTATTGCATGCACTAACAAAAATTCAATATACGATTGATGATCAACCTCACCCAATTAGCTTTAGTATTGGCGTAGCTATCTACCCTCAGCACGGATCTACCCAGCAGGACTTATTGGCTAATGCTGATTTAGCAATGTACCAGGCTAAAAAAACAGGTCGTTCAAGGTGTCATATATACTCTCCTGAGGTTGAATATCAAGCGGTACTAACAAAACAATTGCACTGGAAACGAATTATTGAGGGGGCTATTAAGAATGATGAATTTGTTTTGTATTATCAGCCTATTTTGGATATAAAAAACAAGGTGATTAGTCACTACGAATGCCTATTAAGAATCATACAAAAAGATGGCAAAATGCTGATGCCTGGGGATTTTATTCCCCAAGCTGAGAACATAGGTATTATTGATCAAATTGACCATTTGGTATTAAGAAAAGCAATAGATCAGCATTTAGCTTTTCAAGCGATAGGGAATAATTCGAAGCTAGCAATTAATTTATCAGGTCGTTCAATGAATGAAATTGATACCCTTCCTGTTATTACAAAACTATTAGATGAGCCGGGGGTTAAGCCGGAACTTATTATTTTTGAAATTACTGAAACTTCTGCGGTCTCTAATTTCCTCTCTGCTAAAACAATGATTAAGCAATTAAAGTCATTAGGCTGTCACTTTGCTTTAGATGATTTTGGTGTCGGCTTCTCCTCTTTTTATTATTTAAAGTCACTGCCGGTTGATTATGTGAAAATTGATGGCTCATTTGTTAAGCAAATGGATGTTAGCGAAGAGGATAAGATTTTTGTTAAAGTTTTGACTGAAGTTTCTCAGGCATTTGGTAAAAAAATTATTGCTGAATTTGTTGAAAATGAAGCTATTTTAGGCTTGCTAGAGCAGCAAGGCGTTGATTATGCCCAAGGGTATTATGTTAGTAAACCTATTCCTGATCCGTTAGATTTATCGCATGTAAAAGGCTTGAAATAAGCCTTTTACATTAAAAACTCAATAATTACATTTATGTTAATGCTTATTTCACCTGCAAAATCACTCGATATGCAGGCTACTTTTCCCAATATTAATAGTACGCAGGCTAGATTTTTAAAGGATAGTCAGCGCTTAATTAACCAGCTACAAGAACTTAACCCTGAAGAAGTAGGGAAACTAATGAAGATAAGTGAAAAGCTTTCTTTATTGAATTATCAGAGGTTTCAAGATTGGACTTTATCTGACTCGGATTTTCAATGTCCAGCTTTATTTGCTTTTCAAGGGGATGTATATCAAGGCTTAGCTGCGGATTCTTTTTCAAGAGAAGATATTGAGTTTGCACAACAGCATTTGCGTATTTTATCGGGTTTATATGGACTGTTAAGGCCTTTGGATTTAATGCAAGCTTACCGTTTAGAGATGGGAACAAAGTTTGTTAATGACAGTGGTGCTAATTTATATGCTTTTTGGGGGGATAAAATCACTGAATTAATTCAGTCTGATATGCCGAAAAATGAAGCGGAAGAGCTGGTTAATTTAGCATCAAATGAATATTTTAAGGCAGTTAGGCCAAAACTATTAGCCAGTAAAGTGATTACGCCTGTCTTTAAAGACTTTAAAAATGGCCAATATAAAATTATTAGTTTTTACGCTAAAAAAGCGAGAGGCATGATGGTGGCTTATGCGATTAAACATAAAATTACTCAAGCTGAACAGTTGAAACGTTTTGATAGTGCTGGGTATTACTATGCGCCAGAGTTATCAGATGATAAACAATGGGTATTTCTGCGTGACTACACTGAATAGGTATATTTTTTGTATTGAGGGTACGTAGTTATATCAAGTTAATTTTTGCCGAAAGCAAGTCGATAAAATTGATTTGGCTACAAATATTGTTTTTACAATAATTTAGACTATTATTAATTTAGCTTCTCATTAGGGAGTCATATTTTAGTCATGAAGTAGGGAAAGTACTTGTATGCGAAATTTTTCTAGGGAATTATATCCGTCTAATTTTCTAGTTATGATATAACACGCGTTTCAATTAGAGTTTACTTATGACTAATAACGATATTTTACGCCGTATTCGCTACACCTTCGATTTTGAAGATTCTAAAATGATGGCTATTTTTGCACTTGCTGACTTAGAAGTTACACGCGCACAAGTTGTTGACTGGCTTAAAAAAGATGATGACCCAAACTATAAAGCCTGCAATGATCGTGATTTTGCAACTTTTCTTAATGGTTTGATTAATGATCGGCGTGGAAAAAAAGAAGGGGCACAACCTGAGGTTGAAAAGCGATTAACAAATAATATTATTTTTAGAAAACTTAAAATTGCTTTAGATCTTAAAGACGACGATATTTTACAGTTGATGGCATTAGCTGATTTTTCTATGAGTAAGCATGAATTAAGTGCTTTTTTTCGTAAACCAACACATAAGAATTACCGTGAATGTAAAGACCAGATTCTACGTAACTTTTTACAAGGTGTGCAAATACAATATAAAGCTCAGGCTTAATCTGAATTAAGGACTATTCCGGTATTAATTTACCAACATTTACAAAATGACTAATTTTTTTAATAGATTACAAAATTTTTTGGACTCAAGTCGGGCTTTAGATTTTTTGGGTCCTTTAGCGTTGCGGCTTTATTTGGTTCCAATTATGTGGATGGCTGGTATGCATAAGCTGGATGCTTTTGATGATACAGTAAATTGGTTTGGTGATCCTGAGTGGGGTCTAGGCTTACCGTTCCCGCTAGTTTTTGCTGGCTTGGTAACCGCTACTGAGCTTTTAGGCGCAGTATTTTTACTGTTAGGCTTTGCTGTGCGCTGGATATCTATTCCTTTATTTATGACTATGCTGGTTGCAGCTTATACAGTTCATTTACCTAATGGCTGGTTAGCCGTTTCTGAGGCTAATGGATTTTTTGCTACGGAGAGAACGGTGGCGGCAGCGGAAAGACTTAATAAAGCAAAGGAGTTATTACAACTGCATGGTAATTATGATTGGCTTACTGAGCAGGGAAGTTTTGTGATTTTGAATAATGGTGTTGAGTTTGCTATGACTTATGCAATTATGTTGTTAACCCTGATTTTTATTGGGGGTGGTCGTTATTTTAGTTTAGATTACTGGATTGCTAAGAAATTCCGACGTGAAGTTGTTGCCAGCTATACACGCTTTTAAGTGTGTTTGAATACAGCATTATTATTCCTACACTGAATGAATCGGCTGGGATTAAAAAGTGTTTGTTAGCCTTACAAGGCATAAGATCTCAATGTCAGCTAATTGTTGTTGATGGTGGGAGCGTAGATAATACCAAGGAACTTTGTTTGCCCTTAGTGGATCAATTTATTTCAAGTGCTAAAGGAAGAGCGATACAAATGAATTTAGGTGCTGAGCAGGCATCAACAGAGGTTTTAATCTTTTTACACGCAGATACCTATTTACCGGAAGGTGCCTTGCAGTTAATTAAAAAATCACTTGAAAGTGAAGAGCAGTGGGGGCGGTTTGACATGCAGTTAATGGGTGAAAGCCCCATGTTGGAAGTTGTTTCCTTTATGATGAATTGGCGCTCCCGATTATCTGGCATCGCAACAGGCGATCAGGTGATGTTTATGACTCAGTCAGTTTATACGCGGGTGGGTGGTTTTCCTGAAATTTCTTTAATGGAAGATATTGCAATGTCTAAGCGCTTAAAAAAAATCTCTGCTTGTGCATGCCTTTCTGAAAATGTTAAAAGCTCGGGTCGGCGCTGGGAAGAGTTTGGTGTTTGGCGTACGATTATATTAATGTGGAGTTTGCGTTTACGCTTTTTTTTTGGGGCCTCACCTGAATATTTAGCACAACGTTACCGGGAAGGTAAGATTATTTAACTCCTCCCCAGTCTCGCGTTTAGGTGTTAAATTTACTCTCGATAATCCCACCACCTAAACAGGTATCATCTAAATAAAAGACTACCGACTGCCCTGGGGTAATGGCGCGTTGTTGCTGCTCAAAAATTACTTTTACTTTATCGTCAGTAAGAGGGATCACTTTGCAAGCTTGGTCTGCTTGCCGGTAACGGGTTTTGGCTGAACACTCTATTGTTTCAGTAAGCGGACGATTACTACACCAGTCTAGTTGATTTGCTTCTAAACCATTATGCAGCATTAAGGGATGATCGTGACCTTGCCCAACAATTAATATATTGTTGTCTAAATCTTTATCTAAAACATACCAAGGTTCATCAGGTGCATCTTTAACGCCGCCGATACCTAAGCCTTGGCGTTGACCAAAGGTGTAATACATTAAGCCTGAGTGTTGAGCTATATATTGGCCGTCTGGGCTACGCATTTCTCCGGGTTGAGTAGGTAAGTAGCGCTGTAAAAATTCTTTAAACTTTCGCTCACCAATAAAGCAGATGCCGGTACTGTCTTTTTTTTGAGAGTTCGCGAATCCATATTTTTCAGCTAACTTCCTAATTTCAGTTTTATGTAAATGACCGATTGGAAATAAGGTTTTAGATAATGCATTTTGCCCTAAGGTATAAAGGAAGTAGCTTTGTTCTTTGCTGGGGTCCAAACCTTTAAGTAAAAAATATTCACCATTTTTCTCACTGACACGCGCATAATGCCCTGTTGCAATATATTCAGCACCTAGGTCTTCAGTGGCATAGTTTAAAAAGGCTTTAAATTTAACATGCTTATTGCATAAAATATCAGGGTTCGGAGTACGTCCCGCAGAGAATTCTGAAAGAAAAACTTCAAAGACTTCATCCCAATATTCGCTGGCAAAATTAACGGTTTTTAGTTCGATACCTAAGGTATCACAAACTTGTTGGGCATCCGCTAAATCTTCAAGTGCGGTACATTCTTCTGTGCCGTCATCTTCATCCCAGTTTTTCATGAAAACACCGGTCACTTGATGACCTTGTTCTAATAATAATGCAGCTGTAACAGATGAATCAACGCCACCAGACATGCCTACGATAATATTTTTACTCATTGTTCAGGGTCTAAGAAGGTTTTTAATAGGGTAAGAGGGTGTTGTTCGCCAGATAAGTATTGATCAATAGTGGTCAGTACTAAAGGGCTACGTAAGCGTTTTTTATGGGCAACGATTTCATTATAGCTTAACCAATGAGTGCGAATGATATCTGGGTCTAATGATTGCTCAGGGGCATGGTTAAAGCATTTTCCAGCGAAGCAAACACGCAAAAAGCTAGGGCTGTCGGGGTGTTTACGCCATAGTTGAATGCTAGTAATATATTCAGGGTTGAATTGCCATGCAGTTTCTTCGTTAACTTCACGTTTTACAGCATCAATTAGGCTCTCACCAGGCTCTAAGTGCCCAGCGGGTTGATTAAATTCAATGCCGTTGTCAGTGTGCTCTTCAACTAATAAGAAGCGTTCCTCTTGTTCAATAATAGCTGCGACAGTGACGTGGGGTTTCCAAACCATTGATTTTCCATTTAGTTATAAAAAAGGGCTGTGGTCTAATTGATTTAAGGCTATTATACTTTATTAGTAATTGAAATTGAGGATTTAGCCTCAAGATTATATATGAATAGTTTAAATTTTAAGTGTAAATTGAAATGAGTGATTTTGATCCTTCAGTAGATGATGGTGATGCTTTAGCGGTACAAGAAGCAACACCTAAGTTAAAAAAACCCCCTTTATTTAAAGTCGTATTATTAAACGATGACTTCACTCCAATGGATTTTGTCATTGAAGTTCTTGTTGATTTTTTTTCTATGACAGAAGAGCAGGCTACTCAAATAATGCTGCATGTACACACTCAGGGAGTGGGGATTTGCGGTGTTTTTTCTCGTGATGTAGCAGAATCTAAAGTAGAAATTGTAAATAATTTTTCTCGTGAACATCAGCACCCTTTAATGTGTGCAATGGAAGAAGCGTAAGGAGTCAATTATGTTGAGTAAAGATCTTGAAGTAACATTAAATTTAGCTTTTGTTTCAGCTCATGAACAACGTCATGAGTTTATTACTGTCGAGCATTTATTACTAGCTTTGCTAGATAATGCAGCGGCAGCAGAAGTATTGAAGGTATGTTCGTGTGATACCGAACTTCTACGCAGAGAGATAACTCAGTTTATTGATGAAACGATTAGTTTACTTAATGAGGGAGTGCGTAGAGAAACGCAACCTACGTTAGGGTTTCAGCGTGTTTTGCAGCGTGCCGTCTTTCACGCCCAAGCCTCTGACAAGAAAGAAGTAGATGGTGCGAACCTTTTAGTTGCACTCTTTAGTGAGCAAGATTCACATGCTGTTTATCTGTTAAATAAACAAGACTTACAGCGATTGGATGTGGTTAATTATTTGTCGCATGGACTATCTAAGTTAGATGATGATGTTTCTGTATCACCTGAAGAAGTTGCTGATAAGAACACGCAAGAAACAGTTGAAAGTCCGTTAGAGAAATATACGACTAACTTAAATCAAGAGGCACTTGATGGCAAAATTGATCCTTTAATTGGCCGTGAAAGTGAGTTAGAGCGTACGATTCAAATTTTATGCCGTAGACGTAAAAATAACCCTTTATTAGTGGGTGAGGCAGGCGTCGGGAAAACGGCAATTGCTGAGGGTTTAGCGAAAAAGATTGTTGAAGAAGATATTCCAGAGGTATTGCGTGGCTGCGTGATTTATTCTTTAGACTTAGGCGCATTAGTGGCGGGTACTAAATACCGTGGTGATTTTGAAAAGCGCCTTAAAGCTTTAATGCAGCAATTGAAAAAAGATACAAATTCAATTTTATTTATTGATGAAATTCATACAATTATTGGAGCAGGTTCGGCTTCTGGAGGAGTTATGGATGCCTCTAATTTAATTAAGCCCGCATTAGCATCTGGAACTTTACGTTGTATTGGTTCAACTACTTATCAGGAGTATCGCGGTATTTTTGAAAAAGACCACGCTTTGGCAAGGCGCTTTCAAAAAGTGGACGTAATTGAGCCTAGTGTTGATGAAACTTTTCAAATTTTAAAGGGCTTAAAAACGCGCTTTGAAGAGCATCATGAATTGAAATACAGTGTGGAAAGTTTGCGTGTAGCGGCTGAGCTATCGGCAAGGCATATTACGGATCGTTTTTTGCCGGATAAAGCGATTGATGTGATTGATGAGGCGGGCGCAAGGCAGCGCTTATTGACTGATGAGAATAAGAAAAGTTTAATTGATGCTCATGAAATTGAGGAAATTGTCGCTAAGATTGCGCGTATTCCTGCTAAATCTGTTTCTAGTAATGATCAAGATAAATTAAAAAGTCTTGAGAAGAATTTAAAAATGTTGGTATTTGGCCAAGATGAAGCAATTTCAGCGCTATCATCAGCTATTAAGCTTTCGCGGGCAGGTTTACGTGATGCCACAAAAACTATTGGCTCTTTCTTATTTGCTGGACCTACAGGGGTGGGTAAAACAGAAGTCACTAAGCAGCTGGCTAAGTTAATGGGCGTAGAGCTTATTCGCTTTGATATGTCTGAATATATGGAGCGACACACAGTTTCACGGCTGATTGGTGCGCCTCCGGGCTATGTAGGCTATGATCAGGGTGGCTTATTAACAGAGCAGGTTAACAAGCACCCACATGCAGTTTTGCTTTTAGATGAGCTTGAAAAGGCACACCCTGATGTATTTAACTTGCTTTTGCAGGTTATGGATCATGGAACCTTAACGGATAATAATGGTCGTAAAGCTGATTTTAGAAATATTATTTTAGTAATGACAACAAATGCAGGTGCTGAGGAAGGTAGTCGCGCTTCTATTGGCTTTACTAAGCAAGAGCACTCAAGTGATAGTATGCGTATGGTGGAGAAGGCATTTTCACCTGAATTTAGAAATCGATTAGATAGTATTATTCAGTTTAAGCCGCTTGATATATCGGTGGTGGGGCATGTTGTTGATAAGTTTATTTTTGAACTAGAGACTTTATTGCTAGATAAAAATGTGACTTTAAGTTTGGATTCGGAAGCCAGGCTCTGGCTTGCAGAGAACGGTTGCGACCCTAAGATGGGTGCAAGGCCGATGGCTAGATTGATTCAAGAAAAAATCAAAAAGCCTCTGGCGAACGATTTGTTATTTGGTAAGCTTGAGAGGGGTGGGCATGTTCATGTCACCGTTCAAGGTGAAGAGCTAACATTTACTGTTGAAGGTAAAGAGCTAAGTATCACCTAGGGGCTAATATTTTGGTATGTGCTAATTGAAGATTAGCGCATACGGAAGGTAATTCGACCTTTTGTTAAATCATAAGGCGTCATTTCTACTTTAACTTTATCACCCGTTAAGATTCGGATGTAATGCTTGCGCATTTTTCCAGAAATATGTGCAGTAATAACATGCCCATTTTCTAGCTCAACTCTAAACATTGTATTAGGAAGGGTATCAATGATTGTCCCATCCATTTCAATTTGATCTTCTTTAGCCATTTTTGTTGTATTCTCTAAAATATAAATAAAAACTTTCTTATCATAGCAGATAAGGTTTGTTGGTAATAGATTAAAAATAAGTGTTCATAGCTAAAATTAATCTAGCTATGAACTTACTGATTATTTAATTACTAGGTTTGTCTTTTGTAGTGCTTGCTTCTTTTTCAGGAGCTGGTTTTGTAGAGCTTTCTGTCTTGGAGGTATCTTGACTGGCGGATATATTTTTTTGATAATCTGCAGCGTAAGATTGACTGTTATTACTACGGCTCTCTTGAGGCGAAGAATCTTGAGCAGTTTTTGGGTTGCTCGTAGTTTGTGAGTCCTCAGTTCTTGCTCTTGGCTTTCTATTGTAGCCTCTACGATTATTTCTTTTCTGTGGGTTCCTTGGTTTATTCTCAGGCGTTGTACTGCTACTGTTATTATCACTACTATTTTCAGTGGCTGTAGTAGCTGTAGTAGAAGGCTTTGCTTTTACTTCTTGAGCTTGAGGTTTTTCCGTAGGGTTGGGTTTAGTGTTTTTCCCGTTATTTCGCTCGCGGTTATTTCTATTGCGATTTCTTTGGTTATTTGAATTCCTGCGATTATTATTTGATCTTTCTGGGCGCTTTGCTGGTGTTGTTTTTTCTTCAGCTATTTCTTCTTCAGTTACACTTACAAGTTTATTCCAGAACCGACGAATTAAGCTGGCAGAATTTTTCTTATTTTGTACAGGTGCAGGTGCTTCAGGAAGGAATTCACGAAGTGCGGCTTGCTCTACTTTTTGAGGTGCTTCTTTTGCAAAGTCGGGCGCTGAAATTTCTTCGTTTTGAATTTGGCTGTAGCTAGCAACCTCAGAAGAACCGTCGTCATCTTTAGATTTAATACGCTCTATATTATAAGCAGGCGTTTCTAGATGCTTGCTTGGTAAAACAATAATACGTACTTTTAGTCTAGATTCAATCTGGTCAATCGAAGGGCGTTTTTCATTTAATAAGAAGGTTGCACATTCAATCGGTAGGTGGGCAATGACTTTATCAGTTCCCCCTTTCATGGCTTCTTCTTCAAGTATTCTTAAAACAGACAAGGCAACTGATTCAACATTACGAATTTCACCTTGACCATTACAGCGAGGGCAAGTCAATTGCGTCGTATCACCTAATGATGGGCGCAATCTTTGGCGTGACATTTCTAATAGGCCAAAGCGAGAAATACGGCTTGTTTGTACGCGAGCACGATCGATTTTTAGTGCGTCACGCATTCTGTTTTCGACTGCGCGCTGGTTTTTGTTTGCTAGCATGTCGATAAAATCAATGACAAATAAGCCGCCTAAATCTCTAAGCCTTAGTTGTCGTGCAATTTCATCGGCTGCTTCAAGGTTAGTATTGAGAGCAGTTTCTTCAATATCACTTCCTTTTGTGGAGCGTGCAGAGTTGATATCTATAGAGGTAAGTGCCTCAGTATGATCAATAACTAATTCACCGCCCGAAGGAAGAGGGACTTCTCGGCTATAAGCCGTCTCAATTTGAGATTCTATTTGGTAGCGATTGAATAAAGGTACATCGTCGCTGTATAGCTTTGCTTTGCTTAAGTAGTGTGGCATAACCTGTTTTAAGAAGTTATGTACTAGCTTAAATGACGATTCTTTATCAATTAAAATTTCATCAATATCCGCACGTAGGTGATCACGTAAAGCGCGAATGATGACGTTACTTTCTTGAAAAATTAAAAAAGGTTTATTTTGTTCTTTAGACGTGCGGTCAATTGCTTCCCATAGCTGTAATAGGTAGTTTAAATCCCACTGCAGCTCATCTGTGCTTTTGCCGCAACCTGCAGTACGAACGATTAAGCCCATTTCTTCAGGAGCTTCAAGCCCAGCCATAGCATCACGTAATTCATTACGAGTTTCACCTTCAATACGGCGAGAAATTCCGCCAGCTTTCGGGTTGTTAGGCATTAAGACCAAGTAGGTTCCAGCCAAACTGATATAAGTCGTCAGTGCGGCCCCTTTGTTGCCGCGCTCTTCTTTTTCAATTTGAACAATAACTTCTTGGCCTTCCTTAAGTAAGTCTTTTATTTTTTGGCGACTTAAGTTTGGATCGTCAGAATTTACTGCGGTAGGGGAAACTTCTTTTAGAGGTAAGAATCCATGTTTGTCAGCGCCATAATTAACGAAAGCAGCTTCTAGGCTTGGCTCAATACGAGTAATAATACCTTTGTAAATATTAGATTTTTTTTGTTCTTGTGAAGGGTGTTCGATGTCAAAATCATATAGTTTTTGACCATCTACCAAGGCAACACGCAGTTCTTCAGGCTGCGTAGCATTGATAAGCATTCTTTTCATTTATAGTCCTTTGTTGACCCTATTAATCCGTGCGGAAGATACGTATAAGTTCGCAGTGTTTATTTATTTGGCTAACTAAAATAATATGGGTTAAATGTACTTCTTTAAATGGAAGTTGCTTTCATGATAGTAAACAAGTACTGCGTGTATGCATAATACTGGTACATGAAGTGTAGAGCCCAATGCTTTATGGTTATAGCCATGTATATGTTCTAGATGAGAATTATTCATTTATCTAGAAACATGAAATCTTTAAATTAAGTGCGGTAACTGTTTGTTGGCCTGAGGTTTACTACAGGAGCTACAATCACTTGATTGTATGTGCTCTACTGGTTTATGTTTCAGGTATGCGCAATCAATAAAAAATAAAACGGTCTTATCGTAAATGTCAGCCTTAATACGGTCGAATATCGCTCATCATGGGTCGAGCGAAAAAACCCAAATTTGTGTTTAGCTTTAGTGTTTGTTTAAGCAGGTAAGTATTTAGTGACTTTTATCATTTATTTGTAAAAGAGTATTAGGCTTAAGTAAAGCTATTATAGGCGGATGTAATAATACCCAAATATAACTTGTCAATTATAACCTGTTATATGAACGATTGAAATTATCTTATAGAATGAAGTCATCAATTCAATTATTATGTAGCAATGAAAATAGAAGATAAGCAAGAAAGGCATGAGGTAAGGTTTGTTGAAATTACAGAAGCTAATGAGGGCCAGAGATTAGATAACTTTTTAATGAAGAGCCTTAAGGGCGTACCTAAAAGCCGAATTTATCGTATTATTCGTAAAGGAGAAGTACGTATCAATAAAGGGCGTTGTGATGCAAAACGTAAGTTAGTTTTAGGTGATACCGTCCGTATTCCACCTATTCGTGTTGCTGAAGAAAAAGAGCAGTTGCCGGCCCCCGCATACCTTAAAAAGTGTTTGCAACAAGATATTTTATTTGAGGATAATGCGATTCTTGTTATTAATAAGCCATCAGGGTTTGCTGTTCACGGTGGCTCAGGACTAAATACTGGAGTGATAGAGGCGTTACGTGAAATTCGCCCTGAAAGCCATTTTTTGGAGCTAGTGCATCGTTTAGATAGAGATACTTCGGGTTGTTTAATTATTGCAAAGAAACGTAGCGCTTTAAGAACCCTGCATGAATATTTTCGGGGGGATGGCGTACGCAAAAACTATTTGGCTTTATTGGAGGGTCGTTGGGCACAGGAGAAACTGATTGTAGATCAGCCTTTACTAAAAAACATTAACCAAGGCGGCGAGCGTATGGTTAAGGTCAGTTCGGCGGGAAAAGCCTCTAAAACTCTATTTAAGCGTATTTCACTTTTTCAAGATTCAACGCTTGTTGAGGCCTCACCTTATACTGGAAGAACTCATCAAATTAGAGTACATGCTGCCTGGCTTGGTCATGCCATTATTGCAGATGATCGGTACGGAGATAGAGAAGTTAATAAAGCATTTAAGAAACGAGGCTATAAACGTTTGTTTTTACATGCACAAAAATTGCAATTTGCCCACCCGATAAGCGGAGAAATTTTAAAAATTATTGCCCCTTTACCAAGCGATTTACAAACCTTGCTAGATAATGAAAATTAAATTTGTTTTAATTGTCGCTCTAAATACCTTATAAAAATTTTAATCAGGAGAATATTCACGTGAGTGAAAACCAGTGGAATGAGCCTAGCTCAATAGAAAAAGAAAAGGATGTAGGCTGGGAACGAGAAGCAATTGAAAAACTAGCTTTTGCAGCAGTCACTGAGCAAAGGCGTGCTAGACGTTGGGGGATATTTTTTAAAAGCCTAATGTGTGTGTATTTGGCGGTTATTTTAGGGATCGGCATGTACCCATCCTTAAAACAAAGTTTAAGTGAATCTGATGGCGATGGACATACTGCAGTTATTAGTATTACGGGAGTGATAGCAGAAGGCAAAGAAGCAAATGCTGAGTCAATAATAAAATCATTGCGCAATGCGGTTAAAGATGAAAATACTAAGGGTATTATTTTACATGTAAATAGCCCAGGCGGAAGCCCAGTCCAGTCTTCTTATATTTATGATGAAATACGTAAAATAAAGTCTAATAACCCTGACTTACCCATTTATGCAGTGGCCTCTGATATTTGTGCTTCTGGGTGTTATTTTATAGTAGCAGCAGCAGATAAAATTTTTGTTAACCCATCCAGTTTGATTGGCTCCATTGGGGTAATTATGGATGGTTTTGGTTTTGTAGATACAATGAAAATGCTTGGAGTAGAGCGTAGACTTGTGACTGCAGGAGCACATAAAGCTTTAATGGACCCTTTTTCGCCTGCTAATAATGGCGAGAAAAAATACATGGAAGACCTTTTAGCACAAGTTCATCAGCAGTTTATTACAGCAGTTAAAGATGGCCGAGGTGATCGTTTAAAAGAAACTGAAGATACTTTTTCAGGTTTAGTTTGGACGGGAGAGCAAGGGGTTAAAATTGGATTAGCTGATGATTTTGGTACGGATGACAGTGTTGCCACTGATATTATTGGTGCAAAAAAACGAGTTAACTTTACTATTCAAGAGCGTTTAATTGATCGGATTGCTGGAAAGATGGGGGCTTCATTTGCGCATTCATTACGTAGCATGAGTCAGCAATTTTTACTACAGTAAGTTGTTACTAACAATTATTTTGTAAACTTGAGGGTGGGTGGAGTGTCATTATGCGAAACCCGTCCAAATGTTAGGTGTGTTTGCATAGATACTTAAGCCATTAGTTTAATTATCTAGACTGTATAAAGCCTATAGCTACTTAATAGGCTTTATATTTTGGTTCTTTAATAAGAAGTACGAGGGTTATTAGTGGATATTGCTTCCTTAGTTGGATTTTTATTAGGCATTGGGATTATCGTTGCTGCGATTGCAACCGGCGGTGATGTCATGTTGTTTGTTAATGTACCTTCACTATTAATTGTTATTGGTGGGACATTTGGGGTGAGTTTGATGCGTATCCCCTTAGCTGATTTCATACGGTCTTTTGGTATATTAGGTAAAACATTTTTAAATAAAAATGAAGATCCTGTTGCGTTAATTGAGGATGCGGTACGTTTAGCCGATGTCGCTAGAAAAAATGGTTTACTTGCTTTAGAGGGTGAGGAAATTGCGAACCCTTTTCTTAAAAAAGGGATTGGCTTATGTGTTGATGGGCATGAACCTGCTTTCGTAAGAAAAATGCTACAACAAGAAATTGATCAAATGGTCAGCCGTAATGAGACTGGGCAAGACATGTGGAAAGGGGTAGGTGATTTAGCCCCTGCAATGGGAATGATTGGTACTTTGGTTGGTTTAGTGCAAATGTTAGCGAATATGTCGGACCCTGCGAGTATTGGTCCTGCAATGGCTGTTGCACTATTAACAACCTTGTATGGGGCAATGGTCGCCAACTGTTTTGCTTTACCTATGGTTGATAAATTAGCTTATGTATTACTTTATGAGCGTACCAATAAAGAGCTTATTTTAGAGACTATTTCTGGGATTCAAGAAGGCATGAATCCTAAGGTTTTAGAAACTTTGTTAAATTCTTATATCTCTGAGAAAAAACGTAAAGTTGATGATGGAGAGTAATCATGGCTGATGATTGTCCTAAATGTCCCCCCGCAGGGGCTCCGCTTTGGTTAGCAACTTTTGCTGACCTTATGTCTCTATTGATGTGCTTTTTTGTTTTATTGTTATCCTTTGCAACGATGGATGCCGCTAAATTTAAAAATACAGCAGAATCAATGGAAAAGGCATTTGGAGTGCAGCGAGAAATTGTCGCAAATGAAATCCCTATGGGAACGAGTGTCATTGCGCAACATTTTTCACCTGCCTCAACTGAGCCAACATTAATTGAAGAAATTAGACAAAGTACATCTGAAGCGAAGGATAGCTTAGATGTTTCTCTTGAAGAAAAGCAGAGAGTTAAAGAAGAAATCATGGAAGAAGCCATTGAGAATACCAAGGCCGAAGCTGTAAAAATTGAAGCAGCTTTGGAGAAGGATATTGCCCAAGGTAAAGTGTCAGTTGAAACAGAAGGCTTAAAAATCATTATTCGAATTAATGAAAAAGGTTCTTTTTCTTCAGGCACTGCGATTTTAGAAAAAGGCTTTCAACCGGTGATGAGTCGAATCACTGAATCAGTTGTCAAAGCTAAAGGTAAAGTTTTAGTCGCAGGGCATACGGATGATATTCCTATTGCAACTGACTGGTTTCGTTCTAACTGGGAATTATCTGCTGTTCGCTCAGTCAGTGTTGCTGAGTTTATGTTGAAAAATAGAAAGCTAGACCGGAGTCGTATCATTGTTGAAGGTCTTGCTGATTCGCAACCGCTAGTACCTAATAATTCAAGAAAAAATAGAGCAAAGAATCGGCGTGTGGAAGTTATTTTGGTTCAAGAAGACCCGACAATTGAGTTCGATAAAAAACAAAAACAAGAGAAAAAGAATAAAAAGGAAGAGTTATGATTCCAAAAGATATGCCTTTAGTTGATGAGCGTAGGCGCTTTTTTAGAGTAGATGATGAAATTAATCTTTTTTATAAAAAAGTAGAACATGGATCTATTAATAAGCCTGCGGAGTCAAATGGTGACTTGTTAAATAGCTGCTCTTTGGCTGCTGCTTTAGACACCTTAAACCAAGAGTCCCAAGTTGTGTTGGCTCGTGTTGAGCGTAGCAATGTTGATATTGCAGATTATTTAAAAATAATGGATAAAAAAATCAACTTGGTAGCACGTTCTATTTTAATGGATAGTACTGAACTTGTTGATGAACAATCTCGAAGTGTAAGTTTGAGTGCTTCAGGTGTTGCTTTTGAGTGTGAAGAGTTGCTAGCGGAAGGCGATTTGTTAGAGATTAGGTTGTTACTCGCTTCAAGTATGGCTGTTATTGTTTGCTACGGTGACGTTGTTTATAGTCATAAAAAAACTGAAGCAGGTTCAAAGTTTTCTTATGTGACGGGTGCTGCTTTTAAAGAAATAAAAGAACAAGATAGAGAGCTATTAATTAAGCATGTGGTTAAGCGCCAAATGCAACAAATTCGTAAACATAAAGAAAGCTAAATAAATACGTGCAATTTTCAGAAAAAAAGAAAAAGCTATTAGCTCTCTTAGCTGATGGTTGTTTTCATTCAGGTACAGAGCTATCTGAACAATTAGACTTTAGTCGTTCAGCTCTTTGGAAGCAAATTAATGCTTTAGAAGAGTTGGGTGTTGATGTATTAGCAGTCAATGGAAAAGGTTACCGCTTAAAAACACCTTTGGAGCTATTTGATAATGTATTGATTACAGAGTACTTAACTTCAGAAACACGGCAGCGTTTATCATCCCTTGATATTCATGATCAAATTGACTCTACCAATAGCACCTTAGTTGGTTTAAGTAGAACAAAACCAGAGTCAACGGCTGTGGTTTGCTTAGCTGAACAACAAACTGCTGGGCGAGGGCGGCGAGGAAGAGAGTGGGTGTCTCCCTTTGGTAGTAATATCTATTGTTCAGTTTTATGGCGATTCCAAGAGGGCCCCGGTAGTTTATCTGGCTTAAGTTTAGCTATTGGTGTTGCCGTCATTAATGCTTTAAAAAGCTTAGGAATTACTGAAGTAGGGTTAAAATGGCCCAATGATATCTATTGGCAGCAAAAAAAATTAGGCGGTATTTTAGTTGAGATTTCTGGAGAAACAGGTGGGCCCTGTAGTGCTGTGATAGGTTTAGGGTTAAACCTTTATTTATCAGATCACGAAGCTACCAGTATCGAACAAGACTGGGCTGATATACGTCAAATTTTAGGAGGCACACAGGAAATTTCACGGAATCAGTTACAAGCTGTCTTAATTAATGAGATTTTTAAAGTGCTTAGCCTTTATGCCGAGAAGTCATTTAGCCAATATCGTGATGAATGGCGGCAGTATGACTGTATGCAGGGTCAACTCGTTGATTTATTCGTTGGTAATAAGTTAGTGACTGGAATAGTTAAAGGCATCAATGATGAGGGCTTGTTACTATTAGAAACTGAAGCAGGTAGTGTTCAGTGTTTTGCTTCTGGTGAGGTCAGCTTTCATCGCTCATGAATTTATTAATTGATATTGGTAACACCCGAGTTAAATGGGTTGAGCAGTCTATAGAGCAGTTAAGTGAAATTAGTTTTGTTGGGCACCAGCAAGATGGTTTTGAATCAATTTTAATTTCGACTTGGCGTGACCTATTAATCCCGCCCGATACTATTTATATTGCTTGTGTGAGCACTAGCTCAGTTAAGAAAGTAATTACTCATATAATTAAGCAGCTATGGGCGCATGCAAAAGTACAAGATATTCAAACCTGCCAATATGCGCATGGCGTAACAAACGCTTATATTAATCCTGAAAAATTAGGTGTGGACCGGTGGTTGGCTATGCTTGGAGCCTATAATTATTACACTGCACCTTTATGCGTTATTGATTGCGGTACAGCCATTACTTTAGATGTGCTTGATGAGCAAGGTCAGCATTTAGGGGGCATGATTATGCCGGGGTTAACCTTATTAAATAAATCTCTTAGCAAGGGAGCAGCTAATTTGGATTTTTGTTCCGAAGACCATAAGCTAGGTCTGGCTAACTACACACAAGCAGCTATTTATAATGGTAACTTAAGTGCTGTTAGAGGGTTTATTGAAGCAGGGCGCCAGCAATATAAAAGCCAGAGCTTAATCTTAACTGGCGGGGATGCAGAGTATATAAATAATACTTTAGCGCTTGGTGCTATCGTTGACCTAAAATTGGTCTTTTCAGGTATATCTTTATTATCAAGTGAGTCACAAAAATAGTGAAGTTTCTTTTTTTAAGTATTTTATTGGCTAATATTGTTTTTTTCTTTTGGGAGTACAGAAAAGGTGCGCCTAATATTTACTACCCATCCAGCGTGGTAAATAGTCACTTTTCTACAGAACTACAAATATTCCTCTTAAGTGAGCTACCGCCCAAACCATTACCTTTAAAGGAAATAGTCTCCAGTAATAAAAGTATTCAAATAAATTTTGATCAGGTTTTTGTAGGTCCAATTAAACCCATTAATGTATTTGCTGAATTTGTTGGTCCTGTATTACCTAAATATAAAGGCAGAGCGTCTAAAGTAATTGCTGAGCAAGCATTCGTAGGTCCAAGGCAACTGAATGCCTCAAATGAAACATTTGTTGGCCCTGTACTGTCTAAATATAAAGACACCGCTGTTAAAGTAATTGCTGAGCAAGTATTCGTAGGTCCAAGGCAGTTGAATGCACCCAATGAAGTATTTGTGGGGCCCTTATTATTAAGTAATAAAGACAGTATTGTTACTTCTGAAGCAAGACATGAAGCCCTAACTGAAGAGGTGCTTGAAGAAATTGATGAGTTGTTGAAAATTACTTGTTATTCACTTAAAGAGCAAGCCTATACAAAGAACATGCTTATCGTGAATAATAAAAGTGAGCATTTTAACGCTAGTTTCAAACAAATTGAGCAGCAATACATTAGTAGCTATTTAGTGCTAACCGATGCAGCAAGCTCATATTTAGACGCAAAAGTTCAAAAAAAGGCAATTAAACAAAAAGGAATAAATGAATTATGGCTATTTAGAAAAGGGGTCTTTAGTCGCCGAATTTCATTAGGATTATTTAAGAGCGAGAATAAAGCAGAAAAAGCACAAAAGTACTTTAAAAAGAAGTTAGGAATAAATCTTGAAGTAGTCCCTAGTTATCAAACGAGATTATTAACAGAAGTGACTGTAAATGGGCTAGAGAAGGATATTGAATTGTTTGAAGCTGAGTTTTCTCAGTATATTAATATAGGGGAATGTAGTGAGGAATAATCGGTAAGTGACCTAAGCTTAAAAGCAAAGGCCACTTATAAGGTTAGCTAGACTAAAGTGCTTTTTTAATGCGACCCAGTGCTGATTCAAGATTTTCCATACTAGTGGCAATGGATATTCTGACATGCCCAGGACAACCAAATGCAGAGCCAGGTACTAAAGCAACACCTGCTTTTTCAATTAAATATTCAGCAAAATCAAGATCATTATTAATGCCATCTAATTGAGTAAAGAGCTTTTCTACATTAGGGAAAACATAAAAAGTCCCATCAGTTGTTAAACATTCAACCCCTGATATATTATTTAACTCATTAACCACATAGTCATGGCGTTTTTTAAACTCCACTAACATGGTATCAATACAGCTCTGATCCCCACGTAACGCTTCTTCAGCAGCAACTTGTGAAATTGAGGTCGGATTAGACGTGCTTTGTGATTGTACTTTACGCATACCCGTAATAATTTCAGCAGGACCAGCTGCATAACCAATCCGCCAGCCAGTCATTGAATAAGCCTTAGATACACCGTTTAGAACCATGCAACGATCATAAAGTTCTGGGCAGGCATTGAGGATATTAACAAAGCTATTTTTCTTCCATAAAATATGCTCATACATATCATCAGTAGCAACAATAATATTGGGATAGTCGAGTAGTACTTTAGCGAGTGCTGTTAACTCTTCGAGAGTATAAGCTACACCCGTAGGGTTAGAAGGGCTGTTAATAACAAATAGGCGTGATTTATCCGTAATTGCAGCGCGTAATTGCTCAGGCGTTATTTTAAAGTCTTGTTGTTGGCTAGCTTCAACAATAACAGGCGTTGCATTAGCAAGTAGCGCAATATCAGGATAAGAAACCCAATAAGGCGCAGGGATAATAACCTCGTCTCCTTTGTTTAGCACCGCTTGGGCTAAATTATAAAAGCTTTGCTTGCCCCCCGATGAAACTAGAATTTGATTAAGCTGGTAATCAAAGCCATTATCTTTTTTAAATTTATCAATAATGGCTTTTTTTAAGCTAGGTGTGCCATCCACTGCCGTATATTTAGTAAAGCCATTATTAATTGCTTTAATTGCAGCATCTTTAATATGGATCGGTGTATCAAAATCGGGTTCCCCCGCACCTAAACCAATAATATCTTTGCCTGCTGCACGCATTTCTGCGGCTCTAGCAGTAATAGCTAAAGTCGGTGATGGTTTTACCGCGCTCAGTCGGTCAGAAAGTTTAATGCTCATAGTCTCCCTCGAGTCAATAAATAATAGGCAAAGTGCAATTATACCTTATGAATAATAGTTTGCTAAAATGATCAGCTAATCACGATAATGTCAGAAAAGGTACACGTGGACAAGCAATTTAATATTCATAGCCAATTTAAACCTGCAGGAGACCAGCCAGCGGCCATTAAGCAACTGGTAGAAGGCTTAAGTGACGGCGAATTACATCAAACTTTATTAGGCGTAACAGGCTCTGGAAAAACCTTTACCATTGCCAATGTTATCAATGAAGTCCAGCGCCCCGCTATGATTATGGCGCCAAATAAGACACTCGCTGCCCAGCTTTATGGAGAAATGAAAGAATTTTTCCCTGAGAATAGTGTCGAATACTTTGTGTCCTATTATGATTACTATCAACCTGAGGCCTATGTACCTGCTTCAGATACGTTTATTGATAAAGATGCATCTCGTAATGAGCATATAGAGCAAATGCGTTTATCAGCAACTAAGGCTTTATTGGAGCGCAAAGATACTATCGTCGTAGCAACGGTATCCGCGATTTATGGTTTAGGTGAGCCTGAGTCCTATTTTAAAATGGTTTTACACTTAGTGCGTGGCGATATGATTAAACAGCGTGATTTATTACGTCGTTTAGCGAGTATGCAATATACCCGCAATGATATTGAATTACGCCGAGCAACCTATCGAGTTCGGGGGGATGTTATTGACGTTTTCCCCGCCGAGTCAGAAGAGGCGGCTTTACGAATTGAGCTATTTGATGATGAAGTGGAGCGGTTATCATTATTTGATCCCTTAACGGGGGAAATATTACGGCGTGTAGCGCGTTATACGGTATACCCTAAAAGCCATTATGTCGCACCACGAGAAAAACTATTAGATGCCGTTGAAAAAATTAAAGCAGAATTAAAGGAAAGGCTGGAGCAATTACGCTCGCTCAATAAATTAGTAGAAGCACAGCGGCTAGAGCAGCGTACTTTATTCGATATTGAAATGATCTACGAGGTTGGTTATTGTTCGGGTATAGAAAATTATTCACGTTATTTATCGGGCCGTGAAGATGGTGAATCACCGCCGACCATGTTTGATTATTTACCTGATAATGCGCTTATTATTCTGGATGAAAGTCATGTCACAGTACCGCAGATTGGTGCAATGTATAAGGGTGACCGGTCACGTAAAGAGACGCTTGTAGAATACGGGTTTAGATTACCATCAGCCTTAGATAATAGGCCATTAAAATTTGAAGAATTTGAAGGTAAGGTAGGACAAAAGATTTACATTTCAGCGACACCCAGCAAATATGAAAAAGAACACTCCGGTCAATTTGTTGAGCAAGTAGTTAGGCCAACAGGCTTATTAGACCCAGAAATTGAAGTGCGACCAGCGACAACGCAAGTTGATGACCTGCTGTCAGAAATTAACTTTAGAGTCGTAAAAAAAGAGCGCGTGTTAGTGACGACACTGACCAAAAGAATGTCAGAAGATTTGACTGAATATTTAATGGAGCACGGTGTTCGTGTGCGTTATTTACATTCAGATATTGATACTGTTGAGCGTGTAGAAATTATACGTGACCTTCGCTTAGGTGTATTTGATGTGTTAGTCGGGATTAACTTGTTACGAGAAGGTCTGGATATTCCAGAAGTCTCTTTAGTGGCTATTTTAGATGCAGATAAAGAAGGTTTTTTGCGTTCAGTCGTGTCCCTAGTACAAACAATTGGGCGTGCTGCCAGAAACTCAAATGGAAAAGCAATTCTCTATGGAGATAAAATCACAAAATCAATGGCAAAAGCCATCGAAGAAACGCAGTGGCGTAGAGAAAAGCAAGAGGAATTTAACGCTAAAAGAGGTATTACCCCCACAACAATTTATAAATCAGTAACCGATATTTTAGAGCTGACTATTCCAGGCGCAGGGCTTAACCAATCAGGACAAAATAAAGTAGCAGAGCAACAAAATAGCTACACAGCCTTATCTCCAAAAGAAAAAGAGAAAAAATTAACACAGCTAGAAGACCAAATGTACAAACACGCTAAAAACCTAGAATTTGAAGATGCAGCAAGAGTTAGAGATGAAATAAAACAGTTACAGGCCGAAATGTTAGTTTAATTCTTGCAAATAACTGAAAATTTATTATAATTATCCAGATAAGTTTTAAGTGCGTACCTTTACGTTTTCTCTTAAACTTATTTAATTATATTTTTCATAAATATAATTATTCAAAAAAGATATAGGCGCGTAGCTCAGTTGGTTAGAGCACTACCTTGACATGGTAGGGGTCGGTGATTCGAATTCACTCGTGCCT
>ENA-ORXI01000039-ORXI01000039.1-sediment-metagenome-genome-assembly--contig:-NODE-39-length-78768-cov-10.939332_pt1 | contig 78768 bp, 58 predicted proteins | sample MGYA00237861_ERZ511468 | MGnify/ENA primary metagenome ERZ511468 (study PRJEB26299, sample SAMN06266213) | sediment metagenome | isolation source: Hudson Canyon methane seep mesocosm | place: USA:Hudson...
TGCCGAGTCTAGAAGGCTGTATGGTAAAGAAACCTATCCTAGGCCTTCACGTTTTCTAAAGGAGATTCCTGCTGAATATATTCAGGAAATTAGGATTCGCGCTAACGTTAGTCGGCCAGTTACCTCAGTTAAGAAAAGGTCATCATCTGTTCAGCAAGTAGGCACATATAAAATGGGCCAGCGAGTCAGCCATGCCAAGTTTGGTGAGGGTGTCGTCTTGCAAATGGAAGGTGAGGGCGCGCAGGAGAGAGTGCAGATTAATTTTCAGGGTGTTGGGCTAAAATGGTTGATGTTGTCTTATGCAAAATTAGACAGTTTGTAGTAGGTATTGTAATTTTTTACATGGCTATGAATAAGCTGCAGGTTACTTCCATTCCGTGCCTTCAAGGCACGGCGTAGCCTTGTTGACAGCATCCTTGGTTTAGAAACGTTAGATGTATGCCTGAAAAGCAATCCATTGATAAATATTAGTCGCAGACAAGTGTTTGGCTTTAGAGTCTACTCGGGCATGGTAGGCGATAAAATCAACAATTGGAATATTCGGTAACAACTCCGCTAAACGTTTAGTTAAGTATGTTTTGACAGCAACAAGCTCTGAGGCTTCAATTTTATTGTAAGCCAAAGCCAGGTTTTTAATTCCTTGTTGTTGCATAAAATTAACGGCTAAGATTGTATCGTCTATAGATGAGCCAATCCCCGCTTTACCAATAAAAAGTACTGGACTCTCTATTGAACGGGCTATATCTGCATTAGATACGCCTACCACACTGCCAGTAGAGGGGCCGCCTATCCCATCGATAATCACAAATTCTTTGTTTTCACTGATTTGTGATATTTCAGCTAAAATACCCTCTAATAATTGCTCTGATGATTTCGTTAAACCATCAATAAAATCTTTTGTATAGCCTTTACTAAAGACTAAACTGCCGATACTTTGATGGGTAATCTGTTTGTTCTCACAAAACAGAGTCACCGCTTGTTTTTCAATGCACTGAGTCATAGGCTTAATATAAGCCAGCTGCTCAGGTTGATAGCCATGATGTAAATATTGAGATAATAAGCCTTCGCATAAGGTCGTTTTCCCAATATTTGTTGACGAGCCCATCATATATAAATATTTTGTTTTCATTATGAGTCGATAAGTGAGCAGTTTTTTGCTGAACTGAATAGCTAAAATATTGCAAGCGTATTAACTATCCTTGTTGTTTAATATAATGCTTAACTGGCATATCGGAATGAATAATATGTTGCCCCCATTCGTCAACAAAATCTCGTACTTCATTTTTAACCCAATGATTATCATTAATTTTATGATCCATTTGGGCTAATTTATTTAGTATATTCGAATGTTCTTTTTCATGAGCCTTATAATCACTATATCCCGTTTTTTTCATTAAAGCTTCTTCCTCGCTAAAATGTTCTTTAACATGCAAGTAGATAAGTTTAATGTTTTGTAGTAATTCTTTTTTTGTGGTTGATATGAGTAGTTTCTCAGCCAGGTTAAATAAGTTTTTATGTTGCCTATCCATTAAGGCATCATCCATTTCATATTGTTGTTGCCAGACAAAATGACTCATACTGCCTAGTGCAGGCTTTCCACTTAAGACATTTTTTTGACGATGCAGGGCAATGTTTTCTGGTGTTTTATTATCACTGACTTTATAGACAAAATTCTTTCTTGCTTGATGGTATGCAATATTTCCATAAAAATTTGCGTGCATTTGAGTTAATTCAAATTGTCGGTAACAAGCGAGTGATTTTGATGCTTCATCAGAGCAACGAATGTCAGCTTTATCTTGTAAAGTTTTTTGTAACAGGGTTTTATCAGCAATATAAATATTCGCTAAATGTTTGATTTGTGATGAGAATATCTTATGATTTTTATCCAGTACTTTATCAATTAAGCCCATTTGCCACGCTTTTTTAGCACTAACAGGCAGTCTTTGTTCTTCTGTTAAAGTAGTTGCTACTTTCTCACCAACTCGTTTTGGTAATAAATAAGTCCAATATTCAGAACCAAAGAGTTCCCCCATATTTTTATAATGTGGATTTAAAATCACGCCTTCTCTGACGTATACCTTGTCTGTTGCCAGGGCAAGTATAGCTCCGCCTGCGCCAGCACTACCAGAAACTGCAGAAATGGTTACTTTATCGAGTGTGTTAATTATTTGTAGAATAATGTCATCAATTGCATTGATATTAAGCCATGATTCTTCTGCCGGGTTATCAGCCGCTTCTATGTGATTAAGATGTATTCCATTTGACCAACATTCATCACCTCCCATTAATACGATCACATCAACATCTAATATGCTTACCTGTTGATAAACTAAAAGTAATTGCTGGCACTGTTCTGTACTCATGCCACCATTATGAAAGGGGAAATAGATATACGCGATCCTATTTTCTAATTGATACCAGACTTCTTGACAGGGAAGTTGCTGCCCTTCCTGAGTGTAATCAATGTCAATATACTGGATAGATTTAGATAAAAAACCATTCAATAGTGAGATTGAATTATTAGCTGCTGGTAAATAGTCTTTTAAAATAAAAGTGGCGGGCAATTTAATCCCTTTTACTTCAGGCGTTGATTTTGGTTTTAAATGCCCTATCCAGATGGCACCATCAATAGTGGCTCTGCAAATAGCATGATTTGCTATTGCAATCACGTCTCCTGCTTTTCCCGTTAAGTTGGTTTCTTTGTGGGCGTTATATATATAAACAGACTGTCCATAGATTTCATCCAATACACCAGGGCTACCATCAGCCGCATAAATATGCCTTAAAATATCATCAGTTTTTTGTTTTTTCCAATTGATAGCACGATCTGTTTGCTTCATGGTTGGGTTTAATTGACCTGTAACCATAGGGTTGTTGTAATCAAGTGCTGAAGGTTTGAAGGTAGGGGCATCAAAATAGCTGAGTACTTCCCATAAACAGTCAACAGCAGCTTGAGTGACTTCGCGGTTAAATAAACTACTTTTGGTAGTATTCCTCATAGGAAAGGTCTTTTTTGCCCATATATCCCCCATATCCATTTCTTTTTGGGCTTCCAGCAAGGTCACACCCCATTCAGGTTCACTCTTTTGAATTGCCCAGTCAAGTGAAGAAGCGCCTCTATCACCAACGATGCCAGGGTGAACAACTAAGCATTTGTAATTTTCATAGATTTCGGCTGGAATTTTTTTAGTTAGAAAGGGGCAAATGATTAAATCGGGATTGAATAAACCAACACCTTCCAGGAGTTGTGGAATGTTGCCATGGTGTAATTCCACAGAGACGACATATCTGGCGTCATTAAGTTCGGTATAAAACCGTTGGGTCAGGCCAGAGAAAGCCGTGGACATTAATAAAATACGCATAACACTTCTCCTAAATTAAATAGATGCAGTTTGAAAAATTCCTTAGCTATTACTTGGTACGGTGTATCTTAGATATAAAGATTTCTACTCTTTGAAAGGCAATATATTGATAATTCCAGTGCGTAACAGCAGATAAAAAAGACCTGTTTCCAGTAAATTAAATATAAAGTCGACGATATTTAAACGTTAGTTTTCAGTTGCTGCTGGTATCGGTGATGGGGTAACCAAAACGTTTACGGTAATTACTTGGATTAACGCCAAGTTGACGTAAGAAGGCACGGCGCATATTTTCGGGATCTTTGAAGCCTGAGCTATTGGCAATGCTATCGATCGGGAACTTTGTCATTTCCAGCAAATTTCGAGCCGAATCTATGCGTACCATTTCTACAAATTTAGCAGGGGTTACGCCAGTTTCAGAGAAAAAAAGTCGGGCAAAATTACGTGAGCTCATTGCCATACGTTGAGCGAGTATTTCGACTCTTAAGTCTTCGTCTGGGTGCTGCATAATCCATGATTGTAATTCACGAAGGTCGGGTCTGTTTGATGCTTCTCGGGTAAGATAACTGCTAAACTGGGATTGTCCTCCTGGTCGTTTAAGAAATACAACCAGAAATTGTGCGACTGCCAGGGCTAACTTTTGTCCCCAGTCTTCCTCTATCATTGCTAAGGCAAGGTCAATACCTGAAGTTATGCCTCCGGATGTGAGGATATTTCCTTCCTTAATAAATATTCGGTCTGGTTCGATAATTACTTTAGGGTATTTTTCGGCCAGTTCGTGACAATAATTCCAATGGGTTGTTGCTCTGAGTCCATCTAGTAAACCACTTTCCGCTAACAGAAAGGCCCCTGTACAAATTGAAACCAGGCGCTGGACTTTGGGTAACATCTCTTTAATCAATTCAACAATAAGAGGGTTGGCTAGTACTACTTCTGGGTCCCCTCCTGGAATTAACAAAGTATCGTAGACATCGTTAATTTGACTAAAGCTTTGGTTGGCGATGATTTGCAAACCGGACAATGTTGTTACTGGCCCGGCTTTTTCTGCTAATATCTTGACCGAATAAACAGGCTGTTGACTGATGCCTTCTTCTTGTAAAATTATGTTGGCAAAAGTAAAAACTTCATAAGGTCCTGTGATATCCAGAACCTCAGCGCCAGCAAAAGCGACTATACCGATATGCCTTATTGGAAATGCTGTATTCATAGTTACAACCAAGCTTAAAAGATAAACGGAGATTTATTGAGAATGAGTGTGATTTCAATTTGTATTATATGATCCTCCTCTATCAGTTTTTTTTCAATGCCATTTACCCCTCAATTTCAGCCAAAATAAAAAGAATCATTTTTTATATTACCTATTATGGCTATCAACTAACCACAGGTAAAAAATTGTAGGGCGGACTTCAGTCCGCAATGACTGTCATAAACTGCCTATATGGCGAACTGAAGTTCGCCCTACAAATCCTTGTTTTTTAATCAACCTGTGGTTTGTATATAACCATGTTACCTATTTTTGATAATTAATAGAGGTGCCCTTAAGATTGAAACAAATTTTGTCTGAAAATGAGGTAAATATGGCATTGTGCCAATAAAGAAAATAACTTAAATTGGACTTGCACAAGTTATTCTAGAGTGAACTTAGATAGTTAATGTTTCTGCTAAAAACTAAGCATAAAAAGGAATAGACGACTGGATAAAGTTATTTAAAATGACTGTTTGACCATCACCGGAACATTTCTGTTTCTTTCAATGCCATCAGGTTAAGGGGGAAGTATAAGGTGGCTTCGTTCCTCTACGCATCTTATATAAAAAACCTTAACTTAATTACATTGCTGTTTACCCAATAAAATGAGGATAAAGTTATGTCAACGTACAATAAACAATTTGAATTATCAATTAAAGATGTTGATTTGATTGAGCGTTCTATCCGTTACCAAATCAGCCATCTAGCTAGAACGGAGGTTTTGCCTCAAACCCACGAAGCAATAGCTAACCATAATAAAATTTTTGAGTTAATGGAGGTGATGGGTACATTAAGTAATCAAAAAATATGGTATGGTCAGATTCATCATACTGGTGTCCCTCTGGGTTAGGTATGGCAACATGGTTTTTATTGTCTAGTACATGGGAGAGGTGAGTTTTTTGCTTATTATAAAGTTAATTCTGCAAAGGTATTGTTGTCTTTAACGGCTGCTGCCGCTCGCTTGATAAGTAAATGATTGGCCTCTAAATCCATCATGTCACCGACTGCTAGAGTCACTAGCATTGCTTCCAAAGGGTAGATGAGGTGTGCGCGGTATCTTTGTAGTATTTGATCTGAATGTATATTTTTAATGCCTTTTTTAGCAAGGGTTTTGGTATAGTGATTTATTAGCTGTATCTCATTGGCCTTTCTTGTGGCTGGCTCTAATGAGGTGGCTAAAAAATAAGCAATATCACTGATACCTTCACCCATTCTTACCATCTGCCAGTCTAATAACCCAGGCTTATTGTTATGCCAGAACAAGTTACCAGGATGACAATCGTGATGAACAATTGTTTGAGTTCCTTGGGCTAAAAAACGCATGGCTCTGCGTCGTTGGTGTGCATATTGAATTGCTGGGGTGTGTAATGCCGTGGGGACAAGGTTGCCTGCTTTGTTTAAGCCGCGCTTCATTAGTGGGACTGCAAGTGCAGTTCCTAAGTGATCTTCCAGTTTTCTAACGGGGCCAGCCAGCCAGTTATACTTTGCATTATTATGGGTTTTATTCCAGAACCTGGCATGCAAGCTGGCGAGTAGCTCAATCATTTGCTGAGCTTGTTCAATTGTTAATGTATCACTGGGTAAGCCAGGGATTGCACCTTGTTCTGAAATATTATGGAGTACCAGTGTGGAACCTCTGGCCAAAAAACTGTTAGCGGCTAAAACTTTGGGCTTTGTTGTTGGGGTGCTATCAGCCAGTTCATTGTAAAAACGTGCCTCTGTATGCAGTAGTCTAGGTAGAGCTGTAATGACACGGGCTCGCCAGCTAAGAGAGGGAATTTTGATAAACCACTGCTTAGGAAGTGAGTTGGGTCCATTGTGACTCACCTGAAGTCGAATACGGGTCGTTGTGCCGATATCGACTGAAATGATTTTGACTTGTTTAACATTCGTTCTTTTATCATGCTGGTTAACAACTTGTTGCGCCCACTTTACAGTTAATTGATCGGGGTGATGTGCAATAAGGGGGTGTTTGAATAAAAGAGACATAATGACTGTTGAATTGTGGGGGGGGTAGGCTTAAATATCCAGAGTTTTTATGCTGATTTGTTCGCTCAGGTTAGCTAAATCATTAATATGAAATAACTGTGTTCCTGGCTGCATTGCAGTGCCAGCACCACAAGCAACAGCAAACTTTAAGGCTTGTTCTGGGGTTTTGTTTTGAGCAAAAGTATAGGCAAGCCCTGCAACCATTGAATCTCCAGCACCGACAGTTGAATGAAGTTTAATGTCAGGTGAATTACAGTAATAACTATTATCGGGGCCTGTCAAGATGGCTCCCTTATCGGCTAGAGAGACGCAAACATATTGTGTGCCTTGTTTTACAAATTCTCTGGCTTCAATGGCAACTTGTTCAATGCTTGTTAATGTTTTATTTGTTAATACTTCCAATTCATGCTGATTGGGTTTGATTAAAAAAGGATTGCTTAACAGTGCTTTTTTCATCACAGCAACAGGTGCATCAATAATGCAGCGTCCGCCTTGTTTTTGTAATGCAGTGTTAATACTTTGGTAAGTACTGTCTGGTATGCCAGGAGGAAGGGATCCCGTTAAAACGCCTATGCCTTGTTGGCAAAGAAGAAGGAATTGATTGATAATTTTATCTAACTGGTCCGCTGTGATGGAGGGGCCGGCAGCATTTATTTCATATTGATACTGAGGTGTCTGTTGTATTAATGTGGTATTAATACGTGTTTCACCTTCGACTTGTAAGATGCTTACATTATTAAGCTCTTGCTCTAGCATGGAATGAAGAAATTCTCCCATTTTTCCAGCAGTGATGCAGCAGGTGGATGAATTTGCTTCTAATTTTTCAAGTGCCCGACCTACATTAATGCCTGTGCCACCAGGATCATAGTGCGTGGATGTTGCGCGTGTTTTTTGGTCGTGCTCTAAATCATTTATTTCATAAGTCAGGTCAATTGCTGGATTAAGCGATAAGCTGACAATAGGGGGAGTAGAAAAAATCACAAAGGTATGGGGTGAGGGAAAAGTAATTAGAAGGTGAGGCTTTAACCTTGCTGATGCAAAGTTAAAGCGCTCTTTCCCGGAACGTATTAAGTGTTACAAGAGCTTAAGGTGTTAAGCCTTCACCTAAAGTAACCACTTTAAGGGCATTGGTTCCACCTTGCTCACCCGTCAAGTCACCTTTAGTGATAATGAAAGTTTCGCCTTGTTTTGCAAGTCCACGTTTTTTTAGTTTTGCAAGAATTTCTTTGTTTACATCAGCATGATCCATAGACTCATGAGTAAAATAAACAGGAAAAACACCACGATAGATAGTTACTTTACCTAAAGTTTTTTTATGGCTACTAAATGCATGGATAGGTAAGCCTGAGCTTATTCTTGACATCGATAAAGCAGTTGAGCCAGACTCTGTTAAAGTAACAAGGCCAGTAATGTTAGCATGGTTAGCTAAATACATCGCTGACATGGCGATAGCTTCGTCGGTGTGTGAAAACTGACGATCCATTCGGTGCGCAGATCTGCGTACACTGGCTTGTGTTTCTGTTGTTTTACAGATTTCAGCCATCGCTTTAACCGCTTGAACAGGGTAGTTACCTGAAGCTGTTTCAGCTGAAAGCATCACTGCATCAGTACCATCATGAACTGCATTAGCAATGTCAAAAACTTCAGCACGTGTTGGAATCGGGTTTTCGATCATTGATTCCATCATTTGTGTTGCAGTAATGACCGCGCGATTAAGATCTCTAGAGCGTTGAATTAATTGTTTCTGTACTGCTGGTAAATTAGCATCACCAATTTCAACGCCTAAATCACCACGAGCAACCATTACAACATCTGATGCAAGAATGATTTCATCCATGGCTTCAATGGCTTCTGCACGTTCAACTTTAGAAACGATGCCTGCATAGCAGTTTTCAGCTTCTAATAAACGTCTCGCTTCATGTAAGTCTTCAGCGCAACGAGGGAAAGAAACAGCAACAAAATCAGCACCAATAATACCGATTGTTTTAATGTCTTCTTTATCTTTCTCTGTTAATGCGGCTGCAGATAAACCGCCGCCTTGTAAATTGATACCCTTGTTGTTAGATAAGTGACCACCGACATGAACAGTACATTCAATACGTTTGCCGTTTGTTGAAACAACGTCAAGTACAATACGACCATCATCTAGTAATAAACGGCTACCTTTCTTAACTTCTTTTGCAAGAGGTTCGTAGATAATGCCGACTTCTTCGGTAGTACCTGCATCGGTACCAAGATCGATATCTAAAGCAAAGGCTTGTCCTTCGTCTAACCAGACTTTAGTATCTTTGAATTTAGCGATACGAATTTTTGGACCTTGTAAGTCACAAAGAATACCGACTAAACGACCTGTCTTTTTGCTTAATGCGCGAACAGCGGCAGCTCTATCAATATGATCTTGAGCAACACCATGAGAAAAGTTCATACGGACAACATCGATGCCCGCTTTGAATAGGGCTTCCAATACACCCGGCTTATCAGAAGCCGGGCCTAGAGTTGCCAGAATTTTAGTTCTTCTTAGCATGAGTTTCCGTTATTTAGCGTTCATTAATGCAACTGTAGTATCTAACATACGGTTAGAAAAGCCCCATTCGTTATCGTACCAAGATAGAACTTTAACTAAACGACCGTTTACTTTAGTTAGAGATTTATCATAAGTAGATGAAGCTGGGTCATGGTTGAAATCAATAGACACTAAAGGTAGTGTGTTGACGTTCAAAATGCCTTTTAATGAACCTTCAGATGCTTTAGTTATGATTTCGTTAACTTCGTCAACTGTTGTGTCACGGCTAGCTGTGAATGTTAAATCAACAACAGATACATTGATTGTTGGCACGCGCATTGCAAAACCATCAACTTTACCAATTAAAGCAGGAAGTACTAAGCCAACAGCAGCAGCAGCACCTGTTTTAGTAGGGATCATTGATTGAGTCGCAGAACGAGCACGTAATAAATCTGGGTGGTATACGTCAGTTAATACTTGATCGTTAGTGTAGGCGTGAATGGTTGTCATTAAACCTTGCTCAACACCAATTGTTTCAAGTAAAGGTTTGATTAATGGAGCTAGACAGTTAGTCGTACATGAAGCATTTGAAATAACTGTGTCAGATGCTTTTAATGTATTGTGGTTAACACCGTATACAATCGTTGCATCAACATCTGCGCCACCAGGAGCAGAAATAACAACTTTTTTAGCGCCAGCAGCAATATGAGCAGAAGCTTTTTCTTTGCTAGCGAAGAAACCAGTACACTCATGAACCACATCAATACCTAAGTCAGCCCAAGGTAGTTTAGATGGATCTCTTTCAGCAAAAACTTTAATTACGTCGCCGTTAACAACTAAGTTGCCATCTTGAACGCTAACTTCACCAGGGAATTTACCATGAGCAGTATCATATTGAGTTAGGTGAGCATTAGTTTCTGCATTTCCTAAATCATTAATAGCAACGATTTGGATTTCACCAGTACGATTTGATTCATACAGTGCACGAAGAACATTACGTCCAATACGACCATAACCATTGATTGCAACTTTAATTGCCATGTTTTACATCTCCTAAGTAGAGGTTTAGATTTCGAAAATCCTTTAATTATAACAAAATATCTATAGCTTGTTTTGTTAATGTTGTATGAGAGCTGTAAATTAAAGTATTTGCTATTAATAGTTAATATGACATAGCATTGTGACAATTGATAAAGATTTGATGGATTTTATATGAAAAGGCGTGATTTTATACAAAAGGCGGGGGTAGGTTCGCTTGTTACAGGTGCTACATTAGCTGCACCCAGTATTGCAAAGGCTGGTGCCCAGTTTAAATGGAAAATGGTCACTGCATGGCCTAAGAATTTTCCTGGATTAGGAACTAATGCTAATTTATTAGCAAAAATGATCACTGAGATGAGTGGTGGTCGTATTAAAGTTAAAGTCTATGGGGCTAAAGAATTAGTCCCTGCATTTGAGGTTTTTGATGCTGTATCGAAGGGTATTGCCGAGATGGGGCATTCAGGTGCTTATTATTGGAAAGGGAAGTCAGAAGCAACGCAGTTTTTTTCTGCAGTGCCTTTTGGTTTGACTGCACAAGAGATGAATGCCTGGCTATATTATGGTGGTGGCATGGAGCTCTGGCGCGAACTGTATAAGCCATTTGGTATTATACCTGCGGCAACAGGAAATTCAGGGGTGCAGATGGCGGGATGGTTTAATCGAGAAATTAAAACCATCGCTGATTTAAAAGGTTTAAAAATGCGTATCCCGGGCTTGGGAGGGGAAGTGCTAAGGCGAGCAGGGGGAACCACTGTCAATATGCCTGGTGGTGAGTTATTTACTTCTTTGCAGTCTGGTGCGCTGGATGCGACCGAGTGGGTAGGGCCATATAATGATCTGGCTTTTGGTTTTCATAAAGTTGCTAAATATTACTATTATCCAGGTTGGCATGAGCCAGGTTCAACCATGGAAGCCTTAATTAATGAAAAGGCTTTTAATGAATTGCCAAAAGATTTGCAGAAGATTGTTTTAACTGCCTGTAAAGCCGCTAATATGGATATGATTTCAGAATATACTGCGCGCAATAATCAGGCGTTAGATACTTTAATAAATAAACATAAAGTAAAAGTATTGGCTTTACCTGATGATGTGCTAAAAACGCTTAAGCAGCTTTCTGATGAGGTCGTTCTTGAATTGGCAAATAAAGATGCTATGTCAAAAAAGATTTATGATTCTGTTAGTCAATTCAGAACCCAGGTGACTCAGTGGGGACGTATTTCTGAACAGGCTTTTTTAAGAGCCAGGTCTTTATAGAAGAATTTAAGTGTTAGGGTAATATGCAATGTTCTTAGTGCGGATAAAGTAGCTGCGCTAAGAATGATGCCAATATAAACCCTGTTGAAAAGCCATAGGGCCCTGTCAGATATCTCTCGTTAGGGTCGAGCATAGAGATAAATCACCTAAATTGCTCTTTGGGTATTTCTTGATTATTCCTTTGAATAGTGGGGCTTGCAGTCTTAATACATTCAAACATAAGGTTATCGACGTTTTGTTCCTTGTTTTTGGTATATTGAAACCCGCATTCTGAATGTTTTGTATAATGTTTAATTATCCCGTGGATCGTAATGGGGACGCCGGATTCGGGCATGGTTATATTAATTAGAATTTCACTTTCTGGTATATCGTTACTTATTGGTGTATTGAGTTTTATTTTTATCCCTGAGTAACTCATGTCAATCACAGTCCCTTTAAGGGTAAGCTTTTTTTCTAAGGAATTAGGTTCAATAGTGATATCGGCTATTAGACCTGCTGGATTAAATCTAGGGTGTCTCCGATTATCTGTATCCATATGATGCTTCCAAAGCCAATTAGGTGATTTACTAGGCGAATTGTAGACTTAATACTTTGTAGGGTAAAGTCAATCTATTGAAAAACGGGGTTTTTTATCAATATATGTGAACTAAAATTAAGGGTTTAATTTTGTCTCAATTTTTCTCTTGTAATTGAGGTAATGAATAGTTTGCAATTGTTCTTCATTATCTATGCCTAGAACCGAGCTGGGAATATCTATATTGCTGATGTGGATAGGATAGTTTTCGTCGCCGCTTCTAAAATCCAGTACGTAATTAGATACTTCTTCAAATATACGATCTCCAAAATCAACAGAGCTGAATTCAATATCATTGCAATAGATGTAATAAGTTGAAGTTTGAGTGTCTGATGCTAATTCTTCATTAACAATGTGGATGGATAGATCCATATAATCAAGTGAAGGTGTCCATGAGGTTAAGTGGGCGGAGAATATGTTTTTTGAATTTTTTTGAATTTCATAAAGTTTTATATGGGTGTTTTCTTGATAAAAAGAGTGTGATGAAATTGATTCTAGAAAGAGTGAGTAATTGTCTAAGATATGCTGGTACCCAGTGATGGTATGTTCCTGAATAAATAAAGCGCCTTTTTCATCAATAATAAAAATACGAATACAATTGTTTTCAGAAAAGTAAAATAGCTGAATGGTATTTGTCTGATTTAGACTGTAAATATAGGGAATAAGAGCATTTTCAAAAACGTCATTATCAAAATATACTTTACCAAACTCGAAGTAAGTATTTGCAAGTTCTTGTCGTATTTGTTCCTCTGAATCAACGCTCCAATATTGCAGTTGTTTGTTTCTTTGTTGAAATACGTAAGTTAAGTGCTCTCCAGGGAGGAAATAGCGATTATTGTGTGCACCTAGTTGATCGGAGAAATAATCTATTAAATTTTCAAAAATAGATGTTGCACGTAACACAATGCTATTAGCGCGAGTGGGGGTGTAACATACCGTTTTAATTGTCTTGGTAGAAATAGGACGTTGACTGGTGTTGAAGATATTACTTAAGCAGCTAAAAAACCCAGCTAAGCCAGTGTATTGGTATGTCGTTATTTCACCCCAATTAGAAACTGAAATTCGGTCAATATTCTGGATAAAGCAACGACGATCATTCCCATAGCTTAATGGGTCTGATCGATCGCTTAAAACTATCATTCCATCTTCGCGTTCATTGAGGTGAGAGGAACGAAGATTTATAAAATTTAACGAGGCTATGATTTTGTCTGGTTTTTTGTAAATATCAAGTGTTTTAGCGTTGGTTTTAAGGTTTTTGGATAAGAATAGGAATAGTTGATCAAGTATTTGATAAAGTTCAGTTCTACCAAGTGTTACAGAGTGAGATTTGAAATGTAATTGCAGTTGTTTATTATAAAGCCCATTGATGATCAGCCAGGCGAGTAACTCAAGCAAGCTTTGTTGTTGCTTTATGATAGTCTGAGTCATGGAGTTTTTATTATCAAACTTACCCGTATATAAGGTCCAGATCGGGGTGGATTTATTGTTTGTTGATTCTACAATTGATAATTCGTTTTCTTGTGTGTGAACAGTAGAGCGAGTTGTAATGATTTCAATTTTTCCAGGTTTTTTTTCCAGAAAAACATGGAGCTTTCGGCTAAGGAGTTTTAAATCCTGATTCTCTCTGTAATTATAGCTAACGTAATTGCCAGCTAATTGTAAAATCATGCGTAGGCAATGTTTTAATTCGGCCCGAATGATTATATGCTCTTGAATTGCTTTAGTAATATTCCAAAACTTTTGTTTATCAAGTGAAGAAAGTAAGCCTTCAGGCCATTTCCATTGAGTAGCAATGGAATGCATATAGCTCTCTCTATATGTGCGAGAACTATAGTCTAAAGTATTAGCAGATGATCCCATGACCTTTAAATAAAAACATTGTCTAGCGAGGTTGATTCGTTGAGGTGAGTTGTTTTTTTGTAAATAATTTTCTACTTTAGAGTAAATGAGTAAGTAGGGATCAAGTTCATCAATATTAATGCGTCCTTCATAAATCGCATTTTTTAGATTAAAGCAGAGCCATTGTGGTTTGGGGTATTCACTGGCATAGCTTTCCATTAAAAAAATTTTTAATAATGATTTGTGTGGTGAATTGATTGATTTATATAAGTGCCAAAGTGTGGCGCTTATAAATTCTTCTGCTGGAATAGAGGCTAGTCCACCAAAATCAATCACTTCATTTTCAGAGATAAAGCGATTTTCTATTAGATGCTGGATATAGCCTGAATAGTTATATTCTTGATGTGGAGGAACTAACCACCAGGCAGGTATGCGCCCAGCAATATAAATAGCAGTACGATAGAACTCTTCAAGTAATAAATAATGCTGGGTATTACCACTACTTTCTATGGAAATTGGAATGTTTTTTCCTTTACAAAAAGTTTCACTATTAATCAGAAAGAAATGTACTTCAAGACCTAGCGAATTAGCCCATTTTTCAACAGCAGTTGCTTTTTGCTGGAGTTCATCAAGTTCGTCGTCGAGAAGATTAGGTTGGTGACATAACCATATATCCATATCACTGGTTTTAGAAAAGGCAATGCTACCAACGCTGCCCATTAGAAAAATGCCTTGAATAGGGTATCTTAGAAGGGCCTTTCGTTTGTAGGTAAAGCCTTTAGAAAATTGTTTAGCAACATGAATGGCTTGTTTGCTTGGAGTAAAGTCCGGGATTCCAACAGGTGTCTCTGATGAAGTAAAGCCAGGCAATAAAGGGTGGTTTTGGTGGAATAATAAAGGAAGAATATCCAGAAATATTTGCTGACGAGATTGCAAAAAACTTTGAACGTGTTTTATACGTAATTGATTTAGGTTTTTAAAGCGCTTACTAATGGCATGAAGATCTTTTGTACTGATATCTTCACCTGGTGAACCTAAATGTATGGGCTGGTAACGTATATTATTGGTCACTTGATGTTGTTATATATTAAAAAGTGCGAATGAAGTAAAAAGATTACATGGCTATGAGCTAAGCACAGGTTGCTTCCGCTCTGTCTCGCAAGGCACGGCGTAAATACATCCATGTAGCCTTGGCGACAGCATCCCTGCTGTCAACAGTCTTGAGAAACAAAGTGAAAACAATTTATAAGCTGTGGTTTGTTAATACCCATGAAAGTTTATGAAAAGTATGTGTTTTTATTTTGTAACTACTCAGTGAGTTTAGGACTAAAGGCATAGAGAGTTGATTTATAAGGCCGCGTAAATAAGCCCCTGTATGTTCTGCTGCAATCTCCTGTTGCAGAAGCCTGATAAATCAACACTCTATACCTACAGAAAAATACGCTGAGTAGTTACTGTGTTTTTTTAAGTATATATTAGGATGGGATTGTTTGTGGGAAACCAAGGGTATTAAAGTACAGAAAAAAGCTAAATATTTATGGCAGGGCTTTTGACTGTATTGTTTATTTTCTTTTTTTTGTCTTGAAATATATATAAAAAATGGCTACGAGTTAACAATAGGCTTGCTTTCACTCTGTCTTGCAAAGCACTGCGTAAATACATCCATGTAGCCTTGTAGACAGCATCTTGCCGTCAAGGGTGGCGGAAATACAGGTTTTGCAGGAGGTTTTATCTGTCCTGCTATCTAAAATATTGATAAACAAAGGGGAAAGAAACTTGTAGGTAGGGGTATTGTTAATACGCATGTCGAAAACAGTGATGATATTTTTGTGAAAAATATTAATCTCAAATCACAAGATGGTAGAGCCGAAAGAGAAATTACCTTGAAAGATTGCTAACTGGGCTGATACTAGTTGGTAAATATGGATGAAGGATAGTTGATATCCTTTTTTATGTAAGCGGGGGGGATTGCAGGTGTTCAAGAGGTGTTTTTTAGTAAAAATTTAATGTGAAGGTATAAGGTGTGTTTTATAAGTAAACACCTTACACCCTCAATTAATACCTCAAATAGTTAAGTTTTTTATGTATTTGAAACTATGTTAAAAAGGTTTTAGAAGTTTCTCATTTATTTTCTTAAACCTCATTGATCTTTCCCATAAATAGATGATTAAGCGTTCTCTACCTGTTTTTTCCAGGTATTGAACTTCAATTTCATGCACTCCGGCAGTTAGTTCAAGTCTCGCACGTTTCCAAAAACGAGAGCGTCGAGCTCCATCATTATTAATGACTAATTTGCCATCAATGAATATTTTACTACCATCATCAGAATAGACGAACATGTAATAACGACCATCTTTAGGGATATCCAGTCCTGAATGAAAACGGAAAGCAAAGTAATCATCTTTATTTCTATTGATTAAGCTAAAATCTTTCTGAGTGCCAGATGCAGCAGGCGTTAGTGAGTCAAAATCAGGAAGAACATTCCAGTTACCTTCATAGTATTCGTACTCAACAGCCAAGCCATTGCCAGCAGTCACATTCACAGTAACTAATCCAGTGTCTTCTCCACCTCGGCCATCACTAATGATGTAACTGAACTGGTCAACTCCGGTGTAGCCGACGTTTGCCTGATACACTAATTTGTTAGCTTGAAGTTTTACCGTGCCATGGTCAGCCGAGCCAAAAGATACAAGTTGTATAGCATCGCCGTCTGTATCAATATCATTTTTTAATACATCAATAATAATTGCAGTGCTTTGTTCAGCTTTTGCTGTGTCATCCACTGCAACAGGGAAACTGTTAGCTGGACTTGCAAGTCTTAGTGATTTTGAAGAAATAATTTGACGAGTTAGATTAGGACCTTGCCATTCAACATCAAGGCGTTGACCACCTGTACGTTCAAAGAAATGAACCTCAATACGATGTAGGCCAGCTGTAAGGTTAATTAGGCTGTTCTTTGTTATAGCGCCATGAAGACCGTCGTTATTAATAACTTCCTGACCATCAATAAATAGCTTGCTACCATCGTCAGATGTTAAAAAGAATTGATAATCACCTGTATTGGGTATTTCAATCTGGCCAAAATACCTAAACCCAAAGTCATTATCTCTTAAGCGGGATGCTAAGCTAAAGTTATGAGAAATTCCTTGTTTAACTGCTGTTGCATTAGCAAAGTCAGGTAGTTTACTCCAGCTTCCTTGAAAGTATTCAAAATTAACTCCCCAGCCAACATTAACAGTTACTTTTGCTGTAACCGAGTGCTTATTGCCATCGTTAATTGTATATTCAAAGTTATCTTGCCCAACAAAACCTGCATCAGGAGTATATAGAACAACATCGGCAGACACAGTGGTTGTACCGTGTTTAGCTGTAGCGACAGATTCAATGACTAAGGTATCCTGATCTGGGTCTACATCGTTATTTAATACATTAATTTCAACGGCTTCATCAGTTCTTGTGACAGCATTATCATCTGTTGCGCGTGGAGCAACATTATTAGTGCCTATGACTGCACCGCTATCAAACCATTTGGCAATTTGTGGGCCCGAAACATTCACAGCTCGAACTGCGTGTGCACCATCAGTTTGATTGATTGGTTTGCCACAGCTTAAGCCATTACATTTTGTTATATCAGGATTAGAAAAAAACTGAACTCTTCTGGCTTGGTATGCGCTAGTATAAGCCATGGTTGTCACAAAATTGCTTTGCACGCCATGCCCTCGGCCCCAGCTATACAATCCTCCGTTGCTTCCTTGTTTATATGAATGACTAAGGCCTAAGTTGTGTCCGATTTCATGGGCGAAAGATGAAATACAACGGTCGCCGACGACATTAAAGCCATATTTTTCCTGGCCTGAATATAAAGTATCATTAGTTCCTCGTAGCACGTAACCAACGCCACAATAAGGCCCTGTTGGTGTAATCATGGTAACAATGTCTGCTTTGTATTTTGCCCTTAGCTCCTGAGCTATTTTGCTATTTTTTAAAGCCGATAAAGTGGAGCCATCAGTTCTGGCATTGGGAAGATTGATTTCTTCAATTTTTACAACTCTAAATCGGATAGAGGCTTCACTATTCTCTAATGCTTTATTAGCATACTGTTCCATGCTGGCAACTCGAGTGAGTACGTCGGTGTTTAAAACACTCTTTGGAGGGTGTAATACCAGTAAGTCTATGGTATGAATGGCGGCGCTACTCACGCCGCTAAACAGGCTGCCTACAACAATAGCTGTTGAGGCTACTTTATGTAATAGTTTCATTATGTTTTCCTTATATTTAATGCTGGGTTTTTAAGATATGCCTTCGGGCGGAGTGGATATGGCATCATCATCTTTACGAAAATAGTCTAATGCCTGATCATCAATAACTGTGCCTGCTCCCGTTTTATTATCAATTTCTATTTGATAAATACTGTCGCCAGTGGCAACCATAATTAAAGTTAACTCTGGACCTTTAGTCACAGTGAATGAAGAGAGCTGCTGGTTGCTATCAAGAGATCCGGTAGAGACCTTTATTTGTCCACCAAATTGTTGATAACTTTTTTCTACAGTGCCGATATAATCATGTTGTTCTTGAGGGATGAAGAGTGATAGTTTTTCTCCCTCTTTTAAATGATCGTATGCATTAGGTTCTGTTTGAATATGCTCAACTATAATCTCGTCAGGCAGTGCTTGTACCTCTGCTACAGTAACGTTTTCTGATTCTGTTGCGTTTTCTGTCATTTCATTTATCTGGATAGGGCTGTGAGGTGCTTTTGTTGTCGTAATGACCTCTGGGCTAGCCGTAAATTGGTCTATCTCACCTTGTTTAAAGGCTAGTACTCCGGCAATGGATAGTCCTATCGCCGGTATTAATAGCGTTTTAATTTTCATAAGCTGTTTGGGATTGGGTTGGGGTAGGGTTCAGAATAGAGCAAAGCGCTATCGCAATGTTTTGATTTGTTTCACGTTTTTATTTATTGTAATTATAAAAATTGTATATTTGAGGTCTTGCTCACATTTATGATGAAAAGGAATAATCAAATTTAAGTGTTATAAAAATAATTTTCTGAATAGCAATTGATGTGCCAAAGTCTGGTATATGCAGTGAATACTTAATTGTTTTAATAAAAAAAATTAATATGAAACCTATTAATTATTAATTCGTCCCTCATGCCCAACAGATTGATAATTATTTGTTCTCGAAATTAAATTTCAATTATTATTCAATAAAAGTGGGTTGCTTAAGTACTTGATAGTGAAGTTAAGTTTTATTTAATACGGCTGATAGTGATTGAGATATATGTCGTTGTTAGGTAACAAGTAGCTTGCACATTGGAAAAACTTGTTAATTTGTTGCAGTGGAGGTCAGGTGGGTTTCAAAGAAGTAAAAAGTTGAATGCTGAGTAAGTTACAGTCATATTAATAGATTATTTATGGGTACAGTTTCTATTTAGAAATTATGTCCTTATCTCGAATCAAAAAAAAATTACTTGAAAAATAAATAAATGTCCCCAATTTAAATTCAATGAAAATTGAAATAATAGGAAATGAGTAAACCATGACTGTTGAAGCTAAAAAAGAAACCTTAGGTTTTCAAACTGAAGTAAAGCATCTGTTACATTTAATGATTCACTCTTTGTACAGTAACAAAGAAATTTTTCTACGTGAATTGATTTCAAACGGTTCTGATGCAGCGGATAAATTACGTTTTGAAGCCTTATCTAATGAGAGTCTTTATGAAGGTAATAGTGATTTAGGTATTCGAATTTCTTTCGATAAGGATGAGCGTACCGTAACGGTTTCCGATTCTGGTATTGGTATGACACGTGAAGAAGTTCAAGATCATATTGGTACGATTGCAAAATCGGGTACAAAGCAGTTTTTTGAAAAAATGACAGGTGATGAAGCTAAAGATAGTGAATTAATCGGTCAGTTTGGTGTTGGTTTTTACTCGGCTTTTATTGTTGCGGATAAAGTGACTTTAACAACGCGTAAAGCGGGTGAACAGGAAGCAGTGCGTTGGGAATCAGCAGGTGAGGGTGATTACACAATAGAGGCTGTTGAAAAAGCGACAAGAGGTACAGAGATTGTTTTACACCTTAAAGAAGGTGAAGATGAATTTTTAGATGGCTTTAGATTACGTTCTATTGTTAAAAAATTCTCTGATCATATTTCTTTACCTATCGTGATGGATCAGGAGATTCCTGCTGAAACTGATGAAGAAGGTAAGGAAACTGCCCCAGCACGCATTGAAGATGAAACAGTAAATAGTGCTTCTGCATTATGGACTCGTTCTAAAGAAGATGTTTCTGACGAAGAATACAATGAATTTTATAAGCATGTAGGTCATGATTTTCAAGATCCTTTGACACATGTGCATAGTAAAGTGGAAGGCACTAACGAATACACTTTATTGCTATATGTTCCTGCTCGTGCTCCTTTTGATATGTGGGACAGAGATGCTAAACATGGGGTGAAGCTGTATATCCGTAAAGTATTTATTACTGATGATGCAGAACAATTAATGCCTCGTTATTTGCGTTTTGTGCGCGGTGTGATTGATGCAGATTCTTTACCATTGAATGTTTCAAGAGAAATTTTGCAACAAAGCAAGCAAATCAGCACCATTAAAGCGGGTGCGGTTAAGAAGGTACTTGGCTTGTTAAAATCTATGGCTAAAGACGCAGAAGTTTATGAAAAATTCTGGTCTGAATTTGGTAATGTTATCAAAGAAGGTGTGATTGAAGATCACAAAAATAAAGAGGCTATTGCTAAGTTATTACGTTTCTCTTCTACAAAAACTGACAATGAAAAGCAGGATGTTTCATTAGAAGCCTACGTAGAACGTATGCAAGAAGGTCAGGATAAAATTTATTATGTGACTGCGGATAGTTTTTCAGCGGCTAAAAATAGCCCGCATTTAGAAGTTTTCCGTAAGAAAGGGATCGAAGTTATTTTAATGGCTGATCGTGTTGATGAGTGGTTAATTTCTAACTTGACTGAATTTGATGGTAAGCAACTGCAATCAGTGGCAAAAGGTGAGTTAGACCTGGATAAACTGGATTCTGAAGAAGAGAAAAAAGAGAAAGAAGAGACAACTAAAGATTTTGAGTCAATTTTGACACAAATGAAAGAGGTGTTGGGCGATAAAGTAAGTGAAGTGCGTATTACTAATCGTTTAACTGATTCTCCTGCTTGTTTGGTAACGGGTGATAATGATATGAGCCTTAATATGGAACGTATTATGAAAGAAGCGGGCCAATCAATGAACATGATGGGAATGGGTGGTAGTAAGCCTATTTTTGAAATCAATCCATCACATGCTTTGGTGACAAGTGTTAAAGAAGAGCAAGATGATGAACGTTTTGCTGATATCACAAACATTTTGTTTGACCAGGCGATCTTGAGTGAAGGCGGACAGTTGGATGATCCTGCTGCATTTGTTCATAAATTAAATGGATTGTTGCAAGGCTTGTTAAAATAAGTTCTTTGTTATACTTAAAATAGCGTAAAAAAGGTCGGTTATTCCGGCCTTTTTTATTGAATGAAATTTTTTTATATCCTCTCCAATGGAATTCAAACTAAAAAATACTGATGGTCATGCCCGTAGAGGGCAGTTGAAGTTTGCACGCGGCACAATCGAAACACCTATATTTATGCCTGTAGGCACTTATGGGTCGGTTAAATCGTTAACGCCTGAAGAGTTGACAGGTATTGGTGCGCAAATTATTTTAGGTAATACCTTTCATTTAATGTTGCGCCCAGGCATGGAAGTTATGAAAACACATGGTGACTTACATGACTTTATGCATTGGGATAAGCCTATTTTAACGGACTCAGGTGGTTTTCAGGTTTTTAGTCTGGGTGCCATGAGAAAGATTTCTGAAGAAGGCGTAACGTTTAAATCGCCCATTAATGGCAGTAAAATTTTTATGGGCCCTGAAGAGTCCATGCAAGTGCAGCGAGATTTGGGCTCGGATATTGTGATGATATTTGATGAATGTACGCCTTATCCAGCAACAGAGAAAGAGGCGGCAGATTCAATGCGATTGTCTTTACGCTGGGCAGAGCGTAGTAAAAAAGCGCATGGTGATAATCCGTCAGCATTATTTGGAATTGTGCAGGGCGGGATGTATGAACATTTGCGTCAAGAATCTATAGATGGTTTGATTGATATTGGCTTTGATGGCTATGCTATTGGTGGTCTTTCTGTTGGTGAGCCTAAAGACGAGATGATGGCAGCACTGGATGTGGTTCATCCCAAAATGCCAGTGGATAAGCCTCGGTATTTAATGGGGGTTGGAACACCTGAAGATCTGGTTGAGGCGGTCAGGCGTGGAATCGATATGTTTGATTGTGTGATGCCAACGCGAAATGCCAGAAATGGTCATTTATTCACCACCACAGGTGTGGTTAAAATCAGAAACAGTCAGTATGAGTTTGATACAAAACCATTAGATGAGGCATGTGCTTGTTATACCTGTCAAAATTATTCACGTTCTTATCTGCGTCACCTGGATAAGTGTAAGGAAATGTTAGGTCCCCGATTAAACACTATTCATAATTTGTATTATTATCTTAAGTTAATGCAAGATATGCGGGAGGCCATTGAAAAAGGTGAATTTGATGGTTTTGTTAAGCAATTTTATCAGTTGAGAAGCAAATCAGTACCGACTGTGTCATAATGAACCGTTTTGGCCTAAATTATTAATATTATGATGATTTAGGAGAAGAAATAATAATTATAATTGAGGATAACAATGAGTTTTTTTATATCTGATGCAGCAGCTCAAGCTGCTCCAGCCGCAACACAGCCAGGAATTGAAGGTTTAATATTTCCATTAGCAATTTTAGTGTTCTTTTACTTTTTATTTATTCGTCCTCAATCAAAGCGTACGAAAGAACAAAAGCAAATGTTAACCGCTCTTTCAAAAGGTGCTGAAGTGGTCACTAGTGGTGGAATTTTAGGTAAAGTCATTGATGTTGATGATAACTTCGTGAAAATAGAAGTTGCGGATAATTCTTATTTACAAGTTCAACGCCATGCTATTGCAAATATGATGCCTAAAGGCACATATAAAACAGTCAATAAGAAATCAGGTAATAAATAAAAAATCAGCTAAGTTTATAGCAAATATAAAACGAAATATTGGTTTTTAGGATTGATAGGGTAACAGTAAATCTAACTATATTTACACATGCCCTATCAAAATGACATTGGGAATGAGCTTAAAGGTATTTCTAGAATATTTCTCATACCATAGTGTTTAATTGTTGGAAGTAAAATGCAAAATCGATTCCCCTTTTGGAAAAATCTGTTAATTCTAATGACATTAGTTTTTGGAATTATTTATGCATTGCCAAATATCTTTGGTAATGACCCGTCGGTTCAATTGTCTTCATCGACTACAACCAAACTATCGCAAGCAAAAGCTGATGCCTTTGAAGTTAGTATCAAAGGAGCAGGGCTAACTCTAAAATCGTATGAATTCGATAATGGAAAGGTATTAGCTCGCTTTAATAATACTGATGAGCAGCTTAAAGCCGCAGATTTATTAAGAGAAACAGCTGGAAATAATACCACTGTTGCTTTAAATCTGGCACCTGCTACTCCTGAATGGCTGCGTTCTTTTGGAGCTGACCCAATGTATTTAGGGTTAGATCTTCGTGGAGGGGTTCATTTCCTTTTACAAGTGGATATGGATGCTGCAATTAAACAAGCCGAGGATAGATATTATAATGATATTCGTTCAGCTTTAAGAGCGGCTAAAATTAGATATCAATCGGTTGCCAAAGAAAATGGCAGTATCAAAATAACTTTGAAATCTGAGCAGACAAAAGTTGCCAGTTTAGACCTTTTGGATAAAGACTTTAGAGAGCTTAATGTTTTGGAAACTGATGAACCAACTATCTTGTTGGCGAAACTTTCTGAAAATGAGCAAAAGGAAATTAAAAAATTTGCTTTAGCCCAAAACATGACAACCTTGCGTAATCGAGTGAATGAGATCGGTGTGGCTGAACCTGTTATACAGCAGCAGGGTGATAGCCGTATTGTTGTTCAGTTGCCGGGTGTGCAAGACACGACTCGAGCAAAAGAAATTCTTGGTACAACGGCTACATTAGAATATCGTCTGGTTGATGTAGAGCATGATGTACAAAAAGCAGTAAGTGGCAGAATACCTGTTGGTACACGTTTATTTTATGAAAAAGATGGTAACCCCATTTTACTTAAGCGTCGGGTCATTGTGACGGGGGATCAGATTGTTGATGCCTCTTCAGGTATTGATCAAAATGGTTCGGCAGCAGTCTTTATTACTTTAAATGGTATCGGTGCCAAAAAAATGGGCAAGATGACCCAGAAGAACATCGGAAAACCCATGGCTGTTGTGTTTATTGAATATAAAACAACGACACATAAAGTAAATGGTAAAAAGGTTAGACGTAAAGAAAAAGTAGAAAAAGTAATCAGTGTTGCCACTATCCGAGATACTTTTAGTAAACGTTTTCAGACCACAGGGTTAGATAACCCGCAAGAAGCACGTAATCTTGCTTTATTGTTAAGGGCTGGCGCCCTGGCGGCACCTGTTGATATTGTTGAAGAACGCACTGTAGGGCCTAGTCTTGGACAAGATAATATTGATAAAGGCTTGATGTCTGTTGTGGTTGGGTTTGTTTTAGTTTTAATACTGATGGCCGTGTATTACAAGACATTTGGTTTAATTGCTAATGTTGCATTAGCATTTAATTTGGTCGTTATTATCGCTATGTTGTCATTGTTACAGGCAACATTAACCTTGCCGGGTATTGCTGGTATCGTATTAACCGTTGGTATGGCGGTTGATGCTAATGTTCTTATCTTTGAAAGAATTAAAGAAGAAATTAAAATAGGCAATACACCTCAGTCTAGTATTTTTACTGGTTATGAAAAGGCTTTTGTCACCATTCTAGATGCAAACATCACCACTTTGCTGGTCGCTTTAGTATTATTTGGTTTTGGTACGGGTCCTGTAAAAGGTTTCGCCGTCACATTATCAATTGGTATTTTAGTTTCCCTGTTTACTGCAATTTGGGGAACACGGATGATCGTTAATTGGGTTTATGGCAATCGCCATGTTGATAACTTGTCGATTTAACAGCGCTTAACTTGGAACAGATAAGATGTTTAAACAAAATATAGATTTTTTAGGTAAGCGTAAACTGGCGCTAATATTTTCCAGCATTTTAATTATCATTTCTATTGCATCATTGGCAATAAATGGTTTAAAGCTAGGGATTGATTTTACAGGTGGAACTTTAGTTGAGGTGGGATATAAGCAAGCTGCAGATTTAAAAGTCTTGCGTACTGCACTGAGCGAAGCTGGTTTTGAAGATGCGACAGTACAAAACTTTGGAACAACAAAAGATGTACTTATTCGTATCAAACCACAAGATGGTGTTAGTAATGCGAAACTAAGTGACAGAGTGCTAGCGGCTGTTAATAAAAACACCACCGAACCCGCTGATAAACGTCGAGTTGAGTTTGTTGGGCCTCAGGTAGGGGATGAGTTAGCCGAGGACGGTGGTTTGGCAATGCTTTACTCCATGTTTGGGATTCTGATTTATGTTGCATGGCGATTTGAATATAAGTTTTCCCTGGGTTCAGTGGCTGCATTGTTTCATGATGTCATCATTACCTTGGGTGTTTTCTCTTTGTTTCAAATGGAATTTGATTTAACAGTTTTAGCTGCAGTGCTAGCGGTTATTGGTTATTCCTTAAACGATACTATTGTTGTATATGACAGAATAAGAGAGAACTTTAGAACCTTAAGAGAAGATGCAGCAGAAAATGTGATGAATATATCACTTAATCAAACATTAAGCAGAACCTTGATGACATCGATTACCACTGCAGTTGTATTGGTTGCTTTAGCCTTGTTAGGTGGACAGATTATCCATAATTTTGCTATTGCACTTTTAATTGGTGTCGGTATAGGAACATATTCTTCAATCTATGTAGCGAGTCCTATCGTTTTGACCTTGGGTATTGCTAAAGAAGATTTAATGATACCAATAAAAGAAGGCGAAGAATTTGATGGGATGCCTTAAGAGCAGGGAAAAGGTTCAAGGCTAAAGGTTAAAAGATCAAGAGCTGGCGTTCTTGGTCTTTTAACTTTTTACAAATTTAAAAAAAATCAACTGCTTAGCATGTTTTTTTTAGTAGGTATAGGGTGTTGATTTATCAGGCTTCTGCAACAGGACGTTGCAGCAGAGCTTACAGGGATGTGTTTTTGCGTCCTTATAAATCAATAGCCTATGCCTTCAGTCCTAAATTCACTGAGTAGTTACAAAAAAATTTACTAAACAAAACTTTTGGAGTTTTAAAAAATGGCAATAGAACGTACTTTTTCAATTATTAAGCCTGATGCAGTTGCTAAAAATGTTATCGGTGAAATTGTTACTCGTTTTGAAAAAAATGGTTTAAGAGTGGTTGCATCAAAAATGCAACAGTTATCAAAAGAGAAAGCTGAAGGTTTTTATGCAGAACATTCAGAACGTCCTTTCTTTAACGATTTAGTTTCATTCATGACTTCCGGTCCTGTTGTTGTACAGGTTCTTGAAGGTGAAGGCGCAGTATTAAAAAACCGTGACCTAATGGGAGCAACTAATCCTAAAGAAGCTGATGCAGGCACTATTCGTGCAGATTTTGCTGAAAGTATTGACGAAAATGCAGTACATGGTTCAGATGCAGTTGAATCAGCAGCAAGAGAAATTGCATATTTCTTTTCAAATGAAGAACTTTGTGACCGAATCCGTTAATCCAAAGTTAGTCAATTTACTTGATTTCGATAGAAAAGGTCTTGCGGCCTTTTTTGTCGAAATGGGTGAAAAACCATTTCGAGCAACACAGTTGTTAAAATGGATCTATCAGGAAGATGTCACAGATTTTGATCTAATGACGAACCTGAGCAAGTCTTTGCGTGCTTATTTAAAAGAGCATTGCACGATTACCTCCCCTGAAATACTGATTGAGCAAATTGCGAGTGACGGAACCACTAAATGGGTGGTGGAAATGGGGCAGGGAAATCGAATTGAAAGTGTTTTTATCCCTGAGGAAAAACGTGGCACTTTATGTGTCTCATCTCAGATTGGTTGTGCCTTAGCCTGTACTTTTTGTTCTACTGCTAAACAGGGATTTAATAGAAACCTGTCAGTCGCTGAAATTATTGGTCAGCTGTATGTGGCGCAAAAACGCCTAGGTGATAAAAAAAGAATTACTAATGTTGTGATGATGGGCATGGGGGAACCTCTGCTTAATTTTGACAATGTTGTTGCTGCGATGAACTTGATGATGGATGACTTTACTTTTGGTTTATCCAAACGTCGGGTCACTGTCAGTACCTCAGGTATTGTTCCAGCAATGAAAAGATTAAATGAACTGTGTGATGTTAGTATGGCTGTGTCACTACATGCGGCAAATGATGAGCTAAGAGACGAACTGGTTCCGATTAATCAGAAATATCCTTTAAAAGAATTAATGACTGCTTGTCAGGCATACGCAAGGCAAGGGCCAAGAAAACATATTACTTTTGAATATGTGATGTTAGAGGGTATTAATGACTCAGTTCAGGATGCAAGAGCATTGGTGAAGTTATTAAAAAATGTACCTTCAAAGATCAACCTGATTCCATTTAATCCATTTCCAAACTCCGACTATCGCTGTTCGTCGGCAGAAACCATTACTCGATTTAAAGATGTTTTGTATAAAGCGGGTTTGGTCACGACTATTCGAAAAACCCGTGGAGAAGATATAGATGCTGCATGTGGTCAATTAGTCGGAAAGGTTAAAGATAAAAGTCGCAGACATTTAAAACTACAGAATATGAGTCCTTCTAATGTTATATAAACAACTTATTAAATGTCTGCTTATCAGCCTTTTAGTTAGCGCGTGCGTAAGTTCTAATGGAGCTAAGGATTCTCTTTCAAAATCAGAGGAAGCTAAGCTATATTTGCGAATGGGTGTGCGCTATTTAGAAATGGGGATGCTTAAAACAGCAAAGGAAAACCTGGAAGTGGCTGAAGATATCGATTCGAACAATGCAGCTATCCATAATAGTTTAGGCGCATTGTATGAGCGTATGAGACTGTTTCCAAAAGCAAGGGAACAATATCAAATTGCAATTTCTTTAGATACTGAGAATGCCGGCGCTAAAAATAACTATGGACGCTTTTTATGCGAAAGAGGAAATTATGAAGCAGCTATGGAATTATTAAATGAAGCTTTGTTAATGCCTTTAAATAATAGGAAGTGGTTTGTTTATACAAATATAGGGCTTTGTGAGTTACGGAAGGGGAATAAAAAGCTGGCTGAAGGCAATTTTAGAAATGCCTTGCAGATGAATAAAAATTATTCACCTGCATTGTCTGAAATGCAGAAAATAAGTTACCATTCAGCTAAATATATGTCAGCTCGGGCATTTTTAGAGCGTTATTTGGCAGTGGCCAAGCATAGTCCTGAGACATTGTGGTATGCGGTGCAGACAGAGCGCTCTTTAGGGAATAAAAAGTTAGCTGAAAGTTACATATACAAGTTAAATAATCTGTTTCCAACCTCAAAAGAGGCGCAACAATTTAATATTGAAGTTAATAATTAGACTAAACTTATTTTAAGTTTTTATCGTTAAGAAAAAATACATTACATTATAAATGGCAAAGAAAAATCAGTCAGTTCAGGCTATACGAGGAATGCACGATATATTACCCGAGCACTCTTCACGTTGGCAATATGCAGAAAAAGTAATTAAAGAAGTTTTAGCCAGTTATTGTTATTTGGAAATTAGACTACCGATTGTTGAAAAAACAGAGTTGTTTAAAAGGTCAATTGGCGAAGTCACCGATATTGTCGAGAAGGAAATGTATACCTTTGATGACCGCAATAATGACTCATTGACTTTAAGACCTGAAGGCACTGCAGGATGTTTAAGGGCATGTTTAGAACATGGCTTGTTACATAATCAAATTCATAGGCTTTGGTATTATGGGCCTATGTTTAGGCATGAACGCCCTCAAAAAGGACGTTATCGTCAATTTTATCAACTGGGTGTTGAAACCTATGGTCTTGCCGGACCAGACATTGATGCAGAAGTTATTGCATTGACTGATCGTATGTGGAAAAAACTGGGTATCAGAGATAAAGTAAGACTAGAATTAAATACTTTAGGTACCACAGAAGAAAGATTAGTTTATAGAGAAAAACTGGTTGAATATTTTAAGCAACATATTGAAATATTGGATGAAGATAGCTTACGCAGGCTAGAAACTAATCCATTAAGAATTCTGGATAGTAAAAACAGGGATATGAAGCAGTTAATTCAAAATGCCCCTGAATTGATGGAGTACATGGGCGAAGATAGCCGTAGCCATTTTGAAACATTAACTCAAACCTTGGATAGCCTGGGTATTAAATATGAATTGAATAGCCGTTTAGTTCGTGGTTTAGACTATTATGGAAAAACAGTTTTTGAATGGATAACGGATGACCTGGGCGCTCAAGGTACTATTTGTGCAGGTGGTCGATATGATAGCTTAATTGAGCAATTAGGTGGAAAAGCGAATCACGCAATTGGTTTTGCAATGGGTATGGAAAGACTGCTGTTGTTGCTAGAGCAGTTAGATGATGTACCCGTTGAGCGAGCTGTTGATGTTTATATGATTCGTGTTGGTGAACAAGCAGAAAAACAAGGAATGTTACTAGCCGAAAAAATCAGAAGTCAAATTGACGGGATTAAATTACAAGTTAATTGTGGCAGTGGTAGTTTTAAAAGTCAGTTTAAAAAAGCAGATAAAAGTGGTGCTGAATTTGCGCTTATTTTAGGTGATGATGAAGTGAGTCGTGGTGAAGTAAGCTTAAAACCACTAAGAACAAATGAAGAGCAAAAAAATATAGCTCAAGATAGTCTTATTCAATTATTAATAGAATCAATTTAATTAGGAATATAAAGTGGAAATTTACGATACAGAAGAAGAACAGGTTGCCGCAATAAAAAGATGGTGGAAACAAAATGGAACATCAACTATTGCTGGTGTTGTTATTGGCATTGCTATCATTTTTGGCTGGAACTATTATAAAGAGAATGCGAAAGACAAGGCGAACCAGACTTCTGCACTTTATGATCAATTACAGATTAGTCTAAGTAAAGGAAATAATGAATCTGTTCAGAAAATTGCTGAAAAGATTTCTAATGATCACGGTTCAACAGCTTATGCAAGTTATGCCGCTTTATTGTTAGCTAAAACAAAAGTTCAACAAAATGATTTAGAGGCAGCAAAATCTATTTTGGAACAGCAAATGAATTCAGCTGGCTCTAATGAGATCAGAAGTCTTGCCAGAATAAGACTTGTTAAACTTTTAAAAGCAACAGGCGAGTACGAAAAAGGGTTGCAACTGATTGCCGAAGTGGACCCGGTAACAACAAAAGGTTTTTCTGCTAGTTATGATGAATTAACAGGTGACCTTTATGTTGCTTTGGATCGTTTGGGCGAGGCTCGTACAGCTTATCAAACAGCATTGAGAGAAGGTGCAGACTCAGCTTTATTACAATTCAAGTTAGATGATATTACTTCTGCTGAAATTGTTATGGGGCAGCAGTAATTTTTATTCATCAACAAAATAAGGTCTCTGCCAATATGGCATTGATCTGATAACAATGGTAGAGATGTTATGCGTAATGTCTCTAGCATTAACAGTATTGACTAACTTCAATCCATCTAAGCAGAAATGAATATTGTGATGAAAAAAAATACAACAAGATGTTTTGCTTTGTTATTAACAAGCTCAGCTCTTTTATCACTTTCTGGATGTGCGGCAATAGAAACAACAAATGAATTGGTAACAGGTGTGACCAGTTATTTTTTAGGTGGGGAAGATAATATAGAACCACCAGCCGAGTTAGTTGAATATGAAGCAGAAATTGAGATAGATGTTTTATGGGAAGAAAATGTTGGCGTAGGCGTTGATGAACAATTTCTTAATCTTGATTTAGCAGTCAGTTACGGAAAGGTTTTTGCCGCAGATAGAGATGGCCTGGTACAAGCAAGAGACCATAAAACGGGTGATCTCATTTGGGAAACTGAAACAGAGTATAGTTTTTCTGCTGGCCCCGGAACAGGCGACAGTAGCGTTATTTTTGCAACCAGTAATGCAGAAGTTGTTGCCTTTAATATCGAAACAGGTGAGCTGCAGTGGGTTAGTACTGTTTCTAGTGAGGTTTTGGCTAATCCTGTTATTGCAAAAAATAGCGTTATTATCAGAACAACTGATGGACAAATGTTTTCCTTGAGTGAAAGCGATGGTTCTGAACTTTGGACTTTTGAGCGTAGTGTGCCAGCATTAAGCATTAGAGGTACTGGAACACCTATCATTGTTGAAGATAAAGTGATTGCTGGTTACGCCAATGGTAAATTACTAGCGTTAAGATTAAGTGATGGCAAAAATAGTTGGGAAACCAGTATTGCTATTCCTGGCGGACGTTCTGAAATTGAACGATTAGTTGATTTAGATGTAGACCCTGTTGAAGCGGATGGCGTTGTTTTTGTTTCTAGTTATCAAGGTGGAACATCAGCCGTTTTAGATTTGGATGGTGATGTCATTTGGAGAAATGAAGATGTATCTTCATACTCTGGTCTGAGTTATGATTGGCGATATTTATATGTCAGTGATTCATCTAGTCATGTCTGGCAATTAGATCAACGTAATGGTGCTTCCCTATGGAAGCAAGAGGAATTAAACAATAGAACCTTAACAACGGCGGTTGCTTATGAGGATTATGTTGTTGTCGGTGATTTTGAAGGCTATGTGCATTGGCTAGCAATTAGTGATGGCAGGCAGTTAGGGCGGATTCAAGTTGCTGACTCAGCAATAGATGCAAAACCAGTCGTGGTTAACGATATTGTTTATATTTATTCAAAAGATGGCACGCTGGCTGCCTTAAAAGCAAGATTATTACCAAATCAGGCTAATTGAATTGGTAAAAGATTCATGATAAAAAAGAATAGAGTCATTCGATATTTTCGAATTTGATCTGTTTTTAATATTGCGTTACATTCATTTTTTTATAGTTAGGTTTTCTTAATAAACCTAATGCAGCAGAGGTTCTTCGGTTAAATGTTACCTGTTATAGCTCTAGTCGGGCGTCCAAATGTAGGGAAATCTACACTATTCAATTATTTAACGCGTACTCGCGATGCCTTAGTGGCGGATTATCCTGGATTGACCAGAGATAGAAAGTATGGTCGTGTAAAAAGAGGGGAAAGAGATTGCCTTGTGGTCGATACTGGCGGTATTTCTGATGATAATGAGGGTATTGATAGCGTTGCTAAAAAGCAGGTACAACTTGCCCTGGAAGAAGCTGATGTGGTTTTCTTTATGGTTGATGCCAGAGAAGGCATGAATAGTTCTGATGAAGCTATTGCCAACTCATTAAGAAAGTTGAATAAACCTATTATTCTAGTCACTAATAAAATTGACGGACTCAATGCAGCTATTGCGACTGTTGATTTTTATGCCTTAGCATTAGGCGAGCCAGTTCAAGTTGCGGCCACTCATGGACGTGGAGTAAAAGAACTTTTAGCCCAGGTAGACACACTGTTTCCGGCTGATGATGAAGAAACCGAAGCCGAAGATAAAGGTATTAGTATTGCAGTTGTTGGAAGGCCTAATGTAGGTAAATCAACTCTGGTTAATAGATTGTTAGGTGAAGAACGTGTTGTGGTATTTGATGAAGCAGGCACAACCAGAGATAGTATCTATATACCTTTTGAACGAAATGAACAAAAATTTACCTTAATTGACACGGCAGGTATGCGTCGGCGAGCCAAAGTGTCATTAGTGGTAGAAAAATTTAGTATTATTAAAGCATTACAAGCGGTTGAGAAAGCCAATGTGGTGATTTATTTAATTGATGCCAGTGAAGGGATTACCGATCAGGATGCCCATCTTTTAGGTATGGTCCTGGAAGCTGGCCGAGCATTAATTATTGGTTTAAATAAATGGGATGGAATCAGTATTGATCAGAAGGAATTGATAAAAAGACAATTAGACGTTAAATTACCCTTTTTAGACTTTGCTGAAAAGCACCCTATATCAGCTTTACATGGTAGTGGAGTAGGTAAGTTATTTGATGTGGTGCATGACTTATACGATGCAGCAATGGTGGATATGTCTACACCTGTTTTATCAAGGATATTAAAAGAAGCGCTTGCCTCACATCAACCGCCTTTGGTTAATGGCAGGCGAATCAAGTTGAAATATGCACATCAGGGTGGACGAAATCCGCCGACAGTTGTTATACATGGCGCACAAACTGATGCTTTACCAAATGCATATAAACGGTATTTAATGAACTTCTTTAGAGATCAATTAGAGCTCAAAGGAACACCCGTAAGAATAATACTGAAGTCACCTGAGAACCCATTTAAAGATAAAAAGAATAAATTGACTGATCGTCAGGTAAAAAAACGTCAGCGTTTAATGAAACATTATAAAAAGAAATAATATGAGTCGTTAAGGTAGTGAGGCAACAATCTCATTTCCTGTATTACTCACTATAAAAACCAGAAAAAAGGAATATAACCATGGCTACTATTACATTTCAAGGTAAACCCCTTAATACATCAGGTGAGCTTCCTGCTGTTGGTTCTATTGCACCAGACTTCTCGTTAGTAAGTGGCAAGTTAAAAGAGGTTTCCCTTGCAACATATAAGGGAAAAATAAAAGTATTAAGTATTGTACCGAGTTTAGATACACCTACTTGTGCAGCCTCAACACGCATATTTAATCAAAAAGCGGATAATTTGGAAAATACAGTTGTATTGGTTATATCGGCTGATTTACCTTTCGCACAGGGGCGTTTTTGTGAGTCGGAAGGCTTAAAAGATGTTACCCCCTTATCATCATTTCGTTCAAATTTTGCTGATGAATATGGTGTAAAAATCTCAGATACCATTTTAGCCGGACTGATGACACGAGCAATTGTTGTTATTGATGAGCATGATAAAGTGGTTTACACAGAATTAGTCGCTGAAGTTGCAGATGAACCGAATTACGAAGAAGCTTTAACTGCCTGCAAAGATGCAGTTTGCAATTAAAGTTAGAATTTATATAGATTTAGGAATAATAAAGAATGAGTAATGTATTTAGTTTTACAGGCACTGTAGGTCGTGATGCAGAAGTGAGAGCAACGCCATCAGGACAATCTGTTTTGAATGTTACTGTTGCGAATAATGTAGGTTTTGGTGACAGACAACAAACATTATGGATTCGTGTCGCATTATGGGGCAAACGTGCCGAAGGCCAGTTGCAAAATTATTTAAAAAAAGGCCAGCAGGTATTTGTCTCAGGTGAATTGACTCAGCGTGAATATCAAGCAAATGACGGGACGACCAGAACCAGTCTGGAGCTGAATGCCCAAATTATTGACCTGCTTGGTAAGCGTAATGATCAAGGTCAACAAGCACCACAGCAAAATTATCAGCAAGCAGCACCAGCACCTGCAGCACCACAAAATAATGGTCCTGCGACTCTGGATGATTTTGATGATGTGCCTTTTTGACGGATACTTAGGTAGTAAAATATAAATTATTGTAAAAAGCCACTGTAATAAGTGGCTTTTTTATTGGGTAAAATAGAAGTGGTTTTAAATTAAAATTGATTTTTCAGATGGCAACTTCGCTATAGCAATTCATCTAAATATTTCCAGAATGATTAATATTAAGTGTTTATTGCCTGATACATTTGATGAAGTAAAGCTTGTAGTTGTATCGATTAAAAATTGATTAGAAAACCTAAATACTGGAATGAAATATTATGATTGAAATAACGGATTATGAATCCTTGTTAGTTGTTGGAAGGCAGCAAATCGAACCACAACGGTTTCTCTTTGTTTTTTTACAGGCATTCTTGCCCGATGAACATAGCGATGAAGACAAGCAACGCTTTCATTCTGGGGAAGGGGGCGAATTAAAGGCTGTTATGTGTGTCGATAAAAAATTAGAGGAGCTGACAAATTTCTCAGACCTCGTTACAGAGTCAGAACAAATGGAACAAGACTGGTCGATGGTTCTAGTTGCTTGCTTATCGGGGAGAAATGCAGTTTCACCTTCGTCTGAAGAGGCAGAGCAGCCATTAAAATTAATGGTGCAGGCAGTACAGAATGGTGGGGACTTATCAAAATATTTAGCGTTTGATAAACAAGGTGATTTGCTTAATTTTTCTTAGGTTTTTGTTTCTTAAGAAGTAGAAAACTTTTCAGGCACTATGAAAAAATGAATTGTTTTTATGGTGTCATGGACGGGAATGTGAAAATTCTAATAACTTTTCTTATTTTCTCGTTCCCACCGTATTCGGTGGGAATGCATACCGTGCTGTGATGCTAGGCAGATATGTATTCCCACGCGGGAGCATGGGAACAAGATGGGGCAGTTTTTGCTAACCAGTGCTTAGTTAATAGCCATGAAAGGTATATATTCAAAGGTTAGTTATTTCGCGGTTGCAATACTAATTGCTTCAACAGTTAAACGTTTAATTTCATCCCAGTCTTCGGCATCGACAAGGTCTGCTGGTGCCATCCACGAGCCACCAACGCAAGCGACATTGGCTAAGGACAGGTAAGCTGCGGCATTCTTAGGGCTGACACCGCCTGTAGGGCAAAAAGTAACCTGAGGTAAAGGTCCGCCAATAGACTTAACCATTGGAATTCCACCCGCTGCTTCAGCCGGGAAAAACTTCATCTCAGTGATACCTTTTTCAAGTAAGTTCATGACTTCACTCGGTGTAACGACACCAGGAAGAATAGGTACACCTGATGCTAAGGCTGCATCAATAACTGTATCCGTTACCCCAGGGCTCACGATAAACTCAGCGCCAGCTTCAAGCACCTGATTTAATGTTTCCAGGTTAATCACGGTGCCAGCACCAACAATGGCATTTGGCACTTCGGCTTTAATCTTTTTAATGGCTTCTAAGGCAACAGGTGTGCGTAAAGTGATTTCTAATACTTTTAGGCCACCTTCGACTAGTGCGTTTGCTAGTGGTACGGCGTGATCAATGTTGTTAATTACCATCACTGGAATAACCGGTGATGTATTCATAATATCTTTAATAGCTGTCATTTTGTGTCTCTATAAAAAGGGTAGGTTGAATAAGCGATAGTGCAATCCGATAATAGATTTAGCTAAGATGCCTGGTTGCTTATCCGAACTATATAGGAACATGCAGGAAATAACTTAAACAGTTGTTCGGGGCGCAGGTCTTCAGCCTGCATTTTAAAAGCAGCCTAAAGGGTTGCGCCCCAAAATATTCTGTTATTTTATGCGCGTTCTATAGTCAGTTTAATCAACAGGAAATAAGTTGGAAGCACCTGTTTCCGCTGTTGAAGCTCCTAATCTGAAGCCGCCAAACATTTCACGTCCCTGACCATAATGATGATTGTTGGCACGGTTTGGGATGGCAATTCGTTTATCAAACTCAGCATCATCAACCAGAGCGTTTACATCACCTGTTTGTAGGTTGAGAGAAATGATATCGCCATCAAGTACTTTTGCCAGCGGGCCGCCCATTTCGCATTCAGGGCATAAATGAATCGCAGAAGGGACCTTACCTGATGCGCCTGACATGCGGCCGTCTGTAACCAGGGCCACTTTAAAGCCTTTATCTTGTAATACACCTAATGGAGGAGTCAATTTATGTAACTCTGGCATACCGTTGGCTCTAGGGCCCTGAAAGCGAATAACAGCAACAAAGTCTTTTTCTAAATCACCTTTGTAAAAAGCTTCAAGAAAGTCTTCCTGGTCGTCAAATACCACCGCAGGAGCTTCAACAATTTGGTGGTCTTCAGATACAGCAGAAAGTTTAGAAACGCCGCGTCCTAAATTACCTTTCATTACATGCAGGCCACCACCTTTGGCGAATGGTTGTTCTACAGAGGCGATCACTTCTTTATCCAAAGAAGCTTCAGGACAAGGTTCCCAAACCAGTTTGTCATCGTGTAATTTGGGTTCTTCCGTATAACTGTTCATGCCTTTAGTATCAGCAACAGTTAGAATATCTTCGTGTAATAAGCCATTTTTTAACAATTCGGCTATTAATACACCCATACCACCGGCAGCATGAAAATGATTGACATCAGCGGGGCCATTTGGATAAATTCTTGTTAATTGAGGGATGGCTTTAGAAAGGTTATCAAAATCATCCCAGTTTAAAGTAATCCCGGAAGCTCTGGCTATAGCGATTAAATGCATGGTGTGGTTGGTAGATCCCCCGGTTGCCAACAAGCCAATCACTGCGTTAATAATAGCTTTTTCACTGACCATGTGTGCAATAGGACGGTAATCATCACCTAGTGCTGTAAATTTAAGTACTTGTCTTGCTGCCTGTTCTGTTAGCCCATCACGTAATGGCGTGTAAGGATTAACAAAAGAACTTCCTGGTAAATGCAAGCCCATGATTTCCATCATCATCTGGTTACTGTTCGCAGTACCATAAAAAGTACATGTCCCCGGGGCATGGTAGGATGCAGATTCTGATTCTAGTAATTCTTTACGGCCAATTTTTCCAACGGCATAGGCTTGACGTGCACGGGCTTTTTCTTTGTTAGTAATGCCACTAGGCATGGGGCCAGCAGGTACAAAGATTGAAGGTAAATGACCAAAACTTAATGCACCGATTAAGAGGCCTGGAACAATTTTGTCACAGACACCTAGATACATAGCGCCGTCAAACATATTATGACTCATGCCTATAGCAGTGGTCATAGCTATTAAATCACGGCTAAATAAAGACATTTCCATGCCTGGCTGACCTTGAGTGATTCCATCACACATGGCGGGTACACCGCCGGCAACTTGGGCCACACCACCCGCTTTAGCAACAGCGGCTTTAATTAAATCAGGGGTGTCTTTATAGGGTTGATGTGCGGATAACATATCATTATAGGAGGTAATGATAGCGATGTTTGCCTTAGTTTCACCTGTTAAGTCAGCCTTTTCAGTGTCTGAACAGGCTGCAAAACCATGAGCCAGGTTTCCGCAAGCCAGTTTTGATCTGTTGGGTCCCTCTTTAGCAAGACCATCAATATATTTCAGGTAAGCAGTTCGTGACGTATGGCTACGATCGATAACATCTTGGGTCACTTTTTCAACAATGGGGTGCATAATGGCTCCTCTTGGGTATAACTAAAACTGTGGCGCGGGCTTTATTCCGCAATGATTAATTTAATGTTGCGGACTAAAGTCCGCTTTACACTACCCATATAAATTAACGGGGTAAATGTAAAAATAGCTTTATTCTTCCCAATCCCTGCCATCACGAGCTAATAAGGCAACTGATGCAACGGGCCCCCAGCTACCCGCTGGGTATGGTTTGGGTGATTCATTCTGGTGAGCCCAGGCATCCTGTATAGAGTCAATCCAGGTCCAGGCTTGCTCTATTTCATCACGACTTAAAAATAAGGTCGGGTTGCCTCGCATGGCTTCTAGTATGAGTCTTTCATAGCCACCAAAAACAGTATTTTCTTCCTGTTTCTCTGAGGAGCTTAAATCAAGTTTAGTTTTTTGTAATTTGATATTACCATCAATAGAAGGGACCTTATTAAGCATTTGTACCTCAACGCCTTCTTGCTGTTGCAAATGAATGATTAATTTATTTGCTGGTAAGTTTTGAAAGCTATCTTTAAATATATTATGTGGTAATTGTTTAAAGTTGATGACAATCTCTGTACGTTTGTTTTGCATGCGTTTGCCCGTACGCAAATAGAAAGGCACATCGGCCCAACGCCAGTTATCAATATCTGCACGTAGGGCAACAAAACTTTCAGTCGTACTCTCTGTATTCGCACCTTCCTCTTCTAGATAACCTGGTACTGATGCGCCATTTAAGAAACCTGAAGCATATTGGCCGCGGACTGTTTTTTGAGCGACATTTTCTGCAGTAATTGGACGTAGAGCTTCCAGTACTTTAACTTTTTCCCTGCGGATACTTTTTGCTTCCAGATTAACAGGGGGTTCCATGGCAATAAAGGTCAAAATCTGCAATAAGTGATTTTGCAACATATCACGCGTTTGTCCTGTATGGTCAAAATATCCCCAGCGACCTTCAATACCAACTTCTTCGGCCACAGTGATTTGTATAGAGTCAATAGTATTGTGATCCCAATTACTGGTGAAAATGGAATTGGCAAAACGTAAAGCAAGCAGATTTAGAACGGTCTCTTTACCAAGGTAATGGTCTATACGAAAGATTTGATCTTCATTAAAAACTTCGGCAAAAGCGTTATTTATTTCTTGCGATGACTTAAGGTCGTGGCCTAGAGGTTTTTCCATAACCACTTTTGACTCTTGATTAAGAACGCCTGATTGTTTGAGTCCCTGGCAAAGGTGTTTAAACAGAAAGGGAGCAACAGAAAAATAATTAATTAAAACCCTTTTTTCACTATCTACCACTGACTTTAGTTTTTGGTATTGCTCCATTTTAGTCAGGTCAATCTGTAAATAGGCCAGTCTTGCTGAAAATCGTTCCCAGATATCTTGATCAATAGGTTCATTTAAAAACTTTTGTAAACTTTGCTGAGCGGCTTTAACAAATTCGGCATTATTTTTAACATGCAGATCGACACCTGTAATACGGGTATCATCTTCAATTAAACCTGCTTTTTCAAGACGGTATAAGGAGGAGATAAGTTTACGTGTTGATAAATCCCCTAGCGCACCATAAATAACTAAATCACAGGGTTTGAATGTATCTTTATTTTGCATAGGACAATGAGTGATGAAGTGATGTCTTAATTGATGATTTTAATATCGACGGTAATTTTAGTCAGTATTATACGTGGATTTTAAAAATAAAGAGGAGGGTGGTTTTTTTACATGGCTATGAACCATTCACTGGTTACTTTTACTTAGTCTCTCAAGGACACTGCGTAAATATACCCATGTAGCCATCTGACCGCCAAGGATGGCGGAAATGCAGATATTGCAGAAGCTTTTATCTGCCCTGCTGTCGACGGTCTTGAGAAACAAAGTGAAAACAACTTATAAGCTGTGCTTTGTTAATACGTATGGCTTTTAATCACTTGTTGATGTTAACTTTTTTAGTTTTTTTATCAGGCTCAAGCCTTTTTTACGTTGTGAGGAGATGACTTTAAGCTTCCTTTTAATGTTCTGGATTTTTTTGCTATCTTCCTCTTTATTTAGTTTTTCTTTCAGTAGTATCTTCTTTTTCTTAAGTTCTTTTAAAATCTCTTTAAGGGATACAATTTGATTGAAATGCTCATTATTTCCAATGTGGATGAGTTGTTGGGCTTTTTGAATTAATTTTTTAGTTTTCATTATCTAAGTTATAAAAAGTTATGAATTTGCCGTTGTTTTCATTATTTCATCAACATCATCATCGTTGAGCATGATAGAGCGTTCAGCTTTCTTTCTGGTTAAATCGCCTGTTGCAAACAATGCCTCAGCCATTTGTACCAGGTTTTTAGTCACATCATAAACATAAGCCGAGTCGTTCATTAGGGATGTTGCCATTAGTGGGGTGATTTGATTTTGACGAATCAAAATTTCCAGCATGCCATTGCTCGTTGTATCATTCTGTTTCATCTCTAGTTTGATGGTATCAAGGGAGAGCACGCTAGGGTGATTTTCATTATATTGCATCTCAGAAATTTGACGTAATACAGAGCCAAGAAAAATGCGGATTTTATTATATTCTGCGCGGATGTATTCGTTATCAGAGTTGATAAATTGCGACATGTTTTTGTGTAAGTGTTTAGTATCCTTTATCGCTTCAACAATGTCCCGGCAGGCTGCGCGTAACACAAACAGTTCTTCATTCTGATCTGGTGTCATGACCATCACAGCTTTACTGATATAACTGATAATTTCACCATATAGGTGTTTTATATTTGTGTTGTATTGTTCATCTATATCAATTTCAATGGCTTGCCTGTTTTTTTCAATGATGGATTCAAGATCATTGGCTGACACAATATCATGCCTGTGCAAGCTAAGTCCGTGAGCAATAATCGCAAAAGCGTTGTCATAAAGGTGGATTGATTCTTTACGTACGGCTTCTATTGAAGTGTCAGGTAGCTCTAAAGCGGCAGTGTTTAAATAAATAGGGTCTGCTGCACGGGTTTTTCTATCTGGTAATAAGATTGTTACTAAACGGACAAGTTGATTGATGAGTGGCACCATGAGAATCACGCCAGAAACATTGAAAATAGTATGGAAAATAGCAAGTTTTAGAGTGTAATCGGTTTCTTCCAGTAACAGTAACGTAGCTATATGATCAACAAGACCCATAATTGGATTCATCAAGGCTATAAAGACAATACCTGCTGCGACTTTAAACAAAACGTCTGCTAAGGCTAGTCTTTTGCCATTGCTATTGGATGTAAATGCTCCCATGATGGCAGTAATCGTAGTCCCTACGTTGGCACCTATTACTAGAGCCAGAGCATTGCCATAGGATACCTGGTCGACTGAAAGTGCGGTTATGACCAAGACCAGCGTGGCATGACTGGATTGCATAATAATAGTGGCCAGTATGCCGATAAGTGTAAAGACCAGAATGCCAGATAAGCCTTCCATGGCGTAATCAGTTAAGTTGATTTGATTTTGAAAGGTTTCAAAACCTTCTTTCATGTAATGAATGCCCAAAAAAAGGAAGCCTAGTCCAGCTAAAATATAGCCAATGCCTTTTAGAGATTTTGTTTGTTGAAATATCAGAACAACACCAAATACAAGCATGGGCATTGCATAGGCGGAAATTTTTACCTTCAATCCAAAGCCGGCAATTAGCCAGGCACCTGTCGTTGTGCCAACATTTGCACCAAAAATAATCCCCATTCCTTCTACCAGCCCAATTAAACCAGAGCTTAAAAAAGAAATGGTTATTACTGAGACAAGAGAGCTAGATTGCATGACAGTTGCGGCTGTAAAACCAAAGCTTAGGCTTTTCCACATTTTGTCGGTACTCTTGCGTAATAATTTTTCAAGAGCTCCGCCTGTAAACGTCGCAAATCCTTCCTGAAGTGCAAACATTCCAAATAAAAAAATTGCTACACCAGCCGATATTTCTTTGAAATTTGGACTAATCCAAAATCCATAGGCAAGAATGGCGAGAATCGTGGGTAATAGTATTTTTTTAAGCATTGGGCGATCTTTTTCTTGTAATAGCAGTAGATGGAGGGGAATAAGGTATAAAGCCTTATCATTTAAAGTGGAGTGTCAAACCAGCCATTTTACCACTCATTTTAAAAGCTATTGAAAGTGATTTTTATAATTATTACTCTACAGGATTGTGGAATTAATAATGTCTGGTTTTCTTAGAGATAAACTATTGAAATAGAAACTTTTTGCACTCTGTTATCGTAATAGAGTTCTTTAAGTTTTTTTAGAGAAGGGGTTATTGATATAAAGTTAGTAGTTATATATCAGTCATTGTGGCTGAGTGGAGGATAGGAAAGCAAAATAGCACTTCGCATGCTTGCCATGCGAAGTGTTCTAAAGAGCATATTAATATGCAGCGTCTATCATAGTTGAAGAAATTAAGCCGTAGGCAATAGTCCAGGCTTCTTTTACTTCAGCAGTAAAATCATCAGCTAACCCTTGTTCCAGTGTCCATAATAAAGCGGCACCAACAGTGTTATAGTGCTCGGCTTTTACCCCATAATCAACATGGCGTCTGCCCATTTCTTGTAATGCGGGTACCACATGTTCCAGATTATTAAGAGAATTAACAACAAGGTTGATTGAAGTGACCAGCTTATCTCCTTGAGCTTTCATGTCACCTTTAAATAATGATTTAACTTCAGGGTCCATTAGAAATAGTTTGCGGTAAAACAATTCAGCCGTTTGGTCTTTAACTGGAACAACCATGTTCCAGGTAGATTGTATTAAAGCAATTTGTTCTTCAGTTATTGGTGGAGTGTTTTCTTCTTCCAGTCTTTCCTGTTCAATTCTTTCTTGTTCAAGGCGTTGCTGTTCCAGTCTTTCTTGTTCGATGCGTTCTTGCTCAAGGCGTTCCTGTTCAGCTCTTTCTTGTTCGATGTGTTCTTGCTTAAGGCGTTGCTGTTCCAGTCTTTCCTGCTCGATACGTTCTTGTTCAAGACGTTGCTGTTCAATTCTTTCTTGTTCGATGCGTTCTTGCTCAAGACGTTGCTGTTCAATTCTTTCTTGTTCGATGCGTTCTTGCTCGATACGTTCTTGTTCAAGGCGTTGCTGTTCCAATCTTTCTTGTTCGATGCGTTCTTGCTCAAGGCGTTGCTGTTCGATTCTTTCTTGCTCGATACGTTCTTGTTCAAGGCGTTGCTGTTCCAATCTTTCTTGCTCGATACGTTCTTGTTCAAGACGTTGCTGTTCCAATCTTTCTTGCTCGATACGATCTTGTTCAAGGCGTTGCTGTTCGATTCTTTCTTGCTCGATACGATCTTGTTCAAGGCGTTGCTGTTCCAGTCTTTCTTGCTCAATACGTTCTTGTTCTAGACGTTGTTGTTCTTGTCTTTCTTGTTCAAGACGGTCTTGCTCAAGCTTTTGATCTAATTCTTCTTGCAAATATTGTACTTCACGTTCTTTTCTGCTGATTTCTTCAGCTTTCGATTCCAGTTCGTACTGTGCAGACCTGTTTTCTTGCTCTTGTTGAGTAAGCTTTTCTGTTTGTGCTGCCAGGTCATCTTGTTGATCTTTAATTTGTTGTTCCTGGCGAGATAGTAGTGATTCACGATGATCTAGATCTTCTTGAAGTAGTCTCGCCGCGCGCTCCTCTTGGGCCGTCCTTTCTTGTTGCTGTTCAAGTTCTTGTTGAATATTTTGGGAATTTATTTCATCTTGAGATAATCTGTTAGTTTGTTCTTCTAGATCTTCCTGCAAAGAGCGCAAGTCACGTTCTGTCCGAGAGATAGTTGATTCTCGTTCATTTAATTCTTCTTGTGCGATTCTGCTGGCTCTTTGTTGTTGAATTTCTAGTTCTTCCTGTGCTAATCGTTCTTCTCTTAAGGCCTGGGCAGCTTGAGCTTCTCTATCAAAGTCCTGTTCAGGGTCAATATTAGAAGGTTCTGGAATATTTTTTTCACCCTTTTGCGGCATAAGTACAAAGGCTAATAAGGCTAAAACAATAACGATTAGAATTTCCATACAAGTATCCTCTTAAGTTTTTTTATAGTTTTTATAGTTATTATTGTACTGAATCGTTTTTAGTCGACTCAGGAACATTTCTCCGAATATTATCACAAGCTTAATGGTTTTGTGTTGATAGTTAACTGTTTACTTGTAAAATGGGATAGAGTTAGTCTATAAGAATTTGAATGAGGTTATCTAAATGCAATTTACCCCAGAAATCTTACCTGCTTTAATTAAAGCAGTGAGTGAGGTCATAGAACAAAATGCAGAAGAAGTGACTGCATTAGATCAAGTACTTGGTGATGGTGATCATGTCACTAATTTACAACGAGGGCTTGATGCGTTAAATCAGCAAACCAGTGAGATTTCTCAGCTTGAATGGGCTCCAGCTATTCAGAAAGTTGGAATGATATTGCTATCAACAATGGGAGGGGCATCAGGCTCTCTGTTTGGTACGTTATTTATCAGCATGAGTAAATCGATAGCGACTAAAGAAGAGTTAAATCAGCAGAATTTCGCCGAAGTTTTTTTTCAGGGTGTAGAAGCTGTCAAAAAAAGAGGGAAGGCTGAAGCGGGTGAAAAGACCATGCTTGATGTGTTAATACCTGTGTCGGAAAAAATGCTACAAGGTGTTGGACTGGATGGTATTTGTCAGGTTGCAATAGAAGGAATGGAGTCAACCAGAGAGATGAAGGCAACAAAAGGCAGGGCTTCTTATCTGGAGGATAAAAGTATCGGCCATATTGATGCAGGTGCCAGAACTAGTCAGTTAATGATTTGTGCGATTGTAGAAGCGTTGAGTTAGTAGTAAGTAATTTGCAGAACGCGGGGGAATAGTTTTTTTTGTTTCTGAAAATAGTGTTAATTTGTACTAACTCAAACTGCTGTTTTTAAAACTTAATTGCATCAAACTATACATTGAAAAGCCAGTAATCGACCCGAACTGGCCAGTAAAAACTACAAATTGTAGTTAAAATTTTGGAATCTGTAATAAAATAATCTTTTCACCCTCAGCACTTCTTATAAAACACTAGATAGCGGCTACCACATTTCTTTACAATTATTGTTCAATCATTTCTTCAAATGCCATAGCGTCAATCGGCTTAGAAAATAAATACCCCTGACCATAGTCACAATGAAGTGAATTTAATAGTGTTTTTTGTTCTTCAGTTTCAATTCCCTCGGCAATCACTTTCATATCAAGCGCATGCGCCATCATAATTATGGCTTTGCATAAAGCCAGGTTCTTGGAAGTAGGTGTTAGCGTTTGAACAAAAGACTTGTCTATTTTAAGGTAGTCTATATCAAATTTTTGTAGGTAGGCCAAAGATGAAAATCCTGTGCCGAAATCATCTAAAGAAACTTGCATGCCAGTAACAGAAAACTGTTCCAATTGTTGTTGAACGGATTCATTACTTTCTAACAACAGCCCCTCTGTTATTTCTACGATTATACTTTCACCTGCTAGCCCATGTTTTTTCAGATAGTCGAACCAGCTTTCATGATTGTCTTTATCAAGCTGAAATTGCACTGGCGATTTGTTTATGCTGATTTGGAAATGAGGTGCATATTTAGTCTGCCATTTTGAAGCTTGTTGTGCCGCTTCAAAAAACACCCAATTACCAATGTCATGGATAGCCCCTGTTTCTTCGGCAATTGAAATAAAGGCATCTGGACTCACTAAACCCCGATCAGGGTGATGCCAACGTATCAGTGCTTCAGCCTTATATGTTTCGCCAGTTACCAGGTCAACTATAGGTTGATATAAAAGCTGGAACTCGTTATTACTTAACGCTGATCGCAGCTCATTGGCAACACGCATTCTATTTTGTGCGGCATCTTGCAAAGCCTGAGTAAAGAAGGTAAAGCAATTTCGACCATTATTTTTGGCTTGATACATGGCTTGATCAGCATTGCGCAACAAACATTCTTTGTCGATACTATCATCTGGATAAAGAGTGATACCTATACTTGCAGAGATATGTAATACATCAGTACCCCCCTGTGTCAGGATAGTTGTCGTCTAAATTAATTTCATAAGTAAACAGGGAGCGGAAAGATAACAAGGATAACTGGGGTCAGAATATACTTAAATCAATAATCGTGGTCTGTCCCCTCTATTTCGCTAAATGAAGATGATTATCCTTAAAATGTAGGCAAAAGAGGCTGAATAACATACTATGGCACATCCCAAATCATTCTGATTCTGGGCATAAATCTAAAATTTAGGAATTAACATGAAAGAAATTACAGTTGATAGCAACCCAAGTGAAGCGCTTTTAAAAGAAATGGGTGCTGCTTACTGGCCAACATGGGAAAAAGAAGTATCTGTATTCTCATGGGAATTCGTTACTACAGAAACAGCACTTATTTTAGAAGGTGAATGTGAAATGACACCTGCAGATGGCGGCCCTTCAACTACTTTCAAAGCGGGTGACTTAGTGGTATTTCCAATTGGCTATAAAGGGTCTTGGGAAGTGAAAAAAGCACTTAAAAAGCGCTTCAAACACAATGGCGGTAACTTTGTTAAATGTGCTTTTAACCGTTTGAAAAGAATTTCAAATTTCACTAAATCAATGGTGAAGTGAAGTATACTTCCATTATTCCCTAATGCTATGTATACAACATCAGGCTTATCATTATGGATAATGGTCTTTTTATCTAAAGGAATATAATCAATTGTGATTGCATCCGCTTTCATGCCTTGATTGGGTAATGGTTTTATCCATTATTTCCATTAATGTATCGATATTATCAATATTTGCTATAGAACACGTCATTCGCCCTAACGACAATCGCTGATAAATGTTGTAGTTTATACTTCATTTTTAACTCTCAGTGATTAGGGTGATTTGATTGGAGCCTAACGCGATGCTCTGCAGAAATTCAGGAGCGCGAGCGAGTCTGTTTTCCGTAGCAGCACCTTGTTATATTTTAAGTCGGTGATCACCGTGTGGTTTAGGCTGGCTATTCTTGCGAAAAGGCCTTTTTTCACTATAAAAGGTCTTAAATTTTATTTAAGACTGCTTTTTGTTGAAAGAAACTAGATTGGGTCTAATTCAGCACAGTTAATTTTTGCACATCCTTGTGCTCCGTGGTTTCTGTGCCACTATGGTTATTCTATGAATTAATTCTAAAGATTGTTGTTTTCAAAAGCTACAATGGTTTTTTCCATCACTAAGTATGTTTTATTGCTCATTGGTTTTTGATTAGGTCTGCGAATAATATCCTGAGGTGAGTTTTGTGAAGTATCCACAGATAAACACCAGTTTTTTCCTTCGATTTCAGGTAACTCACAGATTGTTTGTTGATCAGACATGTTGATAATAATATGCAGGTCTGCTTCATTCTCTTTTATGCCAGCTAAAGTAAAAGCAAGTAACCGAGTATTTGGGTCATCCCATAAAGGAGTATCGACTTTTGCACCATGCCATGAAATATCTCTGAGACCTCTCTCTTCCATAATTTCACCCGTTAAAAAACGTCTACGCATAATGGAGGCATGACGCTTACGCAAAGTGATTATGTTTTGAACAAAACGCAGCATATCGGCATTCTGGTTTGTCATCTCCCAATCTATCCAGGTGAGTTCATTGTCCTGGCAGTAACCGTTATTATTACCATTTTGGCTGTTGAGTATTTCATCGCCAGCTAATAGCATAGGGACACCTTCACTCAGTAATAGCAGGGCGAAGGCATTTTTTGCCTGTTTTTTTCTGAATTCCAGAATATCCAAGTCGTTAGTTGGGCCTTCTATACCACAATTAGAACTAATGTTATTGTTGCAGCCATCTCGACTTTCTTCACCATTGGCATGGTTGTGTTTTTGGTTATAACTAAATAAGTCATTTAAGGTGAAGCCATCATGACAGGTAATGAAGTTCACACTGTTAATAGGTAAGCCATCTTGATGTTGATAAAGGTCACTACTACCTGATATACGGGTGGCTAATTCTTGAATTTTTCCATTATCGCCACGTAAGAATTCACGCATAACATCTCTGTATTTGCCATTCCATTCAGCCCAGCGATGGCCAGGAAAACTGCCCACCTGATATAGACCAGCGGCATCCCATGCTTCGGCAATTAGTTTTGCTTGAGATAGCTGTTCTGATAATTCTATGCTCCATAGTACGGGAGGGTCCTCAAGTACAACGCCTCCTTCTCCTCGAGCTAAAGCGCTGGCTAAATCAAAACGGAAGCCATCAACATGCATATCTCGCACCCAGTATTCAAGGCTATTGGTAATAAATGAAGCAACTAGAGGATGATTTGCGTTAACCGTATTGCCACAGCCAGTATAGTCATGAAGAACACTTTTATCATCAGAGGCGTGATGATAAAAAATATTTTCACCTATACCTCGAAAGTTAATGATAGGTCCACCAATACCGGCTTCGGATGTGTGGTTGTAGACAACATCTAAAATAACGCCAATACCTGCTTTATGCATGGCCTTAACTAAATCACGGAACTCTTGTACATGAGTTCCCTGTTCTGGTGTAACACAATAGCCTGGATGAGGGCTAAAAAAACTGTGTGTACTGTAGCCCCAATAGTTATGTAGACCAAGATCAGAAGTACCTTGAGGGACATCCTGTTCATCAAAAGCCATAATAGGCAATAGTTCAACGTGGGTAATCCCAAGCTTTTTTAAATAAGGTATTTTTTCAATTAAACCTGAGAATGTGCCTGGATTATCAACTTTAGCCGAAGGGTGACGTGTAAACCCACCAACATGTAGTTCATAGATGATGGATTTTTCACTGCTAATGTGCAAAGGTTTGTCACCTTCCCAGTCATAAGCATTATCATCCACAACCATGCAACGCATAGACGTTAGCAGGTTATCACCCGGATTGCAGGCTGCTTGACGATCCCAGTTTATATCGGATACCGCGCGAGCCCAAGGGTCAATTAAGTGTTTGTCTTTATCAAAATGTAAACCCGCTTCTTTAGGTTCGTTTGAGCCATCAATGCGCCAAGTATACCAAACATCAGCTGGAAGGCCGATGACATAGACATGCCATGAATAAAATGTTCTATTAACCTCTTTCTGTAATTGAATAATTTGAAATGGTTTTTCACTTTTTGCTGTTTCAAAAAGAAATAACTCAACACTGGTGGCATGGCGAGTGAAAATTGAGAAATTAACGCCTTTAGCATCAAGTTTTGCGCCCGATTGATTAGAGCGACCAGGTTTATATTTGTATTCAGTATTTGACATTAGATTGTAAGATCAATAAAAGAACGCTTGGAATAGTTTCCAGTCGTATCCAAAATGTAAGAAAGGGATATGTTAGTGGCTGTTATCTAGAGTAATATAGCAGTAGGCTATGCCTTCTATTATTGTAAGTTTTTAATGGCAAATAAAAAGGTTTTATTGCAATGCTTGAAAGTAATGCTGTTTTTATTGTTTATTAATCGCTTAAGCTTCATGTAAAGTTTATTTTAAACACATCAATTGCTTTAATTTTATATGATCTAGGGCATTGTTGATATAAAAATTGTTATGTTTATCTTTTTTTCTATGAAGAACTCGAACATTGTTCACCTTGATGGAGGGTATTGCTCTGGCTATTATTTTTCTTACTGCTGCTGGAGCAAAGATTCAAATATTTGCTTCTCGATAACAATGAGTTGAAATAATAGAAGATTTAAGAGTGGCGACTTTATAATAAATAGCATTTCAGAATGCCTCGATTTCAAGTGAGTGATAGGTTCAAAATAAGTATGAAAAAAAAACAGCGGATACTATCAAAACAGCAGGAACAGGTGGGCTCGTGGCGTGAGTCAATTAATGAAGTAATATTTGGTTCAGAAACAAGGCTTGGTAGGGTTTTTGATATCTTGTTAATTGTCAGTATTGTTTGTAGTGTTGTTGTGGTCATGCTGGGAAGTGTGGTCCATCTTCAGTTGCAATATCAACAAGTGTTTTTCTATCTGGAGTGGTTTTTTACTCTATTATTTACTTTGGAATATACTTTGCGAATAATTGCTGTGCAACGTCCTTTACTTTATGCCCGTAGTTTTTTTGGCATTGTTGATTTCTTGTCTATCATCCCTACCTATCTTAGTTTGTTTGTGCCAAGTGCCAAATACATGCTGGTTATTCGTATTTTGCGTCTGTTACGCATTTTTCGTGTTTTGAAATTAACTGCGTATATGGGGGAAGCTCAGGTGTTGATGGGGGCTTTGATAAAAAGCTGGCGTAAAATTTTAGTTTTTCTTTATACCATATTGACTCTGGTCGTGGTGTTTGGCGCGTTAATGTACGTTGTAGAGGGGAGTGGAGCTGGGTTTACTAGTATCCCTAAATCTATGTATTGGGCAATGGTGACATTAACGACGGTTGGCTATGGTGATATTGCACCACAAACGCCTTTAGGGCAGTTAATAGCGGGTTTTATTATGATTATGGGTTACGGTATTATTGCTGTACCAACAGGTATTTATAGTGCCGAATTAATTAAGACTTATCGACCAGAAAAAATTAGTAATCAGGCTTGTGCTGATTGTGGAAAGATAGGGCATGATACGGATGCTGAATATTGTAAGTATTGTGGACATTTTTTGGGTGAGGAATCAAGCAATTGATGTTATTGAGCGAGCGGGTACGTACGATGAAATAAAGCTTGGTTTCTATCGGTTTTTTTTCAATATTTAGCATTATCAATGACCTATGGGATTTTTCCACAAAAGCTGTGGATAACTCTGTTAATAACCGTAAGATAACATCACTTAATGCAGGTAGTCTCTGGTCTGTAGTTAAATTGGATTGTTTTTGATCTTAATGGAAGTTATCAATATAATCAATGGTTTATATCTATTTTTATTGAGGTGTTTAAGTAATAAATGGCTTAGGTGGGTTGAGTTGTGAGTGCAAAATGGTTTTGTGTATAAGGACTATTTTTTTCTGCTTGTAAAAGCATGATTTTTAATTTTTAATTTCAGTAATGTATGTATTTATTTTTGTAAGTTTATGTATGGCATTTGTATTAAAAGATGATGCTATTTTGCGAGCCATTTTTTTGTCAGACTATTCATTTTATGCTGGTGGAATTTTACTGTTTTTTAATTTGGGTTGTATTTGGATTAAATATATAAAGCTCTCTTATAAAGTGCGATATGACATGTTTGCAGTGGGAGCATTGCTGGTTTGGTTTTCTTATTGGCCACCCTTCTTTAGGGTAGAGTCACCAATATTTTATCTTTACCCTTTATATTTTTCGTTGATTACGGCTTTATTTTCGCTGATTTTTATTACCAAACGTGATCAAATTGATGCTGATGCCTTGCTTTGGTTACAGTGGCTTTCTGATAGTGGCCGATTTAATCCTGTTGTTATTATGCTGGGTGTCATAATCAGCCTGGCTTTGCCTCAGCAGTTTATGTTATTTCCACTTGCTATTTCTTTGTTAGTTCTTAGGTTTTCCTTAGCTTGTTGTTTGAATAATGAATGAAAAATGATTTTAAGTGATCAGTTATAATGCTTTTTTTAAAAGACTTAATTATTTTATGACTATGAACTAAAAACAGCTTGTTCATTTTCTTAAAGTTATTAACAGTCAAATTTGGGAGAGCAGAATGCGAACAGTATCAGTTTTTAGTGCTTTATTGTTAACAGCTTGTGTCACTATTAATATTTATTTTCCTGCAGCTGCGGCTGAACAAGTGGCTGATGAGATTATTAAAGGCATTCAATCTGAAAGCAATAGTGATTCAGGTTCTAAAGAGCAGGTGAAACCACAGGCTAAAGTTAATGGGGTGCAAGTTTTTGTTTATCAATGGCTTGATACAGCAATAAACCTGGTTATTCCATCTGCTCACGCAGCGGCTGATTTAGCAGTTAATACAGCCGAAATAAGACAATTAAGAGCCGCAATGGGGCAAAGGTTTTCTTCTTTAAAGCCTTTTTATGCCAGTGGTGTGGTGGGAATAAAGTCAGATGGTTTTATTGCAACCAGAATGGCAATTGCACTAAAAAATAGAAATAAAGTGAATAAACTAGTTGCGGCTGAAAATGCAGATAGACAGCATCTATATCAAGCAATAGCTAATGCAAATGGACATCCCGAATGGTTCGGACAAATTAAATCAACTTTTGCTGCACGCTGGGTGAGTAATGCTCAACCAGGTTGGTGGTATCAGTCTTCAAATGGTAGTTGGAAACAAAAATAAACATGGCACGTAGAAGAAGTAGAAAGAAAAAGTTACCGGAAGCAGCAGTTGCTGTCACTATAGAATCTCTAGCTCACGATGGCAGGGGGGTGGCTCATGTTGATGGTAAAGTTGTTTTTATTGATGAGGCATTACCTGGTGAGCAAGTTGAATTTATTTATACCGACAGTCGTAGAGATTACGCCGAAGGTAAGGTTGATAAATTATTAACCCGTTCTGATTATCGTGTGGATCCTGAGTGTGCTCATTTTGGTCGTTGTGGTGGATGTAGTTTTCAGCATGTAAAAGATGAACAGCAGATTAAGATTAAAGAAGGCTTGTTAAAAGAGCAGTTTAGTCGAATTGGTAAGGTTGAAATCCCTCAGATCTGGGAGCCATTAACAGGGCCTCATTGGGGGTACCGTAGAAAAGCACGGATGGGTGTTAAATATGTCGCTAAAAAAGGCCGGGTATTAGTTGGTTTTAGAGAGCGTCGAAACCCTTTTTTGGCAGAAATTGAAAGTTGTAAGGTCATGCATCCAATTGTGGGTGAGAAGTTAATGGATTTGTCTGAAATGATCGGTGGATTAACGATTAAAGATAAAATTCCACAGATTGAAGTGGCGATTGGTGATGAAGATTGTGTGCTGGCTTTTAGAGTTCTAGAGCCGCCAACTATTGAAGATAAAGAGCGAATGCGTGCTTTTGGTCACCAGCATAATATGAGTATATGTTTACAATCCAAAGGGCCCGATACAATTGTGCCAATTGAAGGCGAGCCAGAAATTACGCCAAGTTATGCGTTGCCTGAACAAGATGTGCAGTTTAAATTTAAGCCTGCGATGTTTACTCAGGTGAATTATGAGATAAACAAAAAAATGATCACGCGGGTCATTGAAGCATTGGATTTAAATGAAAATGACAATGTGTTGGATTTGTTTTGTGGGCTGGGCAACTTTACTTTGCCGATGGCAACTAAAGCAGGGCATGTTGTAGGGGTTGAAGGTGATCAACCATTAGTTAATCATGCCAAAGAAAATGCAAAGCTGAATAATATGGATAATGTTGAATTTCATGTCGCAGATTTAACTAAGGATGTCAGCGTTCATGCATGGGCAAAGCAAAAATTTAATAAAGTGATGTTAGACCCTTCTAGAGCAGGTGCTTCAGAAGTGTTACATAATTTAAAGTACTGGAATCCTGATCAAATAATGTACGTCTCCTGTAACCCATCTACTTTAGCAAGGGATGCTGGGATTTTAGTGAATGAATTAGGTTATAAACTGGTCAAAGCAGGGGTAATGGATATGTTTCCTCAAACGGGCCATGTTGAGTCTATCGCCTTGTTTGAAAAAGTCTAAAGGGTGCGTTTGGAAGTGAGGCTTTAGAGACTGTGAAAGTATTCGAGAAAACCACTAAAAACAGCCAAAAATTAGCTGTAAGCTATTGATTATTCGTTGCCGAAATGCAGTTTTTTGCCTAATTTCGGAATACTTTCACAGTCTCTTTAGCCTCGCTTGAGTATCGGAAAATAATGAATATTCCCCAGTCTTATATACAGGTCTCTATTACAAAGCAGCAACTAGCGTTGATTACAAATGCTCAAGTGGAAAAAACTTATGAAATCTCAACCGCTAAAAATGGCGCGGGCGAAAAAATGGGGAGTGAATGCACACCAACGGGTTGGCATAATATTCGAGCTAGAATTGGTGATAAACAACCTAAAAATGCTGTGTTTATTGGGCGTAGGCCGACTGGGGAGGTTTATAAACCCGAGCTGGCAATTGAATATCCGCAAAGAGACTGGATTTTATCGCGTATTCTTTGGCTTGGGGGGTTAGAGGCAGGAAAAAATCGCTATGGTCAAGTTGATTCAACCTGGCGTTATATTTATATCCATGGTTGTCCTGATGAGTTGATGCAGGGTAAGCCTGAATCTCATGGTTGTGTCCGCATGAAAAATGTAGATGTTATTGATTTATTTGACAGTGTTGATGTCGGTTTGAAAGTATTAATAGAATAATGAGTGAGTACAAAAAGTATGTCTAGAATTGTTTTGGGCATAGAGTATGACGGCAGTCTTTTTTCTGGCTGGCAATGTCAGAATGATAAGCGTACTGTGCAGGATGAAGTCGAAAAAGCTTTGTCAAAAGTTGCAAACGAAGTCGTCAGTGTTCGTTGTACAGGGAGAACTGATTCTGGTGTGCATGCCTTGGAGCAGGTGGTGCATTTTGATACTGATGTGCAGCGAGAATTAAAAAGCTGGGTGATGGGGGGGAATGTAAATTTACCTGATGATGCCAGAATTATTTGGGCCAGGCATGCTGTTGATGATTTTCATGCGCGGTATAGTGCTATTGCTCGGTTTTATCGCTATATCATATTGAACAGGCCAGTTAAATCGGCTTTGTCTCGTAGTCAGGTGACCTGGTGTTATGATTTTTTGGATGAAGCTAAAATGCATCAGGCGGCACAAGCTTTGATTGGTACGCATGATTTTTCTTCTTTTAGGGCCAAGGGTTGTCAGTCAGTCAGTCCTACTAGAATGATGCATTTTATAAATGTATACCGTGAAGGCTACAATGTTGTTATAGATTTGTCCGCAAATGCTTTTCTGCATCATATGGTAAGAAATATTGCTGGTGTATTGATGGCGATTGGTATGGGGGATAAGCCCGTGAACTGGACTGAAGAGTTGCTGGAGATAAAAGACAGACAGCAAGCTGGGGTAACCGCTCCCCCTTATGGCTTGTATCTAGGTGGGGTGTATTATCCCGAAAAATATGGGCTTGATAAAAACCCTGTTTTTGATTTGTTGCCAGCTGATGCTCGTCGCTTTGAATATTAAGGAGCCTCTGATTAAGTTGGTTAGAATTTAGCGCAGAAAAAACAGTCGCTATTTTTCATGAAGTGAGAAGTAATAGTCATTCTATTGGGTCGATCTTCGTGGAAAATATCGGCAGTTTTAGCAAGCTAAAAATAATTGGACTTGATCAGAAGTTCCTAAAGTAGTCTATTTGTATTGGGGGACTGTACACTAGCTAGCGCTGATTTTTTGGCTGATGAATACTTATTGTTACATTTTCCCTGTATGATTCATCTTTCCGTTATTGTTATTAAGTTAAGGTTTTACATTTAATTATGTTTGATATAAATAATTTTTTATCCTTTCAGGTGCATGGTGCAGCTGGAGGACATAAAGCAAGTGATGGTGTTGCAGGTGGGGTTGAGGCTTTGCTGACTTTCCTGGAAAGCCTGGTGGGTCTTTCGCCTGTTGAAATGTTTTCGGTAATTATGCCTGGTGTGTCAGCAATGGCAAATATTCATCCCATCGTGGTGCATTTCCCCATTGCTTTTTTGGTTGCTTTTTTTGTGATGGATTTATTGGGCTCCTTAATACAAAAAGAAAGCTGGCGGGAATTGGCAACGGGGTTGTTATATCTGGGGACTTTAGCGGCAGGGGCTGCGGTTGCGGCTGGATTGGCTGCGGAAGGTTCAATTGAACATGGTGAAAATGTCCATTTAATTATGGGACGACATGAATTTTTTGGCATATGCGTTTTAAGTTTATCTGTACTGTTATCGGTATGGCGCATGTTAAGTGGCGGTATTGTTAATGGTGTTTCCAATATTGTTTTTATAATGTTGGCAGCTTTACTAAATATTTTGCTAATGTTAGGTGCTGATCTGGGTGGGTTAATGGTCTACAAACATGGCGTAGCAGTAGAAGCCGTAAAACTCACCAGTATGGATTATTTTCACGAACATACACATTCGCATTAAGTAAGTTAAGGGTGGGCATTAGCTACTCTTCCGAATATCAAGGTGGTGACGGCTTATGAGTCATAAATAAATTTATGCTCTTTCTTTTTTTACCTTGCACCTTTAACCTTTAACCTGCTCTTTTATGTTATCCTAATCGGCTTGATTTTATGAGGCTGTATATGCGTACTCGGGTTAAAATTTGTGGCTTTACTCAGGTGCAAGATGCTGTGGCTGCAGCTAACTTAGGTGTCGATGCAATTGGTCTGGTTTTTTACCCGCCCAGTCCGCGAAATGTCAGTATTGAGCAAGCAATAGAAATTATTAATGCTTTGCCCGCTTTCGTTACTGTGGTGGCATTATTTGTTGATGAGCAGGAAGCACAAATACGAGAAGTATTAAGTAAAGTGGCAATTGATTGTCTGCAATTTCATGGTGATGAACCTGTTGAAGCCTGTGAACTTTATAATAAACCCTATATGAAAGCGATCAGGGTAAAACCTGAGCTGGATATTATGGCTATTGCCAGGCAATATCAAAATGCGGCTGCCTTATTACTGGATGCATATCATCCAGGGATTAAAGGCGGGAGTGGCAGTCAGTTTGACTGGAATTTAATTCCAGAAAACTGTCCGTTACCTGTTGTATTGGCGGGTGGTTTGCAGGTCGATAATGCAAAACAGGCTGTAGAATCAGTCAAACCTTATGCGCTGGATGTCAGTAGCGGGGTTGAAAGTAGTAAAGGTATTAAGGATGTAGTTAAAATGACTGCATTTATTCAAGCGATTAATGAAGGCGACAGGTAAAACCATGTATAACATGCCGGATGAACGAGGTCACTTTGGCCCTTATGGCGGAATTTTTGTAGCAGAAACTTTAATGCCTGCTATTACAGAATTGAATGAAGCGTATCAGCGTTATATGAAAGACCCTGAGTTTATCGCTGAGCTGGATGCTGATTTACAGCATTATGTAGGACGACCGTCACCGCTTTATCATGCAGAACGCTGGAGTAGAGAGCTCGGTGGTGCGCAGATTTATTTAAAGCGAGAAGACCTTAACCATACAGGTGCGCACAAGGTCAATAATACAATTGGTCAGGCATTGTTGGCTAAACGTATGGGGAAAACCCGTATTATTGCTGAGACAGGTGCTGGTCAGCATGGTGTTGCTACAGCAACCGTTGCTGCAAGACTTGGATTGGAATGTGTGGTGTACATGGGGGCTGTTGATGTCGAAAGACAGAAGCAGAATGTCTACCGAATGAATTTATTAGGTGCAAAAGTTGTACCTGTTCATTCAGGGTCCAGCACATTGAAAGATGCCTTAAACGAAGCGATGAGAGATTGGGTGACTAATATTGATGATACTTTTTATATCATTGGTACAGTGGCGGGACCTCATCCATATCCAGCTATGGTACGTGACTTTCAAACCATTATTGGTCGCGAAGCAAAAGAACAATGCAAAAAACAGGCTGGGCGATTACCAGATGCCTTAGTTGCCTGTGTGGGTGGTGGTTCAAATGCTATCGGTTTATTCCATCCCTTTATTGATGATGAGTCAGTTAAAATTTATGGTGTAGAAGCTGCTGGAGAAGGTGTTGAAACAGGCCATCATTCGGCTCCACTTTGTGCTGGTAGACCCGGTGTTTTGCATGGCAATAGAACCTATTTAATGGCTGATGATGATGGTGAAATTATCGAAACCCATTCAATTTCAGCAGGTCTTGATTATCCAGGTGTTGGTCCAGAACATGCTTGGTTGAAAGATATTGGCAGAGTAGAATATGTCAATATTACGGATGATGAAGCGCTGGGTGGTTTTTATGCTTTAACTAAACTGGAAGGTATTATCCCTGCACTTGAGTCCAGTCATGCTTTGGCTTATGCAATGAAATTGGCACCAACGATGGCTAAGGATAAGATTATCATTGTTAACTTGTCAGGACGTGGTGATAAAGATATGCATACCATTAGGTTGAAAGAGGGAGTGGAATTATGAGCCGCTTAAAAACGCGTTTTGATGAATTGGCTAAAACAGGGCGAAAAGCACTGATTCCTTTTATTACTGCGGGTGACCCTAATCCTGAATTTACTGTGCCGATGATGCATGCCATGGTAGAAGCTGGGGCAGACGTGATTGAACTGGGCGTTCCTTTTTCTGATCCTATGGCGGATGGTCCTGTTATTCAGCGGGCCAGCGAACGCGCACTAGAACATCATACGGGATTAAGAAAAGTTTTAAGTTTAGCAACAGAATTTAGAAAAACTGATCAGGCGACACCAGTAGTTTTGATGGGCTATTTAAACCCTATCGAAATCATGGGTTATGAGGATTTTGCTAACGCTGCGCAAAGAGCAGAAATTGATGGTGTATTGACGGTTGATTTGCCGCCAGAAGAAGCTGAAGAATGCGTTGCTTTATTAAAAGCTAGAGATATTGATGAGATCTTTTTACTCGCACCTAATAGCCCAGTAGAAAGAATTAAAAAAATGGATGCTGTAGGTAGTGGTTATCTATACTATGTTTCTGTTAAAGGTGTCACGGGTGCAGGGCATCTGGATACATCAGATGTTGAACGAAAACTGGCTGAAATTAAACAACATACACAATTACCAGTGGGTGTTGGGTTTGGGGTTAAAGATGCTGAAACGGCTAAGACAATTGCAAGCCTGGCCGATGGTGTTGTTGTGGGAAGTGCTTTTATCAGCAAGATTGAAAAGAATCTCGATAATCCTGAACAAGCTAAAATTGAAATAATTGAATTAATAAAATCCATGCGATTAGCAATGGATAGTTAGGAATAGACTCGGAGTACACACGATGAATTGGTTTGAAAAATTAATCCCGACAACGATCAGAACAGAGTCATCTCTTAAAAAGACGACTGTACCAGAAGGTTTATGGAATAAATGTCCTAGCTGTGATGCAATTTTATACAATGCAGAATTAGAAAAAAACTACAGTGTTTGTCCTAAGTGCGATCACCATATGCGGATTTCGGCAAGAACCCGTCTGAATATGTTTCTGGATGATGCAGAAAAGATTGAATTAGGCACGGGTTTAAAAGCTAACGATCCACTAAAATTTAAAGATTCAAAAAAATATAAAGACCGTTTAACGCAAGCTCAAAAATCGAGTAAAGAAAACGATGCTTTAGTGGTCATGCAAGGCACCTTACATGGTCAAGGTATTGTTGCAGCAGCTTTTGATTTTGGCTTCATGGGTGGGTCAATGGGCTCAGTTGTGGGTGAAAAATTTGTGCGTGGCGTTAATAAAAGCCTGGAATTAGGTGTGCCTTTTATTGTCTTTACCGCAAGTGGTGGAGCGCGAATGCAAGAGTCTTTGTTTTCACTGTTTCAGATGACTAAAACCAGTGCAGCATTAACTAAGTTATCAGAAGCTCATCTGCCTTATATTTCTTTTATGACTGACCCAACAATGGGGGGCGTTTCAGCAAGTTTAGCCATGTTAGGTGATATTAATGTTGCAGAACCAAAAGCATTAATTGGTTTTGCTGGCCCTCGAGTGATAGAACAAACGGTAAGAGAAAAGTTACCTGAAGGTTTTCAGCGTAGTGAATTTTTGCAAGAACATGGCGCAATCGATATGATTATTGATCGTCGTGAAATGAGAGAAAAAATCAATAGTATCTTGTCTATGTTGATGGCTGCTTATGTTGGCGAGACAGAAAAGAATTAGTGTTAATTTCTTGAAAATATAATTAACAGTCAATGTTAGAGGGTAAAAAACCTTATTAAAATGGCACGCTTTGATTCACTTTTAGATTGGCTGAATTGGCAGGAAGGATTTCATCCTAGATCTATTGATCTAGGGTTGGATCGGGCTGCAAGTGTGTTTAAAGCACTTAACCCCGAAGCAATTAAACCGCCAACAATAATTGTTGCCGGGACCAATGGTAAAGGTTCTAGTATTGCTTTTCTGGAAGCTATTTATAGGGCGCAAGGGTATCGTGTAGGTACCTATACTTCGCCACATATTTTGCAGTATAACGAACGGATTAAAATTGATGGTGAAGCGGTAGCAGATGAAATTATTTGCCAGGCTTTTGAACGGATAGATACTGTTCGAAATGATGTGTCTTTAAGTTATTTTGAATTCGGTACGCTGGCAGCGCTGGATATTTTTTGGCGATCTGCTCTTGATGTTCAATTGCTTGAAGTTGGATTAGGCGGGCGTCTTGATGCCGTTAATATTATTGATTCAGACGTATCATTAATTACCAGTATTTGTATTGATCATGTTGATTGGTTAGGGGAAACTCGAGAAGCTATTGCTTATGAAAAATCAGGGATTTTTAGAGAAAATGTCCCTGCAGTCATTGGTGATATAAATCCACCAGAATCATTGTCTCAGCAGGCAACTAAAACTCATACCCCATTGTTTTCAATCAATGAGGAATTTAACTTTCAACATACAGCACAATCTTGGGATTGGTCTTGCTCTGGCGATAAACAACGTCGTTATGTTTCGCTTCCTCCGCCAGCATTAAAAGGTGAACATCAATTTCGAAATGCAGCTTCCGTGTTAATGGCAGTAACGGAAATGCAAGCACTATTGCCAGTGAATGAGCATTCAATACGTCAAGGCTTGCAAGCCATTCAATTGAAGGGCAGGTTTCAACTTATTGAAGGTGATATCCCTGTATTACTTGATGTGGCTCATAACCCTCAAGCGGTCACTTCGTTATTACAATATTTGCAAAGTGATTTTTCAGACAAAAAAATCCATGCTGTTTTTGCAATGATGAAAGATAAAGATATTACGGGTGTTATTGAAATTATAAAGCCAGTAATTAAAGACTGGTTTATTGCACCCTTAACAAATTCTCGAACAGCCAGTGAATCAGTTATGCAAGCCTGTTTTAGTCAGAGTGGTTTGAATGATGTGAATTTTGGTTTCAAAGATTTTTCTGAAACTTATGCTGCGGCAGAAAATAATGCCGAAAGTGGTGATTTAATACTTGTTTTTGGGTCTTTCTTTCTAGTGTCAGAATATCTGGCTAATGCTGAAAATACTTGAGGTAATTGTTATGGATCAGGATTTAAAACAACGTCTGGTTGGTGCAGTCGTTATTACATCTTTAGCTGCAATCTTTGTCCCTATGTTGTTTGATGATCCCATTGATGAAACGGGCAAAATGATTAGTGAATTGAAGATTCCTCAAGCACCAGGAAACTCATTTAATTCAAATTCAGCCAAATTACCAAAAAGCATTAATGAAGTGATCAGTTTGCCAAAACCAAAAGGTTTAAAGGCGTTGGCTGCTAAGCCATCGGCTAATCAAATGCAGAAGTGGTTTGTGCAAGTGGGTATTTTTGGACAGGAAAATAATGCGATTACATTACAAACTAAAATAAGAAAACAAGGCTTTCCTGTCAGGGTGTCAACTATATCAACAGACAAAGGTTTGATGTATAGAGTTAGGATTGGACCTGAGCTAGATAAAAAAAGAGCTGAGAAAATGAAAGCTAAAGTGGATAAGTTAAATAATTTTAATAGTATGCTTAGCTCTGTAAGTGATTGATTTGTAAATAAGTACAAAATGGATAAAAAAATAATTGTAATTTTTGATGAATTACTAAGGTTCTGGAGATTTAAATGGTCTGGATAGATTACGCGATTATTGGACTGATATCGATTTCGTCAGTTATTGGGTTATTTCGAGGGTTTATTAGAGAAGCATTTTCTTTAGTTATCTGGATTGTTGCTATCTGGGTTGGTTTAACTTTTAGTCGGGAGTTTTCTGGTTTTCTTGAAGGGATAATTAATTATCCATCGGCTAGAATCGCTTCTGCATTTGCCGCTTTGTTTTTTGTTACTTTAATTTTGGGCGCTCTAATAAGTTATTTATTAGGTGAGTTAGTCAAGAAAACTGGACTAACAGGCTCAGATAGGTTTTTAGGGATAATTTTTGGTATAGCACGAGGATTAGTGGTTGTTGCTATTGTTATTATGTTGGCAGGGCTAACCCCTTTGCCCGAAGATTCATGGTGGAAAGAGTCCGTTCTGATTCCACCTTTTCAATCATTAGCCGTTTGGTTGCATGACCATATTCCGTCAGGTCTGGCGGGGTATGTAAAATATTAATTTCTAAAGGTCTATAAACATGTGTGGTATTGCTGGTATTGTTTCTCATCAAAATGTCAATCAGGAGCTGTATGATGCACTTACAGTATTACAACATCGAGGGCAGGATGCTGCTGGAATTGTAACTTGTGAAGATGGTCGTTTCTACCTAAGGAAAGACAATGGTTTAACCAGGGATGTGTTCTCTGACCAACAAATGATAAAGCTGAGAGGTTCCATGGGGATTGCCCATGTCAGATACCCTACAGCGGGGTGTTCCAGTTCGGCTGAGGCACAACCTTTTTATGTGAATTCTCCCTTTGGGTTAACGTTGGCCCATAATGGCAATTTAACTAATACTGAAGAATTAAAGCAGCAATTATTTAGGGATGATCAACGCCACCTAAATACCAATTCAGATTCAGAAATTCTACTTAATGTCTTTGCTCATGAGTTACAGGCTTTAGGTAAATTACGCATTGATGAAAATGATATTTTTCAAGCAGTTTCAGCAGTACATAAGCGTTGTAAAGGTGCTTATGCTGTGGTTATTATGATTGCTGGCTATGGGGTTTTGGCTTTTAGAGATCCGCATGGTATCAGACCCATAGTGTTTGGCGAAAGAAAAACAGAACAAGGTTCAGACTTTATGGTCGCTTCAGAAAATGTTGCGCTCAGTGTGCTGGATTTTGATTTGATTCGTGATATTGAACCTGGCGAAGCAGTATTTATTGAAGCAACGGGGAAGTTACATACCAAACAGTGTTCCGAAATTGTTGATCATTGCCCCTGTATTTTTGAATATGTTTATTTTGCTAGACCTGACTCAATTATCGATGATATTTCTGTCTATAAAGCTCGCTTAAGAATGGGTGAAAAATTAGCTGATAAAGTATTAAGAGAATGGCCTGAGCATGATATTGATGTAGTCATACCTATTCCTGATACCAGTCGGACCTCGGCATTGCAAATGGCCAATAGATTGGGCGTGAAGTTTCGAGAAGGCTTTATGAAGAACCGCTATATCGGGCGAACCTTTATTATGCCTGGTCAGCAAATGCGTAAAAAATCAGTTAAGCAGAAGTTAAATGCGATTGATTTGGAGTTTGAAGGTAAAAATGTATTACTAGTTGATGATTCAGTGGTTAGAGGTACAACCTCTGAACAGATTATTCAAATGGCCAGAGATGCTGGTGCTAAAAAAGTATATTTTGCCTCTGCTGCGCCAGCAGTAAGATATCCAAATGTTTATGGTATTGATATGCCTGCAGTAGAAGAGCTTATTGCGCATAACCGCACAGAAGAAGAAGTAGGGCAGGCAATTGGTGCTGATAAAATGATTTATCAGGATCTGGAAGATTTGATTGATGCTGTTAAAAAAGGAAATTCAAAAATCACCCATTTTGATACCTCATGTTTTAATCATGAATATATCACTGGTGATATTGATGAGGCATATCTGGAGAGAATTAATTCTCTTAGAAATGACGATGCTCAGACAGGGAAAAATTCTGATAATTTTATTATAGATATTCAGAATGCAGTTTAATTGCAGCAAATTTAAATAGAGGTGAGAGGTTTTTTTTACGATTAATCTGTAAAAAACGCCCTCTTGCAACATGACCAAGACCGTTCAATTACAAAAAAAGAAATGACAGATTTTGACTGGGACAACTACGCATTAGAAACTCAAGCAATTAGAGCAGGGCATAATAGAACTCATGAAGGTGAGCATAGTATGCCAATTTTTGCGACATCTAGTTATGTGTTCCAAAGTGCTGAGGAAGCTTCATTAAAGTTTACTGGACAAGTTCCTGGTAATATTTATTCTCGATTTACCAATCCCACTGTTGATGCTTTTCAACAACGCATGGCTTTAATGGAAAAAGGCGAGCGTTGCCTGGCTTTTTCTTCAGGAATGGCTGCAATTATGGCTGTTGGCATGGGCTTGTTAAAAGCAGGGGATCACGTTGTTTCATCGCAGAGTGTTTTTGGTAACACTATTTTAATGTTCCAGAATTATTTTGGAAAATTTGGTGTTGAAACCGACTTTGTTAAATTAACGGATCTGGCTGCCTGGGAAGCAGCGATTAAGCCTAACACCCGTTTTCTATTTTTAGAAACACCATCAAATCCCTTGATTGAAATTGCTGATATTCAAGCGTTGGCGGATATTGCTCATAAACATGATTGTCTGTTGGTGGTTGATAATGTGTTCTGTACGCCTGTATTGCAAAAACCTTTGGAATTAGGTGCTGATATTATTGTGCATTCAGCCACTAAATATATTGATGGCCAAGGGCGTTGTGTAGGTGGTGCTGTTATTGCCAGCGATGAAATTATAGAAAAAAATATCTATCCCTATTTGCGCACCGGCGGGGCAACAATGAGCCCGTTTAACGCATGGGTGTTCTTATCAGGGTTAGAAACTTTGGCTGTTCGTATGAAAGCGCACTGTGATAATGCCTTTGAACTGGCGAAATGGCTGGAACAGCAAGATGCAGTGGCTAAAGTACACTACCCGGGACTGGAATCCCATGCTCAGCATGAACTTGCCAAACAACAGCAAAGCCATTTTGGCGGGGTGGTTAGTTTTGAGTTGAAAGGAGGAAAAGAACAAGCATGGAAGTTGATCGATTCAACAAAAATGTTATCTATCACAGCTAACCTGGGTGATGTAAAAACTACAATTACCCATCCTGCGACTACAACGCATGGTCGGTTAACACCAGAAGTTCGAGCTGAAGCAGGCATCAAAGATAATTTGGTAAGGATTTCTGTTGGTCTGGAGAATGTGGAAGATATAAAAGCTGATCTACTAACAGGTTTATAGTTTCAGTTATTAGTAAAGGAGTTGTATTTCTCGGGACTTAATTTTAAAGCCGTAGTTATCAATTATACTAGCGTGTAGAAAGCAATGGAATTGAGCGCAATATTAAAGCAGGTCTATCAGGAACAGAAAACAGTGCTGATGTACCTGTATCCACTTTAGCCAATCAGCTACAAGATTGGTTATCCCGAATATCCTTATTTACATCCTTGTATTATTGATGCACAGGCTGCTCTTGTATGTCAGGCTCGGTTAAGTGAGCTTGCCCCGGCAACTTATCATGATCTGATTGAGATCTGTCAGCAATATCATATCTATCTTAAGGAACCTGATTAAGTTGGTTAGAATTTAGCAAGCTAAAAATAATTGGACTTGATCAGAGGATCCATAAGGGAATGACTCAGCAAGATGGGGTGGCCAGACCCATCAGAAAACGGCATACGAGAGATTTACAATATGCAAGCTGTGCAGTGTGCTTGCCTGACTAAAAGCCCGAGCTCCATATAAGTGCCTAAATTGCTATGGCAGCACTGCTTCAAAGTCTCTATCCGCAAAATATTTTTCCTTAAAATATAGTTTTAACCAGGCATTAGTATCAATATTTTTTTCTGACACCTTATGTAATTTGCTCAATCGGTTGCGTAATGAATGGTGTGGCAAAATTAACAGTTCTATATCTGTCATGGGAACCTGATTTTCCGGGGACAACTCCCTATGATTGATAACCTTATGGAGCTGAACTTTTTTAAATCCCAGGTTGTAATGAAGTTCCTCTCTTAATTCTAAAAAAAACGGTAATAATTCAACCCCTCTGCAGGAAGAATCTAATAATGATTCTAGGCGCGATAATAATTGGTTAACGGCATATCGGTAAATATCAGCTTCCCTGACTAACAAACGTGAGGCAATTGACTGTATCGCAGTTCTGTCATCAGTGGTGAGACGCATGGAAACGATGTGTTTACGGTCATTCATTCTAATTATAAGTAAATAAAGGTCAAATTGAGCACATAAGATAGAGTAAAAAGATGACATATTAATTACAACCAAAAATAAAAAACAAAAAACTCAGATGTCATACATTTCATTAAATTGAAATATTTCAGTCACACTAATGAAATATTCAAAGCACAAAATAACAGTAATTTTTTAAATTGGAGTTGTCATACATTTCACATATCTTTAATGAAGCTGTCATTGTTTTTTAAAAAAAAACTGTGAAAATGTGCCCACGTTCAAGGTTCGGGATGAGAATCTGGTTTGACAAGGATCATAGAGGGGCTGATTTATAGATGTGCAGGATGGCATCTTCAGTTCCTGAACAAAGGATAGTTTATTTGTCAGGTTTTACAATGTTGCCAAACCTATCGTGAGGTAGGGACGGAAAGCTACGGATCTTAATAATAAGATGGCCGGGTTGCGTTTATTTGTATGAGTATGCGCCCTGGCTAACCTTTTATAGTTATTAATATTAGTTTTTTGAGGACAACATGAAAACATTAACAAAATCGCTGCTTGCAGCGACACTGGCATTTGGATCAGTTTCTGCCAATGCTGCAATTGACAATAGTGGTGCTTTTAGTTCTGAGGCATTTCTTTCTGTATATGATGCAGCGAGTCAAGGCACATTTACATTGGATTTGGGTGTGGATGTCTCTACGCTGGTAGCTAACCTTAATAATGCAAGTTATGCATTATCCTATGATCTTTCAGGTTTATCTGACTGGAATGCATTTAAAACTGCTACAGGCACATTAACAGGTGCTGTTTATTCAGTAGCTGCGGGTGGCGTAAATGCATCATTTAATCCTTATGTATTGGCAACAGGTTCAGTTCAGTTTATTACTGGTCAGGAATGGACAGCGTTAAATACTGGTGTAAATAAAATTAATGAGCAAGCACAGCTTATTAATGAACAAGCTGGTGATATGTTTAACACTGTAGCTAACAATACAACTTTTGTAGTCGATGGGGTTGGGAAAGGTCATCATGGAGCTGCTAATTCGTTATGGAATAGCCCATTAGGTCATAATCCAAATACTGCTTATGGTGATTTGGTTGACTTTCAAATGACTAAATTGAATGCTTCATTTTCTGCGAATGAAGTATTCACATCAGTGTCGCAATGGAAACTGGCTGGGGACGAGTTAACTTTAGTTGCTCCATCGGCGGTACCTGTACCTGCAGCTGTCTGGTTATTTGGTACAGCTCTATTAGGTCTATTTGGAAATAGCCGTAGAAGAAAAGCGGTTTAATCTTTATTTAATTCCTCAAGGGTAAAAAAATGAAAAATTTAGTTCTTGGTGCTGCAATTTCTGCAGCTATGTTCGCTGGTACTGCAAATGCAGCACTAACATTAGATGCTAACGGTATTCCTGTTATTGATACAGACTCAACAGAAGTTGTCTATCTATCAGGCGCCTCAGCAGCACGTGGTTTTATCGAAGAGTTAATTACTAATGCAGGTGTACCTTCTGCAAATGCAATTTGTGATACTTCTAAGCCTGTCTGGAAATTTAAAGATGCAGGTAATGGTAAATCTCAAAATGCTTATATGTGTGAATTGGATGCAGGTAACTCAGCATTAGCAGGTATTGTGACTTCAAAGCCCAATGTATTGATTTATAAGCGTAGTGCAGGCGGTTCTGCGCAGGGTGTAAGCCCGCTAATTGATCAGGATCCTGCCGATGCAGTATCAGCATCGATTGAGTTTTTAGATATTACGGCTGGATGTACGTTAAGCACAGCTGCTGCAGTCGGTACATTAGGGGTTGTTGTTTGTCCTAGTACACACCTGGCCGTACCTGATTTTGGTGTATCTGATGTGGATCCTATCCAGTTTAGAGCTCAAAATACACCAGCGGGTTTTGCTTCAGTATCAGAAGCTGATTTGGCTAATTTAACTGTGACAGGTTCTGTTGCCTTAACGTTTGGTATTCCTGTTACGACAGATATGCGTAATGGTCTGCAAGAAGCTCAGTTTGGTATAAATGACCCTTGTGTAGGTGATGATTCAGAAGCTTGTATGCCTAGCTTAAGCAGAAATCAGATTGCCAATATTTATGCTGGTAGATTGAATAACTGGGATCAGTTAAAAGTTGGTGGTGTCAGTGTTTTTGCTAACGCCTCTGCACTTTATAAAGGGGTAGGTCCTGTTGCTAACCGAGTACATATTTGTCGTCGAGTAGACGGCTCTGGTACCCAGGCACAGCATGGTATTAAGTTTTTAAATACACCTTGTGCTGATGTCGCAGCTGTACCAGCGACTGGCAATACTGGCTTATTTGAATTTGCTCCAATAGCACAGGTTCATGAAAACTCAGGTTCTGGTGATATGACTGATTGTCTGGATTCATTGGATACAGGAGTTGCAATTCCGGGAGCAGATTTTCAGAATACATATGGCAAACGCTGGGCAGTAGGTATTCAATCAGTTGAAAAAGCAAGTGCTCACTTCCGTTTTATTAAAGTTGATGGTGTTGCGCCAACGCTTGAAAATGTGGCTTCTGGTAAGTATCTGGATTTTGCAGAATTAACATTTCAATACAATACTGGCCGTATGAATGATGCTACACGTGTTAATACTAAAGCGATTGCTGATGCCTTAATCGCTTCTGCTGGTGAACCAACAGTGGTTGGTGAGATTAACAAGAAATTTAACCACGGTTTTCACGCTACTCAGGAAGTTGGTTATATGGCGAACCCTAATGCATTTACAGCAAATGCTGATGGTTCAGTTGATCTTACTAGACCGGTTAATCCATACACACATGCAAATGGTCTGGCTCCAGTAAACAACTGCCGCGTCCCTATGATCAAATCAGGTGGAGTTTCTCAAATCTAAACAGGACGTGTTTGAAATCTGGATCAGGGATGATCATGTCATTAGGCTCTGCTATCGCAATGATAGTGGAGCCTAATTTTTTTGCTACAACCAAAAACCTGAATTTAAATGTTAGTAAGTTATATGAAAAAAATACCTTTTTTAAAGACTGTATGCTTTGTTTTATTTGTTTCAATGCAGATAACAGCAGTCACAGCCAATGAAGGTGAGCAATCAGGTTTTGATTTATGGGAATTAAGGGTGAAGGGTAATACCTTATTGGATAGAAAGCAGTTGGAAATGACAGTTTACCCTTATTTAGGCCCAAAAAAGACGATTGAAATTGTAGAGCAGGCCAGAAGTGCTTTAGAAAATGTATACCAGATGCAAGGCTATAAAACTGTTTCTGTTGATATCCCAGAACAGGATGTTGTGAATGGTATTGTGTATTTGCAAGTGGTTGAAGGCAAAATTTCACGCTTACGAGTGAAGGACTCGCGTTATTTTTCATTAGGTAAAATAAAAAGCTCAGTGCCAGCATTAGCAGAAGGGCAAGTGCCCAATCTGATTGATATGCAAGAACAGTTAACAGAATTAAGTAAGCAAACGGGTGATAGAAAAATTATTCCCATCATGCGTGCAGGAAAAACCCCAGGTACCTTGGAAATTGATTTAAAAGTACAAGATAAATTGCCACTACATGGCAGTGTAGAGCTAACCGGACGGAATTCACAAGATACTTCAAGAACAAGAGTTACTACGTCCTTAAGTTATGACAATTTGTGGCAAAAGTTTCATAGTGGTTCGGTCATGTATCAAACATCACCTGAAGAACCAGATGAAGTGCAAGTGTTTTCTGGGACCTATGTGATGCCAGTATTTAACAGTAGTACAAAGCTGGCATTATATGCGGTGAGTTCAGAATCAAACTCCCAAATTGCACAAGCAGGTGATACCAATGTTATTGGTGCTGGGCAAATCTACGGTGCTCGTTTAGTGAAAGCCTTGGAAAGCTCAGAATCATATATACACAGTGTCACGGCTGGTGTTGATTATAAAGATTTTAAAGAAGACATCTTATTAAATAATGTGAATGCTCAATCCACTCCAATTAGTTATTTACCCTTTATGGCGCAATACAGTGGCAATATCAGAGCTCAAGATATGTTTGCCAGCTTTAATTTGGGTTTGAATTTTTCTTTTCGTGGATTAGTAAATGAAGAAAAAGAATTTTCAGCGAAAAGAGAAGGGGCAAGGCCAAACTTTTTCTATGTCACTGCTGGGGGAGAGTTTAGTTATGCCTTGCCTTGGGATATGGAAATGCAGTCCCGTTTTTCAGCACAATATGCAGACTCCCCGCTGATTAGTAATGAACAATTTTTTATGGGGGGGGCTGATAGTGTTCGTGGTTATTTTGAAAGCCAGGCTTTAGCTGATCATGGTGTGATGGGCTCGGTTGAATTTTATAGCCCTAGATTAGTGCCTCATAGCTGGAATTTTGTCAATAATTTTAGGTTGTTGGCATTTGCTGATGCTGCCAATGGTTGGATTAAGCAGGCTTTAGCCGGACAAGATACGAGTATTTCTTTATACAGTGCAGGTATAGGAACACGTTTTCAATTATGGAAATATATGGTCGGTGCGATTGACTGGGCTTTTCCGTTGATTAGCAATGGAGATATTCGATCGGGTGAATCCAGGTTGCATTTTAATGTGGCGATGCAGTTTTAGTCTGTAGGTAAGTCATTTGTAGGGCGGACTTTAGTCCGCTGTATTTGAATATCTAGATTATAGGTATTGATTATTGGAAGTGAGGGTTTAGCCTCGCATGAGTTAGGCGAGGCTAAACCCTCATTTCCTAAGTAAAAAGAATTTTATTGACAGCTCCTCTCGGCAAGAGCTCCTGCATTGCTCTATTTACCTACATTCATGTAGGCATCTAGCGCAGGAGAGGGGGTAAGAGAAAAAACAAATTATTGATTTTTATGATCAATAAAACTTGTGTAGATACCTATGCTTGCTGGGGAGGGTTGGGTGGGGAGAAAGTTAGATATTTCTCTTTACAGCAATGGATAGAAATATAGCAGTAAACAGCTACACAGATTGGCAGGAAAAGGTAAATAGAACACATACTTTTCCAGCTTTAGATAAACATAGCAGTAAATATTTTTAGTACAAGGTTACAAACATGGTTAATAAAAATACGATATTGAAACAGCAAAAAAAGACAGGTACTAAATTTAACCTTAGCCCTCTTTCTGCTGGTGTTCGCCTTGCTTTAACAGGGGTGTTGGCGAGTACTTTGTCTCAATCTGTATATGCGGAATTGCCTGTAGCAGCGACTAATTGGGTAGGTTCTGGTGCAGCTACTAAATCAGTAATCGGGAATAAATTACAGATTAACCAAGCGACTAATAAAGTGGTATTAAATTGGCAGAAATTTAATATTGGGAAAGATCATCATGTTAATTTTTCTCAGCCTGGTGCTGCATCTGTTGCTTTAAACCGGATTGCCCAAAATGATCCAAGCCGGATTCTGGGAGCGTTAACGGCGAATGGTCAGATTTACCTAATCAATAAAAACGGTTTTATCTTTGGTAAAAACTCAAGGATTAACGTCAATAGTTTAATCGCATCTACGCATGATATTTCTGATGATGTTTTTGAACGAGGTATTACCCGCGTATTTGATGATACTGGTGATGCTGCATTTCATTTTGACCCTGAAATCATAGCGGCTAATCAGGCAGAGTTGAAAAAAATTCTAGTTGAAAGCGGTGCCAAAATTACTGCGGATGATGCAGGACGTATTATTATCGTGGCCCCTGAGGTTGAAAATAACGGAAGTTTGGAAGTGGGTGAGCAGGGCCAAATTATGTTGGTTGCCAGCCAGGATAAAGTGTATCTTCAACAAGCAGACTCAGATGACTTTGCAGGTTTATTAGTTGAAGTCGATACCGGCGGTAAAGTGAGTAACTTTGGCGATATGTTGGCAAAGCAGGGTAATATCACTATGGCTGGCTTTGTGGTTAACCAGGCGGGACGGGTTAATGCCACCACCTCGGTTAATTTAAATGGTTCAATTCGATTACAAGCTAGAGAAGGGCAAATTAAGGATGATAATAAACTGCTTGGAATCAAAACCACGCGAGCAACTGATTTAAATGATGGGTTGGGAACAGAGGCAAGCTTAACATTTGCGCAAGGTAGTGTAACTGAGTTGAGCATAGACCCAGGCTCAGCAACTGCTGTTGATGATCAACAGCAAGCTAAACCAGAATTAAAAGCCTCTGCTCATACGATTAAAGTTAAAGACAATAGCAAAATCATCGCTCATGGCGCTGATGTTGAGTTTATAGCAACTAACAATATATTAAGCCCTAATAATGGAGAAAGTGGGGTTATTGAAATAGCTCAAGGCAGTGTGATTGATGTATCAGGTGTGGATGCCGTTAATGTGGCAATGGAACGTAATGTGGTTAAAGTTGATGTGCGCAGTTTTGAGTTGCGTGACAGCCCAAATCAACGTGCTGGCATTTTAAATGGGGAGGCTGTTTATGTAGATATTCGTCATGCCGGTGATATTGTCGATATTTCAGGAGCTAAAGCCAGAATTGAGCGTTCAGCACAAGAGAGATTAACAACGGGTGGGTCAATAAAATTAACCTCTAGTGGTGATGTCAAAGTTGCTAATGGGGCATTAATTGATATTTCCGGTGGCTATGTTAATTATTTAAGTGGTGAAGTGGCAACCACATTACTAACGAATCAGGCTGGGGATGTCATAAATATTGCTGATGCTAATGCTGATGATACTTTTGTAAGCTTATCCAGACCTGAGCAGGGTTATTTTGAATTTGGCTATCAGGAAGGTAAAAATGCCGGTGTTCTTGATATTACTTCCGCAAGTTTAGATTGGCAGGGGAGTTTGGAGGCTTCTGCTGTCAATGGTCGTTTGCAAAGAACTGAAGCAAGCAGGGCTAGAGGGGGGGAGTTTAATATAGACTTAACCGTATTTGAAAACATACAAAATGTAGCATTCCAGAGTGGAAATGCAATGGCTAAACTGGCTTTGTCTGGTATTCAAGATTTTAGTCTAAAAACCCTGGGCGAGGTGTCAATTGCCAAAAATACCCGTATGCTTTTTTCGCCATTTTCCACTATTAGCGTCGAAGGTGGAAGTGTCAATGTCAACGGTGAAGTGTATTCAGCGGGCGGTAAAATAGATATTGCAGCACGTTTTGATGATCGTTTTAAAGATCAGATCAATGATGCAGGCGCATTAGTATTAGCTCAGAACGCTTTATTAGATGTGTCTGGGCGGTGGATTAATGATCGCCAGACATCACTTAACGGTATTAATCCAACTTCAGCTATAGCTATTAATGGCGGTGAAGTAAAATTAAGCTCTGACAGCGATTTGACTATGCAACAAGGCGCGGTGATCAAAGCTGATGGGGGCGCTCAATATACCTTTGATAAAAAGACTATTGCCGGTGATGGCGGTAACATAAGCCTGTTAGCTCTTGGTATTAGTGGATCACAACCTGCGTTGCTCAGTTTAAATGGTTCTTTATCCGCGCAAGCCATAGAAAATAACGGTAGCTTGAGCTTGGCAAGCAATCAATTTGTTGTTGATAACTTCAATGCTAGTGATAAAGGCACAAAAACAAGTTATATCAATAGTCAAGATAAACTTTTTTCGCAATTTTCCAAGGTGACGCTGCAGGCACAATTCGGTGACATCACTTTAACAAACAATGCCAAGCTTAATTTAATTCAAACAAATAGTGTTTTTAACGCTGGATTTAATACTGTTGCGGATAGACGATCAATCGCGGGTATTACCCAATTACAACAGAACCCTGAATATTTAAGATCATCCACTGAATTAAATTTAATTGCCGGTAATGATGTTGAGATGAAACACGGCAGTTCTATCATGACTCAAGTTGATTCTAGTATTAACATGATTGCTAATAATAGTATCTTGCTTGATGGTAGTATTTTTTCACCTTCTGGATCGGTTTCTTTAACGATTGATGCCATAGATGAACTATATAACCCAACACAAAGTATTGTGATTGGAGAGCATGCAAATATAGCTTTAAAAGGCGCTGTTAGTTTAGTCCCTAATCGTTATTCTCTTCGTAGCGGGGAAGTTAAACAGGGTGGATCATTAGAGTTGTTAGCTGAACGTGGCTTTATTCGTATGCATGAGGGAGCTGTTGTTGATATTTCAGGTACTTCAGCCGTGCTGGATATTGCTATTAATGGTAATCCCAGCCATGGCGTAACGGCTCGTCGCATAGGTTCTGATGCAGGACAATTTTTAATGACTGCAGCAGAAGGTATCTTTCTTGAGGGCGATTTAAAAGCGCATGCAGGCTCTGCAACAAATAAAGGTGGCCTATTAAGTATGACACTTGACCGCAGTTTGCGTCAGGATCCTCTTGATTTACTCGCCAAGCCTGAACTTCAAATGACAGTTAGCCAAGCAATTGATCATGTGGTTAGAGGCGAAGCAGGATTGTCTACAGATTGGCTGGCTGGTAGCGGTGTGACTGATTTACGATTAAACACCCCCGATTCAATGGTGTTTAAAGGCGATGTTAATTTATCAGCAGCTCAGCAAATTCAGTTGAATGCACGTAGTCTTGGTTGGCAGGGATTAGCCGGTAAAGATGAAGGTACAGTCAATATTGAGACGGCTCATCTTGAAATTAAACATACCTTGAAAGACGTGGGTGAATCAACTGCTAACAGGGTAGTTGAAGGTGAAGTTGCCAAGGATAAAGGCATTTTTAATGCGAAGGCTGGCTCAATATCATTGACAGGAGCGGTTAAATTAACTGGTTTTTCAGAGGTTAATTTAAATAGTGATAATCAAATCCAGGTACGAGGGATTAATAACCCAACGTTACACAGAGATTTTGTGGGTGAGTTTGTTACCGCTGCTAATTTAACACTCGCAGCTAGCCAGATTTCGCCTTCTACACTTTCAGATTTTAATTTTAGAGTCGTTAATAACCCAGAGGGTCAAATTAGCATAATTGGAAATCAAGGCGATCAATCGTTACCACTTTCAGCAGCAGGCTCATTAACATTTGAAGCGGCACATATTAACCAGTCAGGGACCTTGCTGGCACCGCTAGGAAAAATAAATCTCAATGCGACAGACTCTTTAATACTGAGTGATGGAAGTGTAACCTCTGTTTCAGCTAAAGGGCTGTTAATTCCTTTTGGGGTAACAGAGGCTGAGCTGGATTGGTTATACCCTCTGAATTCAGTGAGCAATTTAGTACAAAATTCAGCACCAGAAAAACAGGTGGTTTTGTCTGCTAAGGAGATTGATTTAGCAGAAGGCAGTATTGTTGATTTATCGGCAGGTGGTGATTTATTTGCGTATGAGTTTATTCCTGGCTTAGGTGGCTCATACGATTATTTACAGGCGGGGAGTCAGTCTTATCAAGGTGGTTTTGCTGTTTTACCAAGTTTAGGCTCGGGATTTGCCTCCTATGATCATTTTCAAAGCAGTGAGGGTTTTGCGAATAGAGAAACCGTCTTTCTAAATGCTGGAAATGGTTTGTCTGCAGGTTTTTATACTAAATTACCCGCGCATTATGCTTTATTACCCGGGGCATTTTTAGTTACCCCTGTTGCGGGTACTCTGGATCAAGGCTTAACTCAGCATACATTGGATGGCAGAAAGATTGTTGCTGGTTTTAACGCCATTGGCGGAACTGATGTTAGGGATGCACGTAATTCCGGGTTTTTAATTGAAAATGGCGCTCAGGTTCGTCAACATTCTCAATATGCAGAATCGACTGGGGATGCTTTTTTCACTAAGACTGCTGAAGAAAATGAAACAGCGACACCTTTATTGGCAAAAGATGGAGGCTTAATTTCAATCTTGGCTCAAACCCGTTTGGCATTAAATGCTTTGTTTAAAGTTGATGCTTCCGCAGGCAATGGAGCAAAAATGGATATTGCTTCAAATCGTTTAGATGTTGTAGACAGTTTGAGCGAAACCCAAGATGATAATGTGCTGGAAATTTTGGCCTCTGATTTGACGGGATTAAATATTGATAGTTTGTTATTAGGGGGAGGGCGTAGTGCCAGAAATGCCGACGGTGAAACAGTCATTAATGTGGTTTCAGAACACGTTAGCATTAAATCAGATGCGGTGCTTGAAGTAAGCGATATTATCTTGGCAGCGAGAAAACAAGTCCTTGTTGAAGAGGGCGCTAGTTTAATTGCAACAGGTGACGTTAATACCGGCGATAAAACACTTGTCGTTCACGGCGATGGCGCTTTATTAAGAGTGTCTGCTGATGAACAGGTAGATATTAATCGTGTTTATTCCACTAATCAGTCTAAAGGTCTTGAGGGTGATTTAACGGTTGCAAGTCAAGCCGTGTTACAGGCTGAAAAATCAATGCTGATTGATGCCAGCCGCTCATCGCAAGTTAATGGTGATATTGTGATGGATGGTGGTTCTCTTAATTTAGCCGCTAATGATATAAATCTGGGTGATGTGGAAGGATTAGCTAACACAGGCGCTTTAAATTTAAGTAATGCAGATTTGAATAAGCTAACAGTGGATGAGTTAGTGCTAACAAGCCGTAACGCTATAAATTTACGGGGTGATGTGGGGCATATACAGGCTGAAGGATCATTAGCGGCGCTTAGTTTTCAGCGCTTAGAGTTAAATGCAATGGGCTTAGTCGGTGATGTAACTGATCAACAAGCTTCAATCCAAACCCGTGAGCTGGTTTTAAAAAATACTCAAGATCAGCAGCTTACTGCTGATTTTATTAATAATTTACCTGCAACGGCTGCCGGTACACTGGATATCAATGCTGACAATGTGTCTACTGGTAAAGGCTTATTTGCAATAGCGGGGTTTGATCAAGTCAATTTAACCGCTAATCAACAGTTGACTGCAACTGGGCAGGGTACTTTAAAAGTCAATGCTAATTTGAATCTGGCGGCTACAACCCTTAGCGCTAATGGGAAAGGTGATTTACATGTAGATGCCAGTGGACATCAGGTTGTACTCAATTCAACAGGGCTTAATGAGCGAACAGGGACTCAAGAGTTGACGGGAGCCCTTGCGTTCACAGCAGATGAAGTGACGCTTAATACGCATGTTGTATTGCCTTCCGGTCAATTGAAATTACATGCATTAACGGGTGATGTTGAATTGGGTGGGCTGGCTAAAGTTGATTTATCAGGGCGACAAATTCATTTTACAGACTCTATTGTTGCTAGCGCTGGCGGTATTCTGGATATAAATTCAGAACACGGCAATATTGCCTTTTCTGAGGGGGCTAGCGTAAATCTTCAGGGCGGGGCAATTGATGTGTCTGGAGGTCAGTTGAAATTGTCTGCGACTGAAGGAACAATCAACCTTGCTGGTGATATAAAGGCAGAAAATGGGAGCATAGAGCTTGATCAGGCAAACTTTGCTACTCAAGGCGGTCTAAATGATATTGCCAGTAAAATTGCAGCGGCAGGTATTGATCGTGCAATTAAAATACGTACGCGTTTAGATGACATGGTGTTAGCTCAAGACCAAAGTATTGTTGCTGAGGATGTATTTTTAACAGCGGATAGTGGAAATATTGAGGTACAAGGAAGTATTATTGCCAATAACAATAAAGGTGGAACGATCCAATTATCTGCGGCAGATAAAGTGATATTAGATGCTGGCGGAGAAATAAAAGCCACAGGTGCTGGGGATAATGCCGGGAAAGTTTTACTTAATAGTGTCGATGCAGATCGTGATGGTTTACATGGGATAGAACTAAATAACGGTGGCTCAGTTGATGTTGCAGGTATTGATGGTGCAAAAGGGCAGGTGGTACTCCGTGCATTACGTATAGATACAGATAATAATGCTGTTGATGATGATATCGCTATTGCAGCCATTGATTCTGATGTTAGGGGTGCGGATAGTTTTCAGGCTGAAGGCGTTAAAATTTATCGTGGTGAAGATTTGCAAGTTTCTGGACAAATCAGACAAACAGATATTAATAAATTTAACACGGATGCTGACCAGTTTATGACGATTGCTAATCGTCAAAACATTGAAAGCAGATTGGGTTCTGATGTTCATTTACGTGCTGGTATTGAAGTGCAGCAACAAGGTGATCTAACACTGAATGAAAAGTTAGACACTGTGGATTGGCGCTACCAGTCATTATGGGATACAACTGCAAAAAGTCATGAGCCTGCCGTAGGTTCGATGACCTTGCGGGCAAGTGGTGACTTAAATATCAATAAAACCATAACGGATGGCTATAAATCATTTTTTGGTATGTTTGATCAGTTACAATCAGATCAATCCTGGGGTTTTAAGTTGGTGGCTGGTGCTGATTTAAATAGTGCTAATAGTGATGCCACGCAAGCGAATACAGGTGATGTCAATATTGCTTCCAATGTGACGGTTAGGACGGGGACAGGAAACCTGGATGTTATCGCTGGAAAAGATATAAATTTCGCTGATGTTTCATCGGTTGTATATAGTGCAGGACGTACTACTAAAACTAATCCTTATGGAACCTTAACGGATACGCTTATTTTTACCTTGCCATTTTTTGGAGGGGTTCCTGAATTCCCTGTAGAGGGTGGAGATGTAACCTTTACTGCAGGTGCTAATATCAATGGCATAGCGAATGAAAACCAATATACAGATGACTGGTTACTGCGTATTTCACCGTTGTTATTTAGTGGTGGTGAGACAATTCCTACTATTTGGGGGATTAAAGCGGATGGATTCAAACAAAATATAGGGTCGTTTGGCGGTGGCACCGTAACCGTTTCTGCCGGATCTAATATTAATGATCTATCAGTGATTATGCCTACAACAGGAAAACCGGTAGGTCAAACGATGCCGGGCACACAAGGTTTTGTTTTCGAAGAGAATAAAGTTGATGTAAACGGTGGCGGTAATATGTTTATTACTGCGGGTGCTAATGTCTCAGGTGGATCATTTCTAACAGGGAAAGGCCAGGCTGAAATAACGGCCTCAGGTTCAATACAAGGGAGTTCAGCTAATAAGAATGGGCCTTTATTATCAATGGGTGACAGTCAATTTAAGTTGACTGCGGGTGATGATATTTCAATTACCGGTGTGACTGATCCCATGATTGCTGATAATGGGGA
>ENA-ORXI01000040-ORXI01000040.1-sediment-metagenome-genome-assembly--contig:-NODE-40-length-78329-cov-8.583180_pt1 | contig 78329 bp, 76 predicted proteins | sample MGYA00237861_ERZ511468 | MGnify/ENA primary metagenome ERZ511468 (study PRJEB26299, sample SAMN06266213) | sediment metagenome | isolation source: Hudson Canyon methane seep mesocosm | place: USA:Hudson...
CCCGAAAAAAACTAGTAATTAATAGTAGGACAGCTTTAAATGCCGTCAGCGTATTTTCATGTTAATAATCAAGCAAGTCTCGTTCGTTTAGAGCAGGTAAATGGATAGTGAAATTTGAACCGACATTCAGCTCACTGCCTATCGTTATTTTACCTTGATGTTTCTTTACTACGGTAGCAACAAAATTTAAGCCTAATCCAGCACCAAAACTGGATGCGTTTTTTTTCAAACGCGTAAATCGATTAAATAAGTGGGTCTGGTCTTGCGGGTCGATTCCGGGCCCTTGATCTACAACACTTAACTGTAAATCAACGCGGGCTATTGTTTTCGAGTCTGTAGTTGCTAAAATCGAGTCTGAATCGACACCCGTTGAAAAATGCCGGTAGCACCGGTACTGAAAGTGGTACTTATCGATAGCGCTCAATATGGCGCTGTAGACAGTCTTGAGCAATACTTGTCAACGAATAAAGCCTTTTAAGTAGATAGTAAAGGTTGCTCTGTTATGCTCACTGCAACCGTGTAGATTGACGTCAAGTTCACAACTAAATAGTGCATTGGTAACAGAAGAAAGCTATGTTGAAATTCAGAAGGTAACGGCTTCATGAAATAGTTCGACCAAGCAACGGTCATAGTAGAAGGCCGCTCGGATGATAGAGGACGAGCAGCTTACAACAAATCATTAACTCAAAAACGTGCCGATACTGTACGTATGATACTTATTAATAACTTTATACTAGGTGCACAATGTATTAGCGTCTTGGGTTACGGTGAAGAAAGTCCTATCGCCGATAATGCCGCATCATCAGATAATAAATTAATACGCTTTTAAAACCACACGAAAGATAATATAGGATATTACGGATGGAAAATGTAGAACAAACAAAGCAAACAGAAAAACTACGAGCTACCAATCATTATGCTTTTTATCCAAGTGAAGAAAAAAATATACCTGCATATTTAGCATATGGATTTCGACCAGTATTTTTACTTTTAGCTCCATATATGATAATCTCAATACTTCTTTGGGGACTAGTATATGGGGGTGTTGTAAATATACCTTTTATGAACGATACGCTTACTTGGCATATATACGAGATGTTATTTGGAATTTTAACGGCTGGAGTATTAGCATTTTTAACTACTGGGCTACCTGAACTTTTTCCAGGGATGGTTCCTTTTGTAGGGAAAAAGCTTTGGTATATTATGGCATTGTGGTTAGCTGGTCGAATCTCTTTTTGGCTTATTGATATAACTGGTATTTACCTAACGGCTGTTTTAAATATCGCTATGTTGTTATGGATAATATGGTTTGCTAAAGATGCAGTTTTAGATAAGTTACAAAGACATGCTAGTTTAGGATATGCTTTGGTTGCAATACTTGTGATAGAGGTTTGGTTTTTTGCTTCTAAACTTGGATACTCATCTGCTGATCCGATTGCTATTTTAAAAGTTGCTTTAGGTTTTATCGTTATTTTACTTCTTTTAGCACTGAGACGTGTAAATATGGAATCTGTTAATGAGTTACTAGAAGATGAAAATATTGATGATATTTATATCTCACGACCACCAGTTACAAATCTAGCTATTTTTACAGTTTTAGTGTTTACTGTAGTTGAGTATCTATATCCTACAAATAGTGCATTAGGATGGATAGGATTATCTTGTGGAGCTGCTATTTTTGCTATTACAGCTGATTATATTTTAAAAGATAAGTTTATATTAAATCAACCATTTGTGCTGTACCTTGCATCTATATTTATACTGTTAGGTTCTGGATATGCACTTATGGGATGGGATATATTAAATGATGATATACATGGAGTAAATCACTTTAGACACTTCATCACTACAGGAGGAATAGGGCTATCGTATTTTATGGTTATGTTGATAATCGGTACTGTTCATACAGGAAGAATTTTAACTGCAAATCTTTATACTCATACGATGGTACTTTTAATAATAGCTGCAACTTTAATGAGAGGTTTAATACCTTTTTATGAAGAGTATATTATGGAGTTATATATGTATTCATCGATAGTATTTGTAATACCATTTGCGATGTACATAAAACTTATTTTTCCATATTTAGTTAAAGGGCGAGCAGATGGAATTAAAGGGTAGAGGTTTACTCTACTTATATATGTCCTCTTCATATTAACTTTTAGTATTTATATTTTTTCTGTATTTTGTCTCTCCTCATTAAGAATGATAATAGTTATCATTCTTAAGAGTTAATCAAGTTTAGATTAGTTAGTATTCTGATTATCATTATTAGAATCAATTGGAGAAGTGAATGAAGAAAGACTTAACGATATCATATGAAGCGTTTATGTTAAAGTTTAAAGATACTATGAAATCTTTGGGTTTAAATAACTCTGTACAAAGAGAATATGTTTTAAAAATATTATTTAAGAGTGATACTCATTTAAGTGCTGATGCACTTTTATTTGAAGTAAAAAAAGAATATGAAGTTACGATGGGAATTGCTACAGTATATAGAATCTTAAATTTATTAGAAGAGTTACATATAGTAAATGGTATCTCTATAGATGGAAATGAAAGTAAAGTATATGAGCTAAACTTAGTATCTCATCATGATCATATGGTATGTACAGAATGTAAAAAAATAGTAGAGTTTTTTGATGCTGAGTTAGAGAAACTACAAGAAGATGTAGCTCTATCAAATGGCTTTACATTACAAAGTCACAATATGTTATTATATGGAGTATGTAAGGAGTGTCAATAAAATGAATACTATAACTATTAAAAGTAATATTTCAAATCGTGCAAGGTTAAAATCAGATATTTTTAATAAGTATTCAAATATTGAACGTATCAAAAAAGAGCTCTCTGAAATAATTAGTGATTTCAGAGAAAATGTATCTTGTAAATCTATTATTATTACTTACAATAAAGATGTAGAGATCTCTACAGTAATATCAAAAATACAATCCCTTTTCCAAACGAATATAAAACAATCAATAGCTGCTGCTAATAGTATATGTGGAGTCAATAAAGATTGTGCAAGTTGTACTAAAAAAACAGACTTAAATCCTCTATCATTTAAGAGAAAACTTGTAGAGTTTGGACTCTTAACTGGATATAGTGTATATCTATTTGCACTTAAAAATATACTTGGTGTAACTGTTTTATCTACACCATTATCAGTTATAGCGCTTGTTTCTGTGGTGGCGGCACTTCCATTGTTTAAAGAATCATATGAAGATATAAAGCAGGGTGAATTTAGTCTACAAACTTTTATGAGTGGTACTCTTGTTTTGGCTATATTATTTGGTGAAGCAATGGCTGCATTCGAGATAATATATATTTTAAGAGGTGGAATGCTTTTAGAAGAATATGTAGCAACTAAATCAAAAAATCAAATAAAAAATTTAATTGAGCTTGATGTACAAAATGCTTATATCTTAGTTGATGATGTAGAGATGCAAGTATCTTTAGAAGATGTTAGTGTTGGAGATATTGTTGTATGTAGAAGTGGAGAGAAACTTCCTATAGATGGTTATATCATTGATGGAAGTGGACATATAGATGAGTCTTTAATAAATGGTCGAAGTGAAAGTATCTATAAAGAAAAAGATGAAGAGGTGTTTGCAGGTACTTTATGTGAGTCAGGCAGAGTATATATTAAGGTAAGTGCAACTGGAGATGATAGATATATCTCTCGAGTGATGAAAGATGTTGAAAAATCCTTATCTTTAAAATCTCCATCTCAAGTTGAAGCTGATAAATTAGCTAAAAAATTATTACAAATAGGTTCAGTATTAACACTTGGAACATTAGTAATAACCGGATCATTTTTAAATGCTTTTTCTGTAATGATTATCATGGCTTGTCCTTGTTCAACAGTATTAGCGGCTTCAACTGCTATAAGTGCAGGTATAGCCAATGGTGCTAAACTTGGTATTCTTATTAAAGGTGGAGAATCATTAGAAAAAGTAAGTCAAAGTGAAGTTTTTTGTTTTGATAAAACTGGTACTTTAACGACTGGAAAACCAATAATAAAAGATATAGAAACTATAAAAGGTGTAGATAAAAATACCTTAATAGAATATCTGGCAATTGCAGAATACAGAAACTCTCACCCAATTGCTATATCTATAAAAGAGAAAGCAAAAGAGTTAAAACTTGAAATAAGTCAAATAGCAAATACAGAAGTTATCCCAGGGTTTGGTATAAAAAGTACCTATGGTGAACATACTATAATAGCAGGGAATAAAAAACTATTTGAGAATGAAAACATCTCTACAAAACGATTTGAAGATCAAGTATATCATCACTTAAATGATGCAAAAACAATTGTTTATGTGAGTGTTGATGAAGAGTTATTGGGATATATAACTTTAGAGCATGAGATCCGAAATGGAACTGCGAAAATGATAACTGATTTACGAAAAAAAGGTGTAAAACATATAGCCTTAATTACAGGTGATGAAGAAAAAGTAGCCCAATCTTTTGCTACAAATCTTGGTTTTGATACAGTATACTCAAACCAATCTCCACATGATAAAGCAAATGCAATTGAAGAGTTAAAAAAACAGTACAAAAATGTAGTGATGGTTGGTGATGGAGTAAACGATACTTTAGCCATGAGTAAAGCTGATGTTTCGATATCTTTTGCATCAGGTGGAAGTGAAATGGCTATAGAAGTATCTGATATAGCAGTTACTCATTCTCATCCTGAAGATGTAGTAAATTTATATAACTTAAGTAAAAAAAGTTTAAAAGTAGTAAATGAAAATTACTGGATAGGAACAAGCACAAATTTAATAGGAGCAGCATTTGCTAGTATTGGACTATTAAGTCCAGCAGCAGCAGGAGCTATCCATATAGGACATACCACTAGTATCATGGCAAACTCATCAAGACTAGCCATTGATAATAATTCTTAGTGTGTTTTAAGTAAAAATAAATGAAAATAATATAAAAATAACATATTGGGAGAAAATGAATGGAAATAACACCACAAAAGATTGTTGAAATAGCATCTTATTTTACTGTTATATCTCACACTAAAGGTAGATTGAGAGTACGGGTAAACCCAAAAATACAAAATGAAGTTTCAGATGTATCTTTAAGTGATATAGAAACTTTACCAAGTAAAATAAATGGAATCAAGAAAATAAAAATTAATAAAATTATTGCTTCAGTTACTATTGAATACGAAAATGAGATTTTCCCTAAAGATAAATGGGATGATTTAATTAAGGGACAAAATATAGATGAGGTAATAGAGATTATCGAAAAACTAAAAAAGGAGATAAACTAAATGGATATAAATAACGACGCCGACCTATTAAGTACTCTAAGAGTAGACCCAAATTATAATGAACCGATACTAGATCAGGTTCTACGAATTGCAGTTTATGATGAATATCATGCTTATGAAACATATAGAAAAGTAATAGAAACATTTGGAAGTCAAATGCCTTTTACTGAGATTATAGAAGCTGAAATTAAACACTATGAAGAGCTAACAAAGTTACTTGAAAAATACAATGTTGAATTACCTGTAAATGATTGGTATGAAAAGATTGTTTTACCAAATACTTTACTTGAATGTTGTGAAGTAGGAGTAGCTGCTGAGATTGATAATATACAAATGTATGATAATCTACTTTTATATGTAGATGAGTATCCAGATATTCAGGATACCATATACAGATTACAAGCGGCATCATATAATAATCATTTACCAGCATTTAGACAATGTGTAATCTCTTATACAAATCAAGAGCCAAATCTTACAGATGTATATGAAAACAACACAGAACATAATGCTGTGGAAAATACACAAATGTTATCAAAAGTGGATGACTTTAGAAATATTGCTACTAAACTAGCAAGTGGAAAAGTAAATGAACAAGATGTTTTAAAAGTATTCAATAGTGTTGATATGGCTTCTATTGGTGGTGTACTTTTAGGTGGACTAGGTGCTATGCAATTAGTTAAAATGATGAATGATAAAAAAGAAGAAGGAGAATAAGATGTTACCGTTTATAGCAGGAATAGCAGTAGGTGTAGTAGCCGTTATTGGAATTAATAACAGAAAAGAGATCAAAGAAAAAGTAATCGTAGGTGCTACAAAAGTTAAAGAGAAAGCGGTTGATGTAAAAAATACAGTTGCTACTAAAGTAGAAAAACTTAAAACAAAAGAAGAAAAAGAAGTAGTTGAAGAAGTGATACCAAATGTTGAATAAGTTAGCAATTAACACAGGAGCACCTAGAAATGTTGCAGGACATTTTGTAAGTGCTGCAATTGCAACTTCAATTGTTGCAGGTGCGCTTAATTATAGAAGATACGAAAATGCAGAAATTAGCAAATCTGAACTTGTAAATGATACATTAAAAAAATCATTACAAGGGGCTATTGCAACATCAAGTGCGATTGCTACAAGTAATTATATTGGGCAAGGTAAATTTATGCATGCAATGACTGCTATGAGTGTTGGAGCAATGGGTGTATATGGAACTCAAAAAGTTTATGAAAAACTAGAACTACAAGTAAATAAAAATAAAGAGATAGAAGATGCAAAATAATATATATAACGGATTAAATAAAAATCCATACATTAACAATCAAAACCAAAATTCAAATGCACCACAAATGCAAAATGAACAAAATAACAATCAAAACCAAAACCCATACATAAATAATCAACCTGCACAAAAAGCAAATAGCTCTTTTGATACAGGTAACTTTTTAAAAGGTGCATTAATTGGGGCTGTTGGAGCATATCTTTTAACAAATGAAGATGCACAAAAGAAAATCTTTAAAACATTTGCAAAAGGTGCCGATATGTTTGGTGCTGGAATTGAAGAGATGAAAGAAAGATTAGAAGATGCAAAAGCAGAACTAGAAGCTGAGAGAGAAGCAAAATAAGAGTATATGATGAGTGTAAAACATGATATAACTTTTAAACTTCTTCATAAAACAAAAAATCGTGCAAGATATTTTTGTGATGTATTAAAATATGATATCAATGTCAAAAATTTAGAAAATGATTTGATGAGTATTGATGGTGTATCATCTATACGTATTAATGAAAAATCAAAATCTATTATTTTTGAATTTGAGAATATATCTTTAGACATAATAGAAAATTATTTACTCAATTTAGAAACATCAAAATATGAAGTTTGTGATACTTTTTTAAGTAATAATATCTCTTGTATTTCTGAAGAAAAACCATCAAAAGCGGGTATGTATAGAGCATTTGGTGCGCTTGCAACTGAGCCTTTTATAAAAGATGATAAACAAAAATTAGCATTGACTACGATTGCTAGTTTACCTTTACTAAAACATGGTGTTGAAGATCTTTTTACGGAGGGACTTACTTCTGGTGTATTAGAGTCTATGGCTGTTGGTGTATCTATTGCTAGAAAAGATTATTTAGCTGCAAATAGTACTAATGCTATGTTAGAACTTGGTGAATATATAGAAGAAACAACTGTTCATAAAAGTGATGATTTAATTCGTGAACTTGCTAAACCAAATGTAAAAGATATTTGGATAGAACAGGAAAATGATGGAAAAAAAGAACTAGTAAAAATTGAAACTTCTACAGTAAAAATTGGTGATATTGTAGTTGTTGGAGCTGGTGATACTATTGCTATTGATGGTCATATAGTAAATGGGGAAGCTAGTGTAAATCAAGTTTCTATGACTGGTGAGAGTGAAGCTGTTAAAAAAGAACGTGGAGATAGAGTAATTTCAGGGACTGTAGTAGAAGAGGGTCGTATAAAAATATGGGCTGAACATGTAGGTGAAGATACTGCAACTGCTAGAATAAAAAACTATATCACTACGAGTTTAAGTGAAAAATCATCTGTTGGATTAAAAGCTACAAAATTAGCAAATAAACTTGTACCTGTTACTTTAGGTTTAGCTGGGCTTTCTTATGTGATAAGTAGAGACTTTGAAAATGTTGCTTCTGTTTTACAAGCTGATTATTCGTGTGCTTTAAAACTTGCTACTCCAGTTGCTTTTAAAACTTCTATAGCGCAAGCTGGTAAAAATGGAATCATGATTAAAGGTGCTAAATCTATAGAAGCTTTAAATGAAGCAGATACTTTTGTTTTTGATAAAACAGGAACTTTAACTCATGGAAAACTTGAAGTTGAAAATATCATCTCTTTTGATGAAGAAAACTGGAGTGAAGAGGATATTTTAAACCTTACAGCTTCAGCAGAAGAACACTATTTTCATCCAGTGGCTGAAGCTATAGTAAATGCTGCAAAAAGTAAAGGTTTTGTTCATATGCATCATGAAGAGGTTGAATTTATTGTAGCGCATGGTGTAAAAACAGTAGTAAAAGAAAAAGAAGTAGTTATAGGAAGTCGCCATTTTTTAGAAGATGATGAAAATATCGATTTCTCTAAACATGAACAACAAATAGAAAAGTGTTTATTAGAAGGTAGAACTATTTTATATGTTGGATATGATGGAAAACTTTTAGGTACTATAGGTATGAGAGATACTGTACGTGAAAATGCAAAAGCTATGATACAAAAACTAAAAGCTATGGGTGTTAAAAAAACAGTTATGCTAACAGGTGATATCGAAACAAAAGCTTTAAAACTTGCTCGTGATTTAGGAATAGATAAAGTGTATGCAAATATGCGTCCAGAAGATAAAGCAAATATTATTAAAGAACTTAAAAATTCTGGAAGCAAAGTGGCTTTTATTGGTGATGGTATCAATGATGCACCTGCACTTATGAGTGCTGATGTTGGTATTAGTATGAGTCAGGGGGCTGACATAGCTAAAGCGACCGCTGATATTGGTCTTTTAAAAGACGATATTGAAGCAGTATCTGAAGCCAAAGAATTATCCGTGAAAACAATGAAACTGATAAATGGAAATTTTAATGCTACAGTAGGAATAAATTCTTGTATTTTACTCGGAGCAACATTTGGACTTTTTAAACCAATAACAACTGCCATTTTACATAATGGTACAACAATAGGACTTTTAGCGAATTCAATGAAAGGAATTCGTTTAAATTCATAAATTTTAAAAGATAAAGAGATAGTATTTCTTTATCTTCTTTCAAAAAACTATCAATAATCAAATATAGCCTCAAAATTCTCTAATTATGACTGTAATTAACAACTTTATATCTTGATATTAACAATTATTATCAACTCTATGTCTTAATAGTGACAATTATTATCAATAAGAATAAAGAAGAATTATTATATTATTCTTTTTATAAAAAATAAAGGTAAATATCATGTCACAAAGAATTATAGACTGCATTCGAAATAAATCATATATAATCAAAAAATTACATACAACAGGAGCCTTACGACAAAGACTTGTATCTTTTGGAATACTAAAAGGTGTGGAGATCAAATATCTGGCTTCTACAAACCTAAATGCTACTTATGAAATAAGAGTAGGAAAAATGAATATTGCTTTACGAAAAGATGAAGCAGAAAAAATTGAGGTAGATGAATATGAAGCAAATTAAAATAGCTTTAGTAGGACAACCAAATGTTGGAAAAAGTATGCTTACAAATGCCATCGGAGATACTACACTTCATGTAGGAAACTTTTCTGGTGTAACTGTAGAAAAAAAAGAGATATCATTTAAATATAAAGACTATGAAATAAGTATCGTGGATTTACCTGGTACTTATATGTTGACAAATTATTCTATTGAAGAAAAAGTTACAAGTGATTTTTTACAAAATGAAGAATATGATTTAATTCTAAATGTTGTAGATTCAACAAATTTAGAAAGAAATTTACAACTTACGTCAGAGCTTTTAAATTTAGAAAAAAAGATGCTTATTGCTTTAAACATGAGTGATGAAGCAAAAAAAGAAAATATAGAAATCAATGCAAATTATATGACAGAACTTTTAGGAGTAAGTGCTGTTCAAGTTTCTGCTGTTTCAAAAGAGGGGATAGACAAGTTAGTACATAATATAGTGCAAACGTATGAAAATCCTAAAAAAGACACAAAACTTGTATTTAGTGAAGCGATAGAAGAAGAGATACTAAATATTATTACTCATTTACAAGATAATAAATTTCAATCAGAATTATCATATAGGAAAATAGCAATTAATTTAATTAGTGAAGATAAAGAAACATATCGAATGCTTTTGGACGAACCTATTTGGATAACCTTACAGCCAATATTATTAGAGTCAATTAAACATATAAAAATGCATCATGATGAAGAAGCAATGATAGATATCTTTGCAGATGAATTTATGGCTTTTAATAATGGTATTTTAACAGAAACAGTAAAAGTTAAAAATATCAATCCCACAAAATTAACAAGATCACAAAAAATTGATAATGTTTTAATACATCCCTTTTTAGGTATCCCTATTTTCTTATTTTTAATGTGGGGATTATTTCAATTAACATTTGAAATCGGTTCTATTCCAATGGATTGGATAGATGGTTTTTTTGGCTGGTTAGGAAATAATGTAGGGGATAGTATTTCAAATGATGATGTTCGTTCACTTGTTGTTGATGGACTTATAGCAGGAGTTGGGGCTGTTGTATTGTTTGTACCAAACATTATTATATTGTTTGTAGGTATTGCTTTATTAGAAAGTACTGGATATATGTCTAGAGTTGCATATTTATTAGATGGATTTTTTCATAAATTTGGTTTACATGGACAGTCTTTTATCCCTTTAGTTACTGGATTTGGATGTTCTATACCTGCTTACATGAGTGCAAGAATACTTAAAAATGATAAAGATAGACTGCTCACATTATTTATTATTGGTTTTATGAGTTGTGGAGCTAGGCTTCCTGTATATGTATTATTTGTAGGAGCCTTTTTCTCTCCTGAATCATCGGGGACAATTTTATTTACAATCTATATAAGTGGAGCCATATTAGGAATAATAATGGCGAAAATTTTAAAAATGACTGCATTTAAAGGGGAGAGTGAACCTTTTGTTATGGAGATGCCTAAATATAGATTACCTTCTGTTGTTTTAGTTTGGCATACTGTAAAATCTAAAACATGGATGTATTTAAAAAAAGCTGGTACATTTATTGCAGCAGCATCTATACTTATTTGGTTTTTAAGTAACTATCCCCATAATGATATTTTAAATACAGAATATCAAAGTAAGATAGAACTCGCAATCACTGAAGATTCTAAAAATGCTTTTTCAAATGAATTAAATCAAAAACTTTTAGAAAATAGTTATTTGGGACAAGTGGGTAAATTTATAGAGCCTATATTTGAACCTTTAGGGATGGATTGGAAAATGGCAGTTGCTTTACAAACAGGACTTGCCGCTAAAGAGGTTGTTGTTTCTACTCTTGGGGTATTATACTCACTAGGTGGCGATGTAGATGAAGAAAATTCAAGTTTAATTGAGCGGTTACATGAGAATATTCCATTTGCTTCTGCTGTGGCATTTATCATAATTATGATGATCTATTTACCATGTTTAGCTGCTACTGTTGTTTTCTCAAAAGAAGCAGGTGGTTTAAAATATACAGCTTATTTATTTTTATTTACAACTTTTGTCGCATATAGTTGTGCATTTATAGGATATCACATAGCTTTGAACTTATAAACCTTATATAGTTTATGTTGTTTAAAATAAATTTAGAGTATCGTATAACATAAAGAACGTAATGTAAATTATAGTAACAAGTAATAGGAGGGTGTCATTATTAAAACATTAATAGTAATTCTCTTGTTTTTTGTTATGAGTTTAGAAGCAAAAGAAAAAAAACATATCCTCATATTAAACTCTTATCATGAGGGGATGCCTTGGGCTGAGAAAATCAAACAAGGTATTTTTAGTATTTTAGATTCTGAAAATGAAAATTATGTTTATCATATAGAAAATATGGATACAAAAAGATATAACAGTAATGGTTATTATAAAACATTATCCACTTTATATCAAACAAAATATAAAAACACACAATTTAGCCTTATTTTATCTTCGGATAATAATGCATTAGAATTTCTTAAAAAATATCGAAATCAAATATTTGGGGTTGTTCCTGTTGTATTTGGTGGTGTAAATAATTACACTGATTCTATGTTAGATGGATATTCAAACTATACAGGAGTGTCTGAAAATATCTCTTATGCCAAAAATATTGAACTTATTTTAAAACTACACCCAGATGCAAAAAATATTTATTTTATAAGTGATTATTTAAAAACTGGACGTATTGATGCCAAAAAAATGAGAGTAGTAGCACAGAGATATAAAGATAAAATTAATATAATCTATAATAAAAACATCTCCTCTACTGAATTAAAAAAACATATTAGTCAATTAACAAAAGATACTATAGTATTATGGGGTGCGTATTATTCAGATAAAAATAATGAGTATGTTTCATTTGAGAAAGCAGGGGAGTATATACTCAACACTTCTCCTGTACCTGTATATTGTACTGCTGAATTCAGTATAACTCATAATATAATAGGTGGTCATGTTGTAAGTAGTTTTAGTCAGGGTGAACTAATGGCTAATATAGGGAAAAAAGTACTTTTAGGTACACGAGTCAAAGACCTAAAAGTAATTAAAGAAGATAATAATAAGTTTATATTTAATGATAAAGGTTTAAAAAGATATAAAATAAATAAAAATTTATTACCTCAAAGTAGTTATATAATATATGACAATATTACATATTATGATCAATTTGAAAATATGGTAAATATTAAGTATTTTGTTTTATTATTTTTGGTAATACTAATACTTGTATCTTTTTATAAAAAATATATTTTTAATGAAAAAGCAATTTTAAAATTACTCGTTTATGGTCCTGTAGTTTTTTTACCTTTGGTTATAGGTACATTGATATATAACTTAGTTCAATTTAATGATAAGGTATATAAAAATGATATTCAAAAATTACAATTAGAATATTTGGATAAACAAAAGAATATTTCCCGTGAGGAGATAGATAAAACTATTATTTATGTAAAAAATATAGAATTAAAAATGACTTCAGAGTTAAAGAAAAATCTGAAAACGAGAGTAGACGAAGCATACATTATTGCAAATAATATTTATCAGGAAAATCAAAATTTAAAATCTAAACACGAAATACAAAAGATGATAATAGATGCATTATCAAAAATACGATTTTTTGATGGAAGAGGATATTATTTTATAAATACAAATAGTGGAAAAGGGATACTTTTTAATGGAATATCTCGATTAGATAAAAAACCTGATTTATTACATATAAAAGATACAAATGGCAAGTATATTATACAAAATCAAATTAGAATAGTTCGCCAAGATGGGGCTGGATTTACAACTCATTTATTTAATAAAATTGATGCAGTTGAAGAATCAAAAAAATTAACATATGTAAGAATGTTTGAATTATTTGATTGGCATATCGGAACAGGTGAATATCTTGATGACTTTGATGAGATAGTAAAGAATAAAATTTTTAACTATGTAACAAATATAAGATATGGGACTAATGGTTATTTATTTTCTTTGACACCCAAAGGAATAGTATTAGCTCATGGAGACTCTTCTTCTCTTGTAGGAAAAGATATGTCTTTAAAAGTTGATTCGAATGGTGTTCATTACACACAAGAAATAATTAAAAATGCAATGTTGAATAATTTTAAATTTACAAAGTTTGGCTGGTTTAATTCTGAAACACAAAAGTTAGATACAAAATATGCGTATGCGGCGTATATCAAGAAGTATAATATGGTTATAGGAACAGGTGTTTATAATAATGATGTTAAAAAAATCATAACTAGAGAAACATTAAAGTTAAATAAAAAAAATAATGAACAAATCGAGGAAATAATTAAAATATCAATGATTGTTTTAATATTGGTTTTAATTATCTCTTTTATTTTATCAAGTGTGATAAAAAAGATATTTCAAGACTATAATCACAAACTAAATACTCTAAATACTTCTTTAGAGCATAAAATCACAAAAGAGATAAAAGTAAGTAAAGAGAAAGATAATTTAATACATCAACAATCAAAAATGGCAAGTATGGGAGAAATGATAGGAAATATTGCTCATCAATGGAGACAGCCATTAAGTGTAATATCAGTAGGAGCTACTGGATTAAAATTACAAAAAGAACATGGAGTATTAAATGACAAATATTTTATAGAAACGTGTGATGCTATAAATGATAATGCACAATACTTATCTAAAACAATCGATGATTTTAAAAATTTTATTAAAAATGATAGAGATAAGGTACAGTTTAATTTAGCAAATAATATTGAAAGTTTTTTAAGTTTAGTGAACTCTTCTATTAAAAATCATCAAATTGATATTGAATTAGATTTGGATACGAATTTAATGGTTAATGGGTATCCAAATGAATTAACTCAATGTTTTATGAATTTATTTAATAATGCTAAAGATGCACTAAAAAATATAGAAACAAACAAATATTTATTTATTACTACTAGTATAGAATCGGGTCAAGCAGTAATCTCATTTAAAGATAATGCAGGAGGAATTCGTGAAGATGTTATTCATAATATCTTTGAACCATACTTTACAACTAAACATAAATCACAAGGTACAGGATTAGGTCTTAGTATGACTTACAAAATTATCGTTGATGGAATGGGTGGTACAATTTATATTAAAAACTCTGAATATATACACAATAATGAAAAATTTAAAGGTGCAGAATTTATAATAAAATTGAATCTATAATTATCTTTAGAACGAAATAGTATTTATTTAATGTAAAGAGATAATCTGTAATAAAAAATTAGTACAAATTATTGTTTTTATGCTAATATCTTATTTATGAAAATTAAAGCAAAACTAATTTTATTATTTATTGTTATAAAGGTTATACCTTTAATCTTAATATTACTTTTATCCTTAATGGGTATTGAAAAGTTAAGTGAAATTATTGAAAAAAAAGCACAATCTACTTTAATAAATAGTATGGATGTACTTAAAGAAACAACTACCCTTGCTATTGCAGATAGTATTGAAGCTTTAGATAAAAAATCACAAGAATCTTTAGAGATAATTACTAAAAATATTGCCAGCAATGTTGCAGAGTTTTTATATCAAAGAGATAATGATATTTTGTTTTTATCAAATATTGACAATATATCAGAAGAGTTACTTACAACTTTTTATAATAGCAAAAAAAGAGAAGTGATCATTCCTCAAGAATTTATTTATGATAAAAAAAATGATACATGGATTATAAAAGATAAAGTTACAACTATACAAAATACTATGGAATCAAATCTTAAAGAAAATGATAAGTATTTTAATCATATAAAAGATAAACAATATCAAAAAAAACAATTACTAATTTATAAAGAGATATCTTTTATTGATTTAGAAGGTAATGAAAAAATAAAAGTTTCATCCTCAAATAATACTTTAAAAGATATATCAAAAAAAGAAAACACCTTATGTAAAGCAGAAACATATTTTAATAAAATAGGCTCTTTAGAAAAAGGTGAAATATATGTATCAGATGTTATTGGAGAGTATGTTCCAAGTAATATTGTAGGAAATTTTACAAAAGCAAAAGCAAAAAAAGCAAACATAGAATTTAAACCTGAAAATCATGGTTATGCGGGGAAAGAAAATCCTAAAGGTAAAAAGTTTAATGGTATTATTAGATTTGTTACCCCTAAATATAAAAATGGTAAAAAAATAGGTTATATCTCAATGGCACTTAATCATAAACATATCATGGAATTTACTGATTATGTTGTACCAACAAAAGAAAGTTCATTAAACTATTCTGATGCGAGTAGTGGAAATTATGCTTTTATGTGGGATAGTGTAGGGCGTAATATTGCTCATGCACGAGATTATTTTATATCAGGTTTTAATAAAGATACTGGAAATCGAGAGATTCCATGGTTAAGCCAAGATATTACTGATAAGATGAATAGCTCTAATCAAAAATGGGATACGTTTTTACAAAATTATCCTACTTTTGAAAAACAAAGTTTATCGAAAAAACCTACTTTATCACAATTAAAAGATGGAAATATTGCTTTAGATTGTAGATATTTAAATTTTGCTCCTCAATGTGATGGATGGATGCAAATTACTGAAGATGGTGGATATGGTTCATTTGTTATTTTTTGGTCTAAAGTATGGAAACTTACAACAGTAGCTACAATCCCTTATTATACAGGTAAATATGGAGATACTAAAAGAGGTTTTGGGTTTGTAACTATGGGTGCAAATTTACATGAATTTCATAGTGTTACTACACAAACTAAACAAAATATACAAAAAATAGTTAATGAAAAGATAGAAGGAATACATAACGAGTCTAAACAAAATGATAAAGAGATAAGCCACTTTATTATGAATTTAGTAAATGAATTAACTATTTATACTGTAGTGATGATTATATTGGTTGTTTTTATTGCTATTTTAATTGCTAATTATATTACGTCATCTATTAGAAAACTTATAGTAGGAACTGAACGTTTTAAAGAAAATGATTTTGATTATGTTATTGATATTAAATCAAAAGATGAAATAGGGATACTAGCAAATTCTTTTAATAACATGGCTCAATCAACAAAATCATTATTTCAAATAAGAGAGAAATTAACAGTTGATTTAAGAAAAAGTAACGAGGAATTACAATTAAGTAAATATAAACTTGAAGAACTAAATGAAACTTTAGAATTAGAGATAAAACGTGAAATAGAACATAACAGAACGAAAGATATACAACTTTTACATCAATCAAAAATGGCTTCTTTAGGTGAAATGATTGCAAATATTGCACATCAATGGAGACAACCTTTGAGTGTTATTTCTACAACAGCTAGTGGTATGAAATTAGAGAATGAATACAATCTTTTAGATGATGAAAAATTTAATAAGCATTGTGATTCTATAGTTTATAAAACAGAGTATTTATCAAAAACTATAGATACTTTTAGAAATTTTATTAAAGAAGAAAAAGAGATAAAAGAGATAATAATACAAGATAGTATTGATATGGCTCTTAATATTATTGATACTACTTTACGAAATCATCATATTGAGTTGATAGTAGATATCTATAGTACAGATTCTGTGAAACTTCATATAGTTTCAGGAGAACTAGAACAAGTTATAATTAATGTCGTAAATAATGCAAAAGATATTTTACTTGAAAGACAAGTAGATAAACCATATGTCAAAATATCATTACACAAGTATAATAAATTTATCTCTATTAATATTGAAGATAATGGTGGAGGGATTGATAAAAAGATTATAGGTAAAATATTTGAACCATATTTTACTACGAAACATCAGTCTTTAGGTACGGGACTTGGGCTTCATATGAGTTATAAAATTGTTAAAGAGAGTTTACAAGGTAATATACATGTAGAAAATACAAATGTAGGTGCCAAATTCTTTATAGAAATACCAAATACATAATAAAAGGAAATAAATGAGTTTTAAAAAATATATAAAAGCAGTTGGAACTGGAGTTAAGGGAAATCGAGAATTAGAGCATGATGAAGTAGTAGATGCAATGTGTTCAATCTTAGAAAATAAAGTAACACCAGTTCAAGTTGGTGCTTTTTTAATTGGTTGGAGAACTAAATTAGAAACAAATGAAGAACTAACTGCTTGTGTAGAAGCATTAAAAAAATATGTAAAATACACAAAAATAGAGAACTCTTTAGAGTTAGGATATTCATTTGATGGTAGAACAAATAATCCATTTTTATTTCCATTATATGAAAATATATTAAAAGAGTTTTTTGAAAAAAATCCAGATATTAGAGAATTAAGATTAGTACTTTCAACAGATTTTTTACAACCTGCAAAAAATGGTATAACTATAGAAGATATTTCAAAACATTTTACTTTTGATAAATATGTAAATATTTTAGATAGAAAAGAGTATTTTAAAGAGTTAAGTGATTTAACACCACTAAGACATGAATTAGGGCTTAGAACAGTGTTTAATACAGCTGAAAAGTTACTAAATCCTGGACTTAGTGAGTTTGGAGTTACTGCTGCCTTTCATAAACCATATGTTGCAAAATATTTAGCAATGGTTCAAAAAGATTATAAAAATGTTTTAGTTGTAAAAGGTGCTGAAGGAAGTCCTGAGATACTAGCTGATGGAAAATATTGGCAAGATGTAAATGGTGAAATTACAGATACTGTATTTAAACTTGAAGATTTTGGTATAACGTATGATAAAAAATATGAAAATATTTCTGCTGAAACTGCATTAGATTTAGTAACAAATCCATCTGATGAGATTATAAAGTTAGCAAAATTTAATATTGCTTTATATTTAGTATTTGCTCAAAGAGTAGATACATTAGAAAATGCTTGGGCTCTTGTAAATAAATAAATTTAGAAATAATAGATATTAAAAAAGCTAAAGAGATTTTCTCTTTAGCTTTTTTTAGTATTAGTGATCAACTGCTCCTGCTGAACCAATACCTGTATTTGCTCTAACATTTTGAGCTCTAAACATCTCTTTTTCATCTTTCCCTCGTTGAGAGTTATCTGTTTTAGAGAAGAACCAAATACCAAGAAAGGCAATAGTTACTGAGAATAATGCTGGATGTTTATAAGGAAATATAGCTTCTTCATTACCTAAAATAGAAACCCATACAATTGGTCCTACGATAACTAGAGTTACAGCTGTAATAAGTCCAATAAATCCACCAATAAATGCACCTCTTGTAGTTAATCCTCTCCAATAAATTGAAAGGAATAAAATAGGGAAGTTAGCAGATGCCGCAATACCAAATGCAAGACCAACCATATACGCAATATTTTGTTGTTCAAATGCAATACCAAGAGTAACTCCAACAATTCCTACAATAATAACAGTGATTTTAGAAATTTTTACTACTTGCTCATCAGTTGCTTTTGGGTTAATAACATTTGCGTAAATATCATGTGAAATTGCACTTGCCCCTGCAAGTGTTAGTCCAGATACAACAGCTAAAATAGTAGCAAATGCAACAGCTGAAATAAATCCTAAGAATGCATTTCCACCTAACATATGTGATAAGTGAATAGAAGCCATATTGTTTCCACCAAATAACTTACCATCAACAAAGTATTGTGCTCCATCTGCTGAGTTTAAGAATGCAATTGCACCAAAACCAACAATAGTAATAATAATCCAGAAGTAACCAACAAAACCAGTAGCATATACAACAGATTTTCTAGCTTCTTTAGCATTACCAACAGTAAAGAATCTCATAAGAACGTGAGGTAAACCTGCTGTTCCTAACATAAGTGCCATACCTAAAGAGATAGCTGAAATAGGATCAGAGATAAATCCACCTGGTGCTAAAATTGATTCAGCAGATGTGTGATTTTCTACAGCTTGAACAGCTAAAGCTTCAAATGAAAAGTCAAAGTGATATAAAACCATAACTGCCATAAATGATACACCTGTTAATAATAAACAAGCTTTAATAATTTGTACCCAAGTAGTTGCTAACATTCCACCAAAAGTAACGTAAACAATCATTAATGCACCAACCATAAATACAGCATATTCATATTCCATACCAAATAGTACTTGGATAAGCTTACCAGCTCCAACCATTTGTGCAATAAGGTATAAAATTACAACAGCTAAAGATCCAAATGCAGCAAGCGTTCTAATCTCTTTTTGACCTAGTCTATAAGCTGCAATATCAGCAAATGTAAATTTACCTAAGTTTCTTAATTTTTCAGCCATAAAAAATAAAATAATTGGCCAACCAACTAAAAATGATACCGCATAAATAACTCCATCATAACCTTTTAGGTAAATAAGACCAGATACCCCAAGGAAAGCAGCAGCAGACATATAATCTCCAGCAATAGCTAAACCATTTTGAAATCCAGTGATTCCACCACCAGCTGTGTAAAAGTCAGATGCAGATTTTGTTTTTCTTGCAGCCCAATAAGTAATACCAAGTGTACCAGCGATAAAAACTAAGAACATAATAATTGCAGGAACATTAAGCTCTCTTTTAACTGCTTCAAAGTTTGCATCACCTGCAGCAAAAGCAGTGATTGCAAAAATAGAAATAAGTGCTAAAATTTTTAACATTATAATAAATCCTTTACATCATCTTTAATCTCATTTGTTAAGTCTTCAAACTCACCATTTGCTCTTCTCACATAAATAAGTGTAGTTATAAAACTAATCACTAAAATAGCTAATGCAATAGGAAATGCTATAGTTGTTACACCATCACCAATTGTTGTTGCTAAAACTTCTTTGTTAAATGCAATTGTCATAATAAATGTATAAAACATCACTAAAACAAATACTCCTAGTTTGATACCTAAACTAGTTCTTTTTGAAACTAGTTCTTGATATTTAGGATTTGACTCAATCCGATCTACCAATTCTTCTTTCATATTTCCGCTCCTCGTAAATTGAATTACATTTATACACTATTCGAAATTTCGAAAACTAAAACTAAAATATTAATATTTTAATGTTTGTTTTGATTAAGTTTTGTAAAAAAATCTTTTGTTAAAGGGAGTGTGCGTATAAATGTAACATATACTCTAGTAAAATAGTTGTATATAAATGAGTAAAAATGTAACATAATAACTATTTAGAATACTAGTGGCTTAAGTAAAATAAGGAGTTTATTAACTTAAACTAAAAAAAAGAAATTGGAAGAAATGTAACAACTCAAAAGAGTAAATATGTAACAGCAAAATAGTACTGTTTTTTTAACTAATATCATTAAATAAGAAAAAATTAATATTATTTAATATTTAAGTAAATTATTTTTTACCAAAGAAAATATTGAGATGTGTAGAAAAGTATCCAAATAAAATAAAATTTTAATTTATTAAAATATTATTTATTCATTAGAACTGTAAAAGTAGCTAATATTCCACCTATAAATAAGATAAAATATGGAAGAATTTTTTTGATTAAACAAGATTTTTTGCATTTTTTGAGTCTTATCATTATTGCAAGAACCATACTCACTAGAAGAATTAAAGTACCATATAACATAACTATACTCCTTTTTATGGCCCATAATATCTATTATTTGATTAATATTTTTTAAACTTGAAGAATTATTAGTGATAAATGTAAAAACATTGCATAATGTCATTGTTTTAGATTGATATTATTTTTTTGTCTATAATATTTTTATTATAGTGAGGGAGTGAATTATGCAACTAATTATTGGAAGTCAAGTAACGCTTATAGATAAAGGGATAGAAAAACTATTTCCTTATGGTAAAGTTCTTGAAATACTTACAAAGTTTAAAAATATTTGTAAAGATGTTCACTGGAATGTAAATGTTCCTGAAAGAGATAAGTGCAAAATTATAAATAATAAAGAATCTATTAAAATAAAAGATTTTTATCCTCGAGCCTTTCAGCAAGATTGTGTTGATAAATTTACTCGTACAACACTAACAGGTTATATCTATGCCCCAACTGGTGCAGGGAAAACAAATATTGCTGCATATTTAATAGCAAAAAGAAATATTAGAACACTTTTTATAGTACCAAAATCAGATTTGGTAAAACAAACTAAAAAAAGATTTCAAGCAATATTGGATATTGATCCAAGTTGTATAGGGGAATTGAGCTCTTCAAAAAAAGAGTTTGGAGCACCTATTCTTATTACTACTTGGCAATCATTAAATACTGATGCAACTTTACAAAGAGTTTTACAAGATAAGTATTCTCAGGTTATATGTGATGAGATGCATAAATGTAGTGCTGATGTGTATTATAAATTAGTTTCTAAAATACCTGCTATGTACAAACATGGACTTACTGCAACACCATATAGAAATAATACACAAAATGAACAAAGACTTTTTGATTTAGTAGGAAATGAATTAGCACGAGTTGAGATATCAGATTTATATAGAGATAAGTTTTTAGTTCGTCCAAATATACAATTCAAAAAAACATATTATAAAATCGACATAAATCAACCCTATCTTCAATCTTTAGATTTTAATGTAAAACTAGGGATGCTGAAAAAAAATATTGATAAATCAAAAAAAAGAAAAGAGATGATTTTAAATGATATTAAAAACTCACTAGATACTGAAAGGAAAATATATAGTGAAAATAGGTCTGTCATACTCGTAAATACATTGGAGTTAGCACAAACTTTAAAAGAAGAATTATCTAATACTTACAATGTTTTATATATCGATGCAGATACAAAAGCTAAAGATAGAAATGAAGTATTTCATAATTTAACCCAAAATGAGATAACAGATTATGTTTTAATTGGTACATCAAAACTCTTAGGTGAGGGTACCGATATCCCTTCAATACGTAATGTTTTTTGTGCAAGTCCTGCATATCCACCTTTTGAAGATACAGCAAGAATGCAACAAATTATTGGACGTGCAATTAGACCATTTAAAGATAAAAAAGATGCAAATATCATCATTTATGATGATGAAGCAACTGGTTGGATTGAAAAAAAGAAACAACATGTTTTTAATATTGTTTGCGAAAATGTACAACCAATTGTAAAGTCTACATAAATATAGAACTCTTGTGGATATGATATAATACAGTTTCAAAAGGATTTTAGATGATTGAATTATCAAATTTATTACTGTTTATAGGAGCATCTTTTATATTATGTTTAGTTCCTGGACCTGATAATATTTATGTTTTAACACAAGGTATGACTAAAAGTAAAAAAGCAGCCATCATTACAACATTGGGATTAACTACAGGTTTGATTATTCATACAAGTGCAGCTGCATTTGGTATATCTGCAATTTTTCAGACATCAGAAATGGCTTTTAATATTGTTAAATATGTAGGTGTATTATATTTACTTTATATTGCATATCAAGCATTTAAGTATAGAAATGAACCTTTGGACTTAACTATTCAAGATTCAAAAAGTGAACTTAAAAAACTGTATATCAAAGGATTTATTATGAATATTCTAAATCCAAAAGTATCAATATTTTTTTTAGCTTTTCTTCCTCAATTTGTTACACCAGAAAATGGAAATTTTACTTTACAAATGATAACACTTGGCGCTATATTTATGGTAATGACTGTTCTTGTTTTTTCTTTTATTGGAATTGCAGGAAATATGTTAAGTTCAAAATTACTTGAAAAACCAAGCATTGTAAAGTACATGAATATTCTTACTTCTTTTGTACTTGTAAGTTTAGGATTAAAACTTGCATTATCCACTAGGTAAGGGGTAAAAATGTCAGATACTATTGATTTTGGTGTATATAATAGTTTGGAATGGGATAAACTCTCAACCGAATATCTTCATGGACTTAGTGACATGGGAAGTATTCAAGCTAAAAAATTATTAGAAAAAATATATGATTCTCCTATTGAGAGTCAAAGAGTAGGTTTTGGAAAATATTCTGGTAGTAAATGGGTTGATTTAGATGTAGACTATTTATTTTGGATTTTAGATAATCTTGATTCTAATAATATTAAATCAATTCTTGCTACAAAAGCTTTAAAATATATAGAAGAGCATGGAACTAATGATGAATTTGGTGAAGTTATTTATGTTGATTAAAGATATTTAAAAACGCACTTTGCCTATAAGTATATCATGACGGTCAACAAAACGTTCACATGTTGTACCACCTATGTTATAACAAATTTGTTGCCATTTTTTAGTATGTCCAGAATTTACTTTTGTTACATCACCAAAATAAAACATCATTGCATGAGCATATTCATGAGCTAATACCGCATACATATAATCTTCACTCTCTTTAAAACGTTTCTTATTTAAATATATCACGATTTGTTTATTGGTATTCATTGTAGCCATACCATAAAGGTTGTTAGGTAGTTTATCTGATATCTCTATAGGAAAATTTACATTTACTCTATATTTCTGAAATATTTTTTGTCGTATTTTTAAAACTTCTTGATTGATTTTATTTGTAGTATCGTTTGAAAGTGGATTGTTTTTGAAACTAATTTTATCATATTGCAGGTAGATTATACCAATGATAGATAATAGTGTAATTAGTAAAAATATATTATAAATTTTTTTCATCTTTTCTCATTTTAGTTTTATCTCTATGCGTTATAATACGCAAAAAAACATTAAGGCTTTTTATGGATATAGAAATTTCAACTCCAGCACTATTATTCCCCGCTATTTCATTACTTCTTTTAGCATATACGAATAGATTTTTAACTACAGGTCAACTTATTCGTTCATTAAGTAGACAAGCTCGAGAAGTCAAAAACCAAGAACTCTCAGGGCAAATAGAAAATTTGAAACAAAGACTTGAACTTACAAAATGGATGCAGTTTTTTGGAGTGGTATCTATGCTTATGTGTACTGTTTCTATGTTTGCATTTTTTTTGGAATTTTATACTGTTGGTAAAAATGTATTTGGACTTAGTTTACTTACAATGTGTTTATCTTTACTTATCTCTTTATGGGAAGTGTATATATCTTCTAATGCTCTGAATTTAGAGTTAAAAGATTTATATGAAAAGTGTACATAATCGCTTTTGTAAATTTATATTACAAAAGCATAATTTTTATATCGTTATAGGCTACTTCACCATTTAACTCTTCGAATATAGGTTTTAATTTTATTATTCCTTGTTCGTTAAAATCATCTTTATTATTTTTCTCTTTTATTTTTTCAATCGCTTTTGTAATCATTTCAGATCTCTTTTTTTCTGGCATATACTTTTGTAAATCTAATTCTTTATCTACTTGTTTTAATATACCCAGATGTTTAATGATTGTATCAAATCCTAGTTCTCTTTCTTTAATTAATTCTTCAATCGTATTGCAAGATTCAATTAAATCTTTTGTTTTGAGATGTATATCAGCTAAATCTCTTGAAACTTTTGGTTTCTTTTTTAACTCTTTTTTTTGTTTATCTATCTCTTGATTATTTGTTATTCCACCTAATTTTTTTACATGTATTAAATTGAGACTTTCTAACTCTTCATTTGTGCAAATTGATATTTTATCTTGTGCTTTTTTTGAAGCTTGTTTTATTCTGTCATCAATACTTAAAATCAAAGGATCAACCATCAGGGCTGTATCGTTAAAACCAATGAGTTCTAGACCCTCTATGTTTTTTATTCGAGATAAAGCTACATATCCTTGACCAACTTCAAAAGTTTTTGAAAGGTCTATTTGTGCTGAATCCAGTGTCATCCCTTGCGATTTATGAATAGTGATAGCCCATGCAAGTTTTAATGGTAGTTGAGATACCTTGGCTGTTATGGAGCCTTTGTCATTTTCGATTGACCAATCTTCAAGAGGTACTTTAACTGTATATCCGTTTGATAATTTAACAATTGGTAAGTTCCCATCTTTTGAAAAATCTATTACAATTCCTGTTGTTCCATTGATATAACCTTTTTCAGGATTATTTTTGATAAACATTACAACAGCATCTTTTTTAAGTAACATATTTTCTTGCACCATAGATGACTTAAATATTTTTTCTATATTACTTTTTGCACCTTGTGATGTATAGGTAAAGTTATGTGCTTGGGAAGGGAGTTTTTCTAGTTCATCATTATTTATTTTATCTACATCTAAATTATGAGTATAAAGTTTTGTTGGTTTAAAAGCTGTATCTAAAGAGATACCTATTCTTGAGTTTAAAGAATCATAAGTATTTGAAGATATTTTTCCACTTCGTATCTCATCAAGAATAGATATTAAAACATCATCATTTTGTCTAAATTTTTTTTCTAAATAACATGTTTGAAGCTCTAAATCTTTCCAAGCAGGGGATTGCCAAGCAAACCGTTTATCCGTTTTGGACCTAGAAATTGGAGGTAACTGAAAAAAATCACCAGAAAGTATCACTTGGATTCCTCCAAATGGTTTTTCACTTCTTTTGAATGCTTTAAGTATTGTATTCATAGAACTAAATATAAAGGGACTTACCATTGAAGTCTCATCAATAATCAAAACTTTTAATTTTGAAAATCTTACTTGTAGATACTTCTTATCAAGTAAATTTTGTACAAAAGTATCATCTATCTCATCTCTTATGCCTAAAGAAAAAAATGAGTGTATTGTTTGTCCTCCCAAATGAGAAGCGGCTATTCCTGTTGGAGCTACAATTGTAGGATGTATTTTTCTTGATTTTAAATATAAAATATATTCATTTAATATATATGTTTTACCAGTTCCTGCAGAACCTGTAAGAAAGACATTTTGACCAGTTTTAAGTATATTGAGGGCTGTGTTTTGCATGTTGAAATTATACTGTTAAATTGTTAGAGGAATATTTTGTTTTTATTGTAATCTACTTTTATATTGTGCTTTAGAAGCGTATTTTCCTGTAGGTTTTTGACTCTCACTTATGATAGTGTTATTATTTGGTTGATATCTTACTCTTTTTTTGTTTACTGCACTTGTATCAATAGTATCTATTAATCCATCTTTTAAATTTTCTAGTATACTCATGACTGTAGTTAGATTTTCATCTTTTACATTTAATGTGATTTGATTCATTTTAAAATTTCCTATTTAAATTTTTATAGTGTATTTTAGCTAGTTCTCATTTGTAAATGGCTGATAAATTGATATTTATTGAAGGAAAGGATTATTTTTTATTCATCTCTTCCATTAACTTTTATACAAAAATTAATGGAAAAAAGAGATTTACTTTTTAGATAAAACTTTTAGTGAGATAAGTTTTTTCTAGCGTTATTTCTCACTGTTAAATCTTTATCATCTATTAGTAATTTTAATGTATCTGATGAAGTTTGAGAATCTTTTGCGATAACTCTTTTTACTTGCACTGATACTGTACTGTTTTTTCCATATAGGTATTCTTTAGTAAGATTATCAAATCTATCACCTGCATTTGCAGTCGCTGCTACTGTAATTGTTAATAAAACTGTTGTAATTAATTGTTTCATTTTATACCTTTGTTTGTTAAATTTCAATGGAAGTATAGTTAAATAGGATAAAAATTGTCTTAATTGAAAATATTAATAGGATAAAAATTGTCCTATTCGATTAAAATGCTTTAAAACAAGTACTTAAACCTATAAATAATTTATTTTTTATAGTTTTTGTAAATACCTCTAAAGAAAAATAACAAATTCTAATTATAATTAAGAGCTATAACAAGTAAAAATATTTTTTAACTATTGAAGTTTTTTGTGAATATAACTCATAATTAATATATAATTTTATATAAATAAGAATCTAATAGTAAAATTGCATCTAATTAAGTGATAATTTTGTATTATAGTAATAAGTACAATCTAAGATAATAAAAAGGGATTGAAGAGATGAAAAAAATATTAGTTGTTGATGATTCATCAATGATAAGGCTTATTGTTTCAAAAGCCGCTAAGAAGTCTGGGTATGATGTAGTAGAGGCATCAAACGGACAAGAAGGAATTGACCAATTATTAAGACATGATGATATTTCACTTATTTTATGTGATATCAATATGCCTGTAATGGATGGATTATCAATGATTAAAAACCTTAAAGAATACGACAATTTTAAATATATTCCAATAGTGATGTTAACTACAGAAACAGACGAAAGTTTAAAAACGCAAGGTAGAGATCTTGGGGTAAAAGCATGGATGGTTAAACCATTTAATGAAAAAACTTTTTTAAAAGCAATGATGAAGCTAATAGGATAAATTAAGTGAAATTAGAATTTACTGAAATTAGTATGATTGAGATAGAATCATTTTATGTTCAAATTTTAGAGGACATAAAATCTTTTACAGGTGAAATTTATACAGTGGATTTCAGTAATGTAGAAATTTTATCATTACCAGCTATTCAAGTATTAATATCATTAAAAAATTATTGTGAAAATCGGAATATAAAACTTGAATGTATAAATATAAGTTCAAGTAGTATACTCCAATCGTTAGAAACATATAATTTAAAAGAAAAATTGGGAGTTAAATAGATGACTGAAGATTTAACTGAAGAACTCCAATTATTTTTAGAAGATATGGATGATCAATTGTCTATTATGGAATCAACTTTATTAGATATTTCAGAAATATCGTTGGATGATGTAGATAAAGAGATGGTTAATAATCTCTTTCGTGCTATGCATACTATGAAAGGAAATGCTGGAATTTTTGGATATGAATTGATTGTAAATTTTGCACATAAAGCTGAACACCTTTTAGATTTAATAAGAAATGATAAATTACCATTAACAGAAGAGTTAGTAGAACTGTTTTTACAGGTAAAAGATCATTCAAAAACATTAGTTGAAGTTTGTACACAAAATGAAGATTTAGACCCTGATAATAAAGAAAAACATGAATATTTATTATCTGAATTATTAAAACATCTTAATACTAAAATAGAACCTAAAGAACCTGTTCCTATCATCGAAGAAAAAATAGAACAGAGTGCTGATACACAAGAATATAATATAGAAGTAAAACTAAAAAGTGATTTTTTTGAATCGGGAATGGAAATGATATCTATTTTAAAATATTTATCAGTTATTGGAGAAGTGAAAGGTTTAGATTTTATTGATACTCAAATTCCTTCTTTAGATGAACTTGATCCTAAAAAAGCGTATGTAGAATTTAAGATTCACTACGAAACAGAAGAATTAATAGATGAGATTACAGAAGCTTTTGAATTTGTTGAAGAAGATATTGAACTCAATATTACTTTAATCGAAACAATAATAGAGAAAAAACCTATTGAAGATGTAGTTATTAAAGAATCAGATATAAAAGAATTTCAGATTTTCAAAAAACCTAATAAGAAAAAAGAATTACAAACGAAGCCAAAAGAAGAATCTAAAAAAAATGTAAAGATTGAAACAAATATGTCTTTACGTGTTGATTCTTCTAAAATTGATGTTCTTATTAATCAAATTAGTGAGATGGTAATAGCAAATGCAAAAATCACACAATATGCACAAGAAAGAGATGATAACGATTTTTCAGAAGCAGTAACTGTTATGTCTGATATGCTTGAAGAGATTAGAGATGGGGTTATGAATATTCGAATGGTACAAGTAGGTGACTCATTTTCTAAATTAAGAAGAATTGTAACCGATACTGCAAAAACACTCAATAAAGAGATTAGTTTTGAGATAATAGGTGGAGAAACAGAGTTAGATAAAATAGTTATTGAAAAAATTTCTGATCCACTTGTTCATATGTTACGAAATGCTGTTGACCATGGTATAGAAACACCAGAAGTTAGAGAAGAACATAATAAGAATAGACAAGGACATATACAGTTAAAAGCATTTCCCGATGCAGGAAGTATTGTAATCCAAATTATAGATGATGGTGCAGGTATAGATAAAGAATCTATATATAACAAAGCGGTAAATAAAAATATAATAGAAGAGGGAAAAATTTTATCAGATAAAGAAATTTTTGATTTACTTTTTAGTCCTGGTTTTTCAACTGCAGAAGAAGTGTCTGATATCTCAGGTCGAGGTGTTGGTATGGATGTAGTAAAGACTAATATTGGAGATTTACGAGGTGACGTAGATATACAAAGTACATTTGGTAAGGGTACTACTGTGACTATTAGATTACCTTTGACTCTTGCTATCATTGAAGGTTTTTTAGTACAAGTTGGAAGTTCAAAATATATTATACCATTGGATAATATACAAGAGTGTATAGAGTTTACAAGTAGTTTAAAAGAGCAGTATTTACAAAATGGATATATCACGTTACGAAAAAATATTTTACCTATTCTTGATATATCAGAACACTTTAATGAAGAACCTTTAGATACAAAAAGACAGAGAAAAAATATCGTAGTAGTTAAATATGGTAGATCATCTGTTGGTTTTAAGGTTGATGAACTTATTGGAGAGTTCCAAACGGTGATTAAACCTCTTGGAAATCTTTTTAAAAATATTTCAGATATCTCAGGTGGAACTATTTTAGGAAATGGTGAAATTGCACTCATCTTTGACGTACAAAAATTAATAGAACATAAAATCTTATATAAGGAAATTTAAATGGAAACAGAAAAAGAATTAGGTGAAAGAGACCTTATTGTAAGCTCTACAAATAACAAAGGAATCATTAACTATGTTAATGCAACTTTTGAAAAAATATCAGAATACACAAAAGATGAGTTGTATGGACAGCCACATAATATGATAAGACATCCTGATATGCCAAAAGCTGTATTTAAATATATATGGACTTGTTTATTATCTCATAAACCCGTTGTTGGATATGTAAAAAACTATGTAAAAGGTAAAAACTCATATTACTGGGTAAAAGCTGTAATGTATCCAAAGATTGTAAATAATGAAATACATAAGATTACTTCTTATAGAACAAAAGCTACAACATTTGAAAAAACCCAGATAAAAGAGATATATAAACATTTAACAGATTTTGAAAAAAACCATTCTGTAGAAGAATCATATACTCATTTTTTAAATTTATTAAAAGAAAAAAATCTAACATATGACAAAATGATAAATAGATTAAATGATAACCAGCAAATATTAAATAATACATTATTAAAACTAGATCTTCAAAAATTTAAAACGGAACACATGATTTTTAGAAGTAGAATAGAAAGTTTAGTGGAAAAAGGTTATGAAAATATTGAAGTTTCAAAATCTACTAGTTGTGATTTTGGAAAAATGTTAGCAACACTTGAGGGAGAAGAATTTTCAAGTGATTCTAAGTTTATAGAGATTAAAAGATTACATGAAAAGGTTCATAGAGAGCTACAATTATATGTAGATAGTTCAAACCAAAATGAGCGAAATACTTATATGGATAGTGTATTTAAAGATATTAATGAATTATTTATAGTAATGGAAAAATTAAAAAATGAACATAAAAATAATATTGAAATATTATAGTGGTTTTGAAGGATAAATGATGAGTAAAATTAAAATAGAAGAAAAAGAATTTGATAAACTAGCCAAAGCAATTAAGAGTTTGAAAAATGGAAAGTTTAATATCTCTTTAGAGTCAGATAACAGTGACTTATCTGAAGTTGTTAACGATATCAATTCTATAGCAAAAAAACTTCAATCAATAGAGAGTGATTCTGCTGATATGTATAACGAGTTAGCTACAGGTAATTTAGATTTTAGAATAGACTCAAGGTCACACAAAAAGGGATATGGAAATATTCTAGAAAATGTAAATTCAATGATTGATGTCCCTTCTTCTGTAATTAGAGATTTTAATTATGCAATGGGTAAGTTATCAAATGGAGATTTTGATTCAAAAATTTCAAATAATTATATTGGAGAATTTGATGATATAAAGAATTCATTTAATTCTATGTCACAGGTTTTAAAAAATATACAAAATGATAGTTTTATGATTAATGAAGCTGCTAAAAGTGGACAATTAAATATTCAAGCTGATGCTTCTTTATATAAAGGAGATTTTGAACTTATTATAGCAACTATGAATAACTTTACAAATATAACAAAAAATGTATTTGATGAGACTATTTCTGGATTGCAAGCACTACAAGAAGGTGATTTTGATAAACGAGTAGAGACTGAATATAAAGGTGACTTTGATATTATTAAAGAAACAGTTAATAATACTGCTGAAATACTTACTCAATTTATTTCAGATATGGATAATTTAAATACAGAATCAACTAATGGTAACCTCGAAGTAAAAATAGATGAGACTACTTACAATGGTGGTTATAAAAAAGTTGCACAAGGAATAAATCAATTTTCTTTTAATGTAGAGAATATTGTAGATACAGTTTCTACAGCTTCAAATGAAGTATTAGATGCTGCAAATGTTGTTAATAAGTTAGCGCAATCTATCTCTTCTGGGGCAGAACAGCAGTCAAGTTCACTAGAAGAAACTACAGCATCAATTGAAGAGATAAATGGAAACATTACAGAAACTACTAAAAATGCACTACGAACAAATGACGTTGCAGATGATACTGCAGTTGTAGCTAAAAAAGGTGGAGAGGCAGTTTCTCAAACAGTAGAAGCGATGAGTTTGATTTCAGAAAAAATTATTATTATTGAAGATATTGTATATCAAACAAACTTACTTGCATTAAATGCAGCAATTGAAGCAGCACGTGCAGGAGAGCATGGAAAAGGTTTTGCAGTTGTTGCAGCTGAAGTACGTAAACTTGCACAAAGATCAAAAATAGCAGCAGAAGAGATTAGTAAAATTACAAAAAATAGTGTAGGCATATCTCAAGAAGCAGGCAATTTAATCCAAAGTCTTCTTCCTAAAATAGGAGAGACAGCCAGTTTAGTTAATGATATCTCTGAATCATCAAAAGAGCAAGAGATAGGAATAGAACAAATCAATGTAGCTATTAGCGAGCTAGAAATTGTAACCCAAACAAATGCAACTGCCTCAAGTGAACTTTCATCTTCAGCTGAAGAGTTAGATGCACAAGCAAGTGAATTAAGTAAAATGATGGCTTATTACAAAACTTCTTCAAAAAATGATATATCAGATGAGTTTAATTTATCTGATATAGAAACAGAATCTAAAAAAAGAACTATACCTACTGTGGAACACGTAGAAAAGTCAAAAAATGAAGATGAGTTAAATCTTAGAAATTTTGAAAGGTTTTAGATCTAATGGATAATAAGATAGAAGAATCAAGTCAATATCTTTTTTTTAAATTAGATGATGAGGTTTATGCAATTAATTCATACAATGTATTAGAAGTTGTTGATTTTAAACCTATTCAAAAAGTACCGAATACAAATGCTTGTATAAAAGGTATTACTAATATAAGGGGAGAATTAGTTGCAGTTGTTGACCCTCATGTTAGATTTGGGAAAGAACCTAGTACTATTTCAAAAAGATCATCTTTTATTATTATGAGAATTGTGGATAAAAAAACAAAAGAAGATGTATCAATTGCATTATTAGTTGATTTGATACTTGTAGTAGATGATATTGAAAGTAGTGACATATTAGATGCTCCTGATTTTGGAACTAAAATTGAAAAACGTTTTATAAAAAATATTATCAAATACAATGATGACTATGTCTCAGTATTAAAGATCTCTTTAGTATTAGATGTAAATGAACTGTCTATAAGAGGATAACACTTGGAATATAATGAACACGGAGAGATAGAAGATATTGATTTACTTGAATTAATAATGAATAATTCTAATGCTTCAAATCAATATTTAGTTTTTAATGGCTCAAATGATGAATGTTATGCTATAAATGTTTCAAAAGTTGTAGAGATAATGCCCTATAAAAATCTAGAAATGGTTAAAAATGGTTCAGGTGATTCTTTGATTCAAGGAACAGCTCAAATAAGAGATAATAATGCAACGATTATAAATTTTGATGAATGGTTTGGTAATAAAGTCTTAGCGGATAGTGAATATGAATATATTATTCTTGTAGATTTTGGTGGACACACCCTTGGTATAATGATTCCTAGTGTTGAGTATATAGTAAATATTGATTCAAGTAATATGAAAGATAATTCAAAAAACAATCCTAAAACAAACTTTATTTCAAAAGTCAAAATAAAACAAGAAGAGAAATTATGTACTATTTTTGACTGTGATAAACTATTAGCAGATCTTTTTCAAAATACATATGAAAAAAATGATTTAGAAAAAATAGAAAATAATTGTAATATTCAAAGTGATAAAACAATCTTTTTTGCAGACGATAGTAGATTTATACGAAAAATGGTTCAATCACTTTTTGAAAAATTTAATTTAAAATATAAATTATTTGAAAATGGACAAGATTTATTAGATAAATTAAAACAAACAAAAGTTGATGATATAGCTCTTATAATAACCGATATAGAGATGCCCGTATTAGATGGTCTTACTTTATTAAAAGAGATAAAAAAATTAGAAATATATGATGATATAAATAAAATTGTACATACGAATTTAAGTAGTTTTATTATTGAAGAATCGCTTTATGACTTAGGAACTTGTAAAATAATAGGGAAAATAGATATGAGGAAATTAAGCTCTGGTATATCTGAATACATAAAGTAATGAAAAAAATAGAAATTGAATTAAGTGATAAAGAGTTTGAATTATTTCAAAAATTGGTTTTTAAAGAGATTGGTATCTCATTGGGAAATTCAAAAAAATTTTTAATAAAAAATAGACTTTACAAACAATTACGTGCATTTAATTTAAGTTCATATAGTGATTATTTTAGATTAGTTCAAATCAATAAAATAGAAAAAATAAATATGTTAAATTTAATAACAACAAATGAAACATATTTTTTCAGAGAACCAAGTCATTTTCAATTTCTAGAAGAAGAAATTTTATCTAAGAATAGTGAGTTAAGAGTATGGAGTGCCGCTTGTTCTGTAGGGGCAGAAGCTTATAGTGTTGCTATGATTCTAGAAAATTCTGGAAAAAAATATGAAATAATTGGTAGTGATATAAATACTGAAGTTGTTCAAAAAGCAAATATAGGTCTATATCCTTTAAAATGGATGGATAAAATATCTAAAACTTATACACAAAAGTACTGTTTACGAGGAAAAGCTAAACATGAGGGTTGGTTTTTAGTTGACAGAATACTTCTTGAAAATATGAAATTTGAAACACGAAATTTAATTGTTCCTCAAAAAGATTTAGGATTATTTGATGTTATATTTTTACGAAATGTTTTAATCTATTTTAATGAAGAAACAAAAGAGACAATTATAAAAAATATTTTATCCAATTTAAAAGTTGGAGGACATTTGATAATATCATTAACAGAACATATACATAGTCTAGAAAAATTTAATATAAAAAAAGTCCATAATTCAATATTCCAAAAGGAAAAATAATGAAAAATTTAAAAATTTTGATTTTATCAAGTAAAGGTGGTGTAGGTAAAAGTACATTAGCAATGCAAGTAATCACTCCCTACTTATATGAAAAAAATAATAAAGATAAAATAAATTTTTTCGAGTTTGACGATGAAAATGTTGATCTGTTAAGTTATGGTGGAAGTAACTTAAGTAATAGAGAATCCATTGATGTAGAAGAGTTTGTAATTATGGATAAGTTTATTGAAATATTATCACAAGAACAATGTTGTTGTATAGATGTTGGTGGAAATAAATCAACAACCTTGTGCCTTGATACGTTAAATAATTGTGGAATGATAAACGAGATTGATTTAGTTGTAATTCCTCTTTTAGATGGAGAACAGGATGCTGTTAATGCAAAAAAGGTATATACTCAACTATTAGAAATGAATCCTGATATAAATGTTGCTTTTGCTTTAAATAGAGTTAAAAATGCAAAATTTGTTGAGTATCAGTTTGATAATTTTTTTGGAGATGTACGAGGTATATTTGATAACCAAGATGCAATATTAAACACAGTTCAAGAGGAACATAAAAATAACTATATAATTATAGAAGATAGTGATATTATTAAATATAGTAGAAAATTCGGTATGACTATTTATGAAATTGCGGCACAACAAAGAGATTTTATATCTGAATTTAAAGAAACGCAAAAAGAAAAAGAGAAAAAAATTCTTGCATTTAAAAACTATGTGTATCAAAATGGAAAAAAATATTATGAACATACTTTAAAAGAATCTTTTAAAAAACTTGATTTAATTATTAAAAAGGAAAGTAATGATAACTAAATTTTCAACTAAAATAACTCTTGTATCTCAAAATACTAAAGTTCTTATAATAGGTACATTGCCTGAACAATTAAATCAATTATTGGATACATATTTTTCGAATAAAGAATATATTGAGTTTAATGAAAATACTTCTGAAATATTAAATGATAATTTATATACACAATATGATGTTATTATATTTTCTCTAAATTCAATAAACTTAAAATATTTTCAAAGTAGAGTTACTGATTTACCTAAACAATCAATAGTTCTAATAGAATCAGATATTTACAGCAGTTTACAGGAGTATATTAATACTATATTTACTTTATCAATTTTACCTATTTCTAATGATTTATTTATGGATAAAATTTATAATGTATTGTGTGTGGAAGAAACAAATAGAATCATACAAACAAAAGAAAAAGTAATTAATAAATATAAAGATGATGATGCTAATAAAAATATAAATGAATTTTTAGATAAATATCACGGTACTATTATGTTTTTAAATGATGACCTGAATGATAATTGTGATAGATTAAAAGATTTAGAGATATCAAAAGAGCTCTTTGCTGATATCTCTACAAATATTCTAAAACTAAATAATATTTTAAAACATAATAAAAATTTTAATAAATTGTTAGTAACATTTGATCAATTGAGTGATTTTTTAACGACTTTAGATTTTGAATCAATAAGACCTGAAAATTATAGTGCATTTGATTACTTAAGTAAAATAGTAGAAGATATAACAATATACTTAGATGAACTATTTGTGTATAAATTATTTAAAGATGTACATGTTTTTGAAGACTCATTAGAAAATAATATAAAGTTTTTTGAAGATTCATTAAAAGATGAAGTAGATGATGAAGATGATAACTTGGAGTTTTTTTAATGATTAAAGTATATATAATTGATGATTCTATGCTTATAAGAAATTTTGTGCATAAATTATTGAAAAATAATAAAACAATAATTATAATTGGAGAATCTTCAAATCCTATTGAAGCAATGAAAGATTTTACTAAAACAGGTTTACCTGATGTTTTTATACTTGATATAGAGATGCCAAAAATGGACGGAATCACTTTTCTAAAAAAACTTAAATCTGAAAAACCAATACCTACAATAATTTTTTCATCACTTGTGAATGAAGGTTCTTCTCAAGCAATGGAAGCACTTCATTATGGTGCTTGTGATGTTATTAAAAAACCACAGAACTTAAGTGAGGGATTATCAAGTGACTTTATAGAAGATTTTATATCAAAAGTGAAAGCAGCTGCACATTCAAAATATATCAATGATTTAGATTATAAGACGAAGGGAAAAATTAATCGACTAAAAGAAAGTAAAAAAGTTATAGGAATAGGTGCTTCAACTGGAGGAGTGCAAACAATTGAATCTATTATATATAATTTACATCCTTCTCATCCTCCGATAGTTATAACACAGCATATGCCCGCTGGTTTTACTTATTCTTTTGCAAATAGATTAAATAAAACATGTAAGAATTCTACTATAAAAGAAGCCCAAGAGGGTGATATACTTCAAAGTGGATTTATTTACATAGCACCAGGAGATCTTCATTTAGAAGTAAATATTAATGAAGATAATCAGTATATTTGTTCATTAAAAAATTATCCTAAAGTCTCAAGTCATAAACCTAGTGTTGATGTTTTATTTAAGTCTATGTCTAAAATGGTAAAATCAAATACAATAGCCTTTTTATTAACAGGTATGGGAAGAGATGGAGCACAAGGCTTAAAACTTATTAAAGATGTAGGTGGAGTTACTTACGCTCAAGATGAAGAAAGTTCAATAGTATATGGAATGCCAAAGGTAGCTTTTGATCAAGGTTATGTTCAAAAGCAAGTCAATATTAGTGATGTTGTTACACTTATTAATGAGATGGAGTAATTATGTTAAAAGTATTAGTAATTGAAAAAGAATCCGAATCAAATATAAAAGAAGAACTAAAAAAAATTTCTGGTAATATTGAAGTAATTATTGCCTCGACATTTAAAGAAGGAATGAAATATATCCTTAAATATGGAAGCAGTTTAAGTCTTACTCTATTAAATAATAATATATCAGATATAAAAGATTCAAATATTGTAGATATGTTGGAAGTTAACAATATAAAAACTATTATAATTTGTGAAGATATAAAAGCGTTACCTACTGAACTAGTTTTTAGTAAAGAGTGTATTATTGATTGTATTGTGAAATATGATGAAAAAAGTACTAAAAATATTGTAAATTCTGCGCATAGAATTTTAAAGAATTTAGATAAAAATATACTAGTAGTTGAAGACTCAAAAATACAGTTATCAGTTATAACAAAAATCCTTAAAAAAATGAATTTAAATATTACTACTGCAAATGATGGTTTAGCAGCCTTAAAAATAATAGAAAAAGACGACAAGAAGTTTGACCTTATTTTAACTGATTATCATATGCCAAATATGGATGGACTTGAATTAACTTTAAAAATTCGCGAAGATTATGATAAAGATGAAGTTGGTATTATTATATTAAGTTCAGATAATGAGCCTGAAATCGCATCTCAATTTTTGAAAATGGGAGCAAATGATTTTATTAATAAGCCGTATAATGAAACAGAAGTTATGACAAGAATCAATTCAAATTTGGATTTGATTGAACTTTTTGCAAAAACAAAAGATATGGCAAATAAAGATTTTTTAACAGGTGCATATAACAGAAGATATTTTTTTGAAACAGGAAATTTAATATTAAAAAAAGCAAAAAGAAATGGCTCTGAAATTGCGTTAGCGATGATTGATATTGATAAATTTAAAAATATAAATGATACTTATGGACATGATGTAGGGGATAAAGTTATTTGTGATGTTGTGAATATTTTACATACTCATTTAAGAACATCAGATCTTATGGCTAGATTTGGAGGGGAAGAGTTTTGTGTAATATTGGATGATATTTCCAAAGAAGATACAATAAAACTTTTTGATAGTATTCGATCTGGATTATCAGAGCATATACTTACAATAGATAATCAAACAATCACATACACTGGATCTATAGGTATTTATCATGGTGAAGTAGCAAATCTAGATGAGATGATTAAAGTATCTGATAATGCTTTATATTACTGTAAAGAAAATGGTAGAAATCAGATAAAAATACAGTCTATAGAGTAAATCACTCTATTTGGCTAAAACTACTTTATTTCTACCACTTTTTTTAGCTTCATATAATGCTTTATCTGCTCGTACGATAGTATGTTCAATATTGTTATCATCTTTAAATGTATCAAATTGTGCTACACCAAAACTTATAGTAAATTTGATTATCTCATTTTCATAGTGTATTTCAAGGTTTTCAACTAATTTACGCATATTTTCTGCCACTTTCATAGCATTTGTAGAAGAGATATCATATAAAAGTAAAACAAATTCTTCCCCACCAAACCGTGCTGGAATATCACTTTTTCGAATCAATTCTTTAAGTTTCTCTGCAACATTAATGATAACCATATCTCCTGCTGCGTGTCCATAAGTATCATTTATATTTTTAAATTTATCTATATCCATTGTAATAATACTAAATTGTGAGTTATTTCTTAAAGTTAACGCAATAGCACGGGCAGCTTCTTCAGCAAAAAATCTTCTATTATATAATCCTGTAAGATAATCTTTATGTGAAAGTTCTTTCAGTTCATTATTTAAATCATTTAATTTGACATTTGTTTCAGATAAAGAAGTATTATCATATATAAATATACATACCTGTTCTTTTTCCAAATTAAAAGGTACTATAGTTACATTTTGCTGCATTGATTTAAATTGCGAATTTGTTATATTGTTATATGGTATGTCAATTAAAAAATTATTTTGATCCATAGTATAAAAAGTTGAATGATTTGTTACAAGTACTGTTTTAATTCTTCTTTGAAGTTTTGTTTTATTTATATAACTGTAGAGTTGACATAGGTTTTTGTCAAGAACTTCTTTTTCGGATTTACCCGTAAATAGTTCAAGCCAATGATTCCATCCAATAATAGATAAATCTTTGTCAAGAATTATAATACCATTATCTACAGCATTAAAAATAATATTATTTGCTTGATTATCAATAGTCATCTAAAAACTCATTTAATTGTTTAGTTAAGAATTCAAAAGATTTTTTGTGTTTCATAAATACTAATTCTGCATTAATATTTTGATTTTCAAATTGTAGGTTTGTTGAGATTACAATGATATTTTCATAATTATATTCATATTCATTGTCAAAATCTTTTTTTGAGTTTACATATTTAATAGTTGGTGACGAAAATCCTATTCTAGTATTTAATAGTGACGCTAATTTTGAAGAGGCTGTCGAAGATAATATATTTGTGATTTCTAAAACGATATCTTCTATATCTTCTTGACTTTGTTCATCTTCTTCTAGTCCAAATTCACTTGCAAGATTTTTAGCAGATAAACTATCTATTATAAAAAGATTTTGTCCAGATAAATTACCATTTATAAGTTGGTTAGAGATAAAAAAAGTTTTATTATCTTTGAGTTTTGAGAAGAGTTGTTCACTTAACTCTTCTGATGAAATAACTTTAATAGATGGAATGCTTAATGTTGCAAATCTGTTAATTATTTTTGATATTGCTGCAGTTGCTGCACCATATGAGATATTCATTAGTTCTTGCAGGCAATCTTTTTCATCCTCACTTAAGACTATTGGTTTGTTCATGATAATAAATCTAATCCATCAAGCATAGATTTTAATGTTTCAGGATCTACGGGTTTTTTAATAAATCCAATTGCACCAGCTTCTTTTGCTTTCTCAACAGCATGTTCTTGTATATCTGCACTTACTACTACTATATTTGCATCTTCATCAAAATCACAGATAGATTGAGTTGCTTCAAAGCCATTCATAACAGGCATAGTTAAATCCATAAAACAAAGATCAGGGGTATGTGTCTGATATAACTCAACAGCTTCTTTTCCATTTACTGCTTCATATACTTCAAATTCTTGGGAAATAATACTTTTTAAACTTTTTATTGTCATTTTTCTAGCCATCTTTGAATCATCTACAACTAAATATATCATCAGTATTCCTAATACTTTTTTTTTAAATTCTATCATAATACAACTTATGGTTATGTATTTAGGAGTTTTAAAAATAATCAATTTATGACTATAGTTTATAAGATAATTTTATTTTTTATTATTAGTTTTTTTTTGTAATAAACCCAATAAATATTAGATAATTATATTAATTAATTATATTATTTATAACTAAAGTGAATAAATAATAAAATTATAGTAGGTGATGGACTTTGGTGATATTTCATACAGTCTTAAATAACATAGGAGAAAGAATGCAGAAGATTCAAGAGTATTTAAATGAAAGTCCAACGGTATTTTTTAAATGCCTAAATGAAGATGGTTGGCCAGTAGAATTTGTGACAACGAATCTAACAGATATTTTCGGATATGAGCAAGAAGTGTTTCAGTCTAATAAAATGAACTTTCTTGATTTTATATATGAAGAGGATAGGCAGAAACTTATAGATGAGTTATTTATATTCTCTCAGACAAATGAAGAAAAATTTGAACTACAACCTTATCGAATAGTCACAAAGGATAATAAGGTACGTTGGGTTAAAGATGTAACCAAAATTATAAGAAATAATCAAAATGAAATAACACATTATTTTTGTTATATTACTGATATCACAAAGGAACAAGAGATAATTGAAAAATTAAATGTATCAGAAAGTATAGTTGAAACTATGTATGACAATTCATTTCAATTTATCGGGTTATTGCAGCCAGATGGAACTTTAATAAAAGCCAATAAAACATCCTTGGCTTTTATAAATGTTACAGAAGAAGAAGTAATAGGAAAAAAGTTTTGGGATTGTCCTTGGTGGAATCATTCAACAGAAGTGCAAAAAACATTAGAGAAGGAGATTATTGAAGCATCAAATGGAAAGTTTATACATACACAAAAAGTTCATTTTGATGAATTTGGAGAAAAAATTTATGTTGATTTCTCATTAAAACCAGTATATAACTTAGAGAATGAAGTAATTTATTTGATTCCTGAAGGACGAAATATAACACAAAGTGTAATCAACAAACAACGAATAGAAAGACACCTAAATATAATTAATGAAAATGTCTTAATAACAACAACTGATTTAGATGGACGAATAATTAGATATAGTGATAAGTTTATGAAATTATCAGGATTTTCAGAGTCAGAACTTCTTTTAAGTAGACACAATATTATGAGAGACCCAGAGTGTGACGGTGAACTGTATAAAGAGTTGTGGGATACAATTATTCAAGGGAAAGTATGGAAAGGAGAGCATAAAAATATATCTAAAAATGGAGATAGTTTTTGGGTTGAAAATGTTATCACACCAAACCTAAATGATAATGGAGAAATTGAAACTTTTACGTCTATTTACAATGATATAACATCAAAAAAAGAGATTGCAGAATTATTAATTATAGATGTATTAACAAATATTTATAATAGAAGACATTTTAATGATATCTTTAAAAATGAACTCAAAAGAAGTAGACGTCATGGGTATAATTTTGTATTAATGATTATAGATATTGATTATTTTAAACAATACAACGATACCTATGGTCATCATGAAGGAGATATTGCTTTAGTAAGTGTTGCAAATAGTTTACAAAATGCAATTCGTAGACCTGAGGACTTTGTTTTTAGATTAGGAGGTGAAGAGTTTGGGATTATTACTTCTGATATCCAGGCAGAAAGTATTATAAAATTTGCAAATATAATACGGGTCAATGTAGAAAAACTACATTTAATGCATAAGGAAAATTCTTGTTCAGAATATTTAACTGTTTCTGTAGGTGTAAAAAATGTATCTAAAGAGTGCTATTTAGATTATGAAGAGATATATAAGTTAGCAGATGATGCTTTATATAAAGCTAAGCATAAGGGAAGAAATACAGTGGTGGTTTCTTTATAACTTTTACTCTTTCGAATACAGCTATTACAAATAGAAATACTTTTGAAACAAAATATATATTTATAGCTTAGTTTAAAGCAACAATTAAAAGTAAGGCTTGTAGAATAACGCAAACAATAAGGACTTACAATGTCAACAGTAATTTTATTTATAACATATATTTTAATTTCTATGATTTTTACATGGAAATATGTAGATTTTATCAAAGATAAACAATGGGATATAAAAAGTGCAAGAACATTACTTGCAATTTTTGTAACAATAATAGGACTTCTTCTTTTATCGGTTCGTGTTTCAATTCTTGGAGGAATTGAAGAGGGTGAGAAAAATGTAGTAAGTCTGACTCTAATATTGGGTACCGTTATTATTGTAGTAATTGTACTTTTATCAATATGGGTAATGTCATTAGTTAGAAAAATGAAATATATGCAAGTAACATTTCAAATACCTATTAATGATCCTTCAAAAGGTTCTCTTTCAGAAGAAAAGATGACATGTTTAGTAAATAGAGATCAAGTTTTAAATGTTCAAAAGGTATTTACAACTCCTGATAAGAAAAAGAAACTTAAAGATCATAAAGCATCTTATCAAGTAATAGAATAAAAGTAGGGGATTTTAATCTTAAAAGTTATTCAATTTATTTGATCTAATAAAAAAGGGAAAAGATTCTGAATCTTTTCCCTTTTTTTCTAATATGTTATAAATAAACATATATTTATAATATTTACTCTGTAGTAAATGAATTTTAATTAGTGTTTAACAATGTTAAATATGAGTAATCCTCGTCATTTACACCTCCTAATTTTTTATATAAGAAATTGTAGCACGTTTATATATAAAAAGTAAATTAGAATACTCTTTAACGATTGAATTTAAGAAAAATTTAATAAATTTACGGATTTAAAAAATAAAAGTTAAACACAATTAATCCTTTATAAATTAAACTAAGTTTGAGAAGTTAATAAATCTTTTTCTTTAGTATAGTTATAATGTTAAAGACATATAAGTATTATACATATAAAAAGGATACAAAATGGAAAATACATTAATCTACATTGCAGTTTCGATATCTTTTATATTCGTTGTTTTTTATGTAAAAGATAAGTTCTCTCATGATAAAAAATTGCCATTTGATATAAAATATGATATTAAATAAGCAACTTATACAGAAGTTATATGATAGTAATTTCCGTAAAAAAATGTCAGTTATAATATAATGTTAGCAAGATATCTACAAATAGTAATTTATACATCTTTTATTATAGTTCTTGCATCTTATGTATTTGTACAAACATTAATATATAAAGGCAATCAAGAGATGCATATTACAAGTGACATAATTTTCTCCATTCATCAACTAAAAGATCTACATACAATATGTGTACTAGATTATCAATATAATACTGGTGATAAAAAGATGTTAGAAGAATGTAAAAAAGTAGAAAATAAGATAGCTTCTGCACTTGAAAACTACTATGCTCAAACACCTTATTTGAATTTCTATAAAGAGTATTTACAATAAATTAAATCTACACTTAATATATAAAAAAGGGGAAAAGATTCTAAATCTTTTCCCCTTTTTATTTAAGATGGTATAAATAATCATATATTTATACTATTTACTCTGTAGTAAATTATTTTTTAATTAGTGTTTAACAATGTTAAATATGAATAATCCTCGTCATTCACACCTCCTAATTTTTTATATAAGAAATTGTAGCATGTTTATATATAAAATGTATATTAAAATACAATTTAGAGTTAAAATTTAAGTAATTAATTATAATGATAATCGGTATCATAATTAATAAATATAAAAGAATATTTTAACTATACTTTTATTGATAACAGTTATTAATATTAGAAAACATATTATCTGGATAATTTTTAAAACAATTTATTTATATTTGTAATTATTTAGTAACTTATCGCATATATAATCACAAATAAAATAAGGAATAAAAATGAATGAAAAAAAGTTAAATATCGGTTTAAAATCACTATTAATTGTTAGTCTAATAATTGTTATGGGTATAGGGGGTTACTTTACGTATTCTGCATTAACTCAAGGGATAATGTTTGCATATATTCAAAATCTATCAGTTCAAGGTCTAGATGCAAATATTTTATTTGATTACATGGTTTTATTATTGATTAAAACATTGGCAGCATTTGCAATGTATTCATTTATTATTGTTTCTATCTTTATTGTTGCCTTACCATTAATGAGATGCTCTCTTCTTTTCTCTTATAATCGTAATACCTCTATGTAATAACATATGATAGGAGGAATCTCCTATCAATTCGCCAATTCACACTTAAAGTGCAATGTTTAGAGATAGTACAGATGATTGATATACACTTGATGCTTAATATCTTATAGCATTAACAGAATATGTGACAAAATAAATTTATAATGATTTGTATATGTAATTTAGTTATGATAATTTAAAAATGATTGTTTAAGTGATATATGGCAGAGAGTAGCGGATTCGAACCGCTGGAGGTATAACCCTCGCCGGTTTTCAAAACCGGTACGTTCGACCAACTCTGTCAACTCTCTACATAATAGTGGTGCGAATGGTCGGAATTGAACCGACACTCCGAAACCGGAATTGGATTTTAAGTCCAACGCGTCTACCTATTCCGCCACACTCGCATGTATTTTTGATAAATATATTATCAAAGGTAAATCTTTTATAAGATGTCATTCTTATTAAGTGGCGGAATTATAATATACTTTTTATTATTTGTCAAGGATATTTCAAAAAACTTTTTAAATTTAGAAATTAATCAAAATTAAACTATAATACAGAAAATAGAAACTATTAATATTTAAGGAAAATTATGAGAAGTGATGAAGTAAAAAAAGGGCATGCACGTGCTCCTCACAGAAGTTTATTTAGAGCTACTGGATTAAAAGATGAAGATTTTGATAAACCTTTTATTGGTGTAGCGAATTCTTTTATTGAAGTTATTCCTGGGCATTTCTTTTTAGATAAAGTTAGTGATATCATAAAAGATGAAATTAGAAAAAACGGTTGTGTACCATTTGAGTTTAATACTATTGGTGTTGATGATGGTATTGCTATGGGGCATGATGGTATGTTATTTTCACTTCCATCAAGAGAACTTATTGCAAACTCTATAGAAACAGTTATGAATGCACATAAATTTGATGCAATGATTGCTATACCAAACTGTGATAAAATCGTTCCTGGTATGATTATGGGTGGTTTAAGAGTTAATGTTCCTACTGTATTCGTTTCAGGTGGTCCAATGGCTAAAGGTTATGCACAAGATGGTACACCTATTGATTTAGCAACTGCTTTTGAAGCAGTAGGAAAATTTGAAAATGGTGATATTACTGAAGAAGAATTGACAGATATTGAATGTAATGCCTGTCCAAGTGGTGGATCATGTTCTGGTATGTTTACAGCAAACTCTATGAATACATTAATGGAAGCTATGGGTATTGCACTTCCTGGAAATGGAACTATTTTAGCGCTTACTACTGAGCGAGAAAATTTATATAGAGCAGCTGCTAGAAGAATTTGTGAATTAGCTAAATTAAGTATGGAAGATAAAGAACCATATAATATGAAAAATATTTTAAATGAAAATGCAGTTAGAAATGCATTTGCTGTTGATATGGCTATGGGTGGATCTTCTAATACTGTTTTACATATGTTAGCTATTGCTAAAGAAGCTGATGTTGATTTTGAATTATCAGATATTAATGCAATTTCACATAAAGTTTCTCATATTGCTAAAATTTCTCCATCAGAACCAACTATACATATGCAAGATATTGATAAAGCAGGTGGAGTTAATGCTGTAATGTGTGAGATGGATAAAAGAGGTGGTATATTATTTGATAATCTTACTATTACTGGTGAAACAATTAAAGAAAGAATTGCTGGATCAGAAATTAAAAATAAAGATATTATTCATACTATAGATAACGCATACAGTGAAGTTGGTGGATTAGCTATTTTATATGGTAACTTAGCAAAACAAGGTGCTGTTATTAAAACTGCAGGTATTACAGGTGAGCGTGTATTTACAGGAACTGCTGTTTGTTTTAACTCTCAAGATGAAGCAATTGCTGGTATTTTAGATCATAAAGTAAAAGCTGGAAATGTTGTTGTTATTAGATATGAAGGTCCAAGAGGTGGTCCTGGTATGCAAGAGATGTTAGCACCAACAAGTTTAATTATGGGTATGGGTCTTGGTGATTCTGTTGCTTTAATTACTGATGGTAGATTCTCAGGAGCTACAAGAGGAGCTTCAATTGGTCACGTTTCTCCAGAAGCTGCTGAAGGTGGACTTATTGGTTTACTTGAAGATGGTGATGAGATTCATATTGATGTTGATAAATATATTTTACAAGCAAACTTATGTGATGAAGTAATTGCAGAGAGAAAACAAAAATTTGTTCCTCTTAAAAAAGAAATAAAATCTAGATGGTTACAACAATACAGAGCCCTAGTTACAAATGCAAGTAATGGAGCTATTTTAAAAACTGATTTAGACTAAATCAGTTTCTAGAAAGAAGATAAAATTTTATCTTCTTTTCTATAATAATTTAAAGTCTCTCACAATCTGTATTATAAGAATATCAAATTTTTTTATAAGTTCAGGATCCTCAATATTCTCTTTTAATTTTTTAAGATTTTTAAGCATAGGGCTAAATTTTTTGATTGCTTGTTTAGTTATAGTTTTTCTTCCACTTATATTTGAATTAAGATGTAAAAGTAAAATAACTAATTGTTGGTTTCCTAAGAGTGCAGCATAAGTAATAGGTAATATTTCATATTCATCTACAATATTAATACTTTGTGGAGAATCATGATATATTTTTTTAATGATGGACATTTTATTTGCCCATACAGCATTATGAATTACTGTCCGTCCTTTTTGATCTTGAATAGTATAATCAAATAAAACAATTTTTGTAAATATATTAAAAAGTGTTTCATTACATTTTGTACTAATAATTTTATGTACTACCGTCCATCCTAATCCATCTTGAAAATGTCTTTCAGCTTTATTACTTAAAAGATTACTAAGATTGTTTTGAAACTTTTCGCAAGCTTGTTTATCAAATTTATTTTCTTCAAATACTTTAAGAACATATTCGTAAAAAATACTGTGATTTGCTTTATTTACAGTATTAATATCAAGACCATGTTTGATGTATAGTTTAAATAAAGGGAAATGACCATTCAGGATAGGTTTAAAAAATAAAGGATCACCAGTCGAGTCTAAATAGTTAAGGCTTTCCTCTTTATTTCGATGTGCTAAAAACTCTTTTATAATTCTTACATATTGTCCATCTGGATTGATTTTATTAATTATATCTTTATCCGTTATGAGTTTTGTACCAAGAATATGTAAAACAATCATATTTAAAATTTCATATATTGTTTTACCATTTTTATTTCTAATATTTGGATTTGCCCCATATTCGATCAATAATAAGATGATATCTAGTTCTTTAACTCCCTCATAAACGACAAGATTTAAAACAGTATCTCCTGTATCACTAATAATATTAGGGTCTATGCCTCCTGCTAATAAAAAAGAAACAAGGTCATAATCACACAATCGTATTGCATTAAATAAACCACTTTCGTTATTTTTTTCAATGGCATTAATATTTCCACCATGTTTAAGCATTTTTCGAGAAGTTTTTAATAAACTTTCTCTTCTATCTTTTTCATCAACAGAAAGATTAGATGATATAGCGATAAGTTCCATTAAAATTGTATTGTCATTAGCAGTTGGACTATTTACGTCAGCCCCATTTTCTAGAGCAATATCAATCAATTCTTCTCCAGATGCACCTCTTAATGCAGTAGTTAATAAAAAGGACTCTCCCTTTGCATTTTTGATAGTTGGATCAGCCCCTGCAATTAATAGTTTTTTTGCAACATCATCATCTTTTACTACCTCGACATGATGCATGATACTATTACCCTCTTCATCTAAAAGGTTTAGTTCTAAATCTTCTAAGTTTAAGAGGTATTGTATAAATCCTTGATCCCCATATGATAAAGCATCATATATTAAATTACGATTTTTATTATCTACGTTATTTGTATTTGCACCATAACTTATAAGGATTTTAGCCATCTCATTATGACCTAACATTACAATGTTTTGTAGTAATGTTCTGCCATCTATATCTCGTTGTTCTAAATCGATTACGTTTAAATCTATGATTTGTTTGATTACTTCTCTATTTCGTTTTTCGATTGCAAAAAAGAGTGCAGTTTTACCGTTTGTATTTTGAATAGTTATGTCAGCACGGTGTTCTATAAGCCATTGGATAGATATTGTTTTAGAGATTTTGATACATTTTATTAAAAATGTATCACCTCTTTCATCTTTATGATTGATATCAACCATTTCGTCCTTAAGACCATCTTCCAACCATTGCGTATTGGGATTATCTTGGAGTAGTTCTTGTAAATATGTAGTGTTATTAAATTCTTTCTTAAAGAACTTACTTAACATAGCAATTTCCAAGGTAATATCTCTTGTGCATACATTGGAACTACTTGCTCATTTTTAAATTCATAAAAGGCAGGTACTTTAAAATCTTCTTTTACTAAAGTTACTGTTTTATTTGAAGGTTCCATATTATAAATCTTACAAGCGTTATCACTTAAGAATTTTTGTAAGTTATCTAACTTATCATTTTTTTCAAATAGGTCTACTAATACTTGAATTGCAATAGGTGATGTAAATACACCAGCAGCACAACCACAAGCTTCTTTAGCATGTTTAGGATGTGGAGCACTATCACTTCCAAACATTACTTTAGGATGTCCTTCTAATGCAACATTTAGTAGGGCATCTCTATCAACTGGTCTTTTTGCAATTGGTTTACAAAATAGGTGAGGTTGTAACATTCCACCTGCTACATCATCAAGTGTTATAATTAAATGGTGCAGTGTAATTGTTGCATATAAATTTTCAAATTTATCAAGCATATCAACTGCTTCTTTAGTTGTAATATGTTCCATAATAATAGTAAGTTTAGGGAACGCAGTTGCAAGTGCTTCGTACACACTCATAAACTCTTTTTCTCTATCCATAACAAAACCATTTGTTTCCCCATGAACACATAATGGAATATTTAGTTCTGCCATTGCATTTAATGTAGGTGCTAATGCTTCTGTATCAATAGTTTGAACTCCGCCTTCACTATTTGTAGTAATTCCAGCAGGATAAAGTTTAATTGCAGATATTTCATCTTTAACATCTTCTAAAAACTCTTTTGTATATGGTTTAAAAAATAAAGTCATAAATGGCGTGAAGTTATGTTCTTTATCTACAGCATCATTAATTCTGTTTTTATAAGCAATTACTGCTTCTTTTGTATCAACACAAGGTACAAGGTTTGGCATTACTATTGCCCCTGCAAATGTTTTTGATGTTAGTGGAGCAACTAATTCTAACATGTCGTTATCTCTTAAATGTAAGTGCATGTCAAATGGGCTAGTTAGTGTAATTTTTTTCATAATGGTAAAGTCCTGGAATCAATTTATTTTAATTATTATATCTAAATAATAATAAGATATAATGAACTATATTTAAAAGGAGATTTATATATGTATTTTTTAGTTTCTGTGATTTTAGTACTCATTATTTATATTATTGTCCAACATAAAAAATTAAATAAAGAGATAACAGAGTTAACTTTTGAAAATAAAAAACATGACAGTATGTTAAACGTTACATTAGAAGCTGTTATTTTTTTGCGGCATCAAAAAATAGTTGATTTAAACTCTGCTGCATTAGAATTATCAGGATTTAAAAATAAAGAGGATTTAATTGGTTTATCATATAAAACATTTATTTCTGATGATGATATTGAAATGGTTTCGAAAAAAGTAGAAAAAAGATTTATTGGAAAATATGAGATAACAATAAAAAATAAAGAGGGTCATGACTTTCCTGCTTTATTACGGGTAAATCGTTTTGAAGAGGGAGATAGTGATACTACAATTGTTAATATACTTGATTTAACAGATATAAAAAGAAGAGAATATATTTTATCCCAAAATGTAAAAATGGCGCAAATGGGTGAAATGATAGGAAATATCGCACACCAATGGAGACAACCTTTAAGTGTTATTACAACAGCAGCTTCTGGAATTCGAATGAAAAAAGAGTATGCTCAAATTAGTGATGAAGAGCTTTATTCTTTATTAGATTCAATTGTATTAAATTCAGAACAACTTTCTAGTACCATAGATGTATTTAGGAACTTTATAAAAGAAAAAGTTGAGTTAAAAAAGGTAGTTATTCAAGATAGAATAAATAATGCTTTATCTATAATTGAAACTCGAATACAAAATGAACATATAACACTGATAAATAATATTAATTATTCTAAACCTGTCATAGCTATTATTATTTTAGGGGAACTTTCTCAAGTGATAATAAATATTATCAATAATGCTATAGATGTTTTAATTGAAAATGAAAATCCTTTAAAAACAATAGAACTTAATTTAGAAAAAAAAGAGAAGTCAATTATCATTTCAATAGAAGATAATGGTGGTGGTATATCAGAAGAAACAATGGCACATATTTTTGAACCGTATTTTACTACAAAACATAAATCAGTAGGTACAGGAATTGGTTTATATATGAGTTACGATATTATTGTAAATCATATGAAGGGAAAATTATATGCCAAAAATACAGAAAAAGGTGCAAAATTATTTATAGAATTACCTCTTGATAAAAGAGTTGAAGATAGAAGAATAAATCATAACATAGAAGTAAAAGAAGAGAAAAGAATTTCACAAAGACGAGTTAATTAGTAGATTAACTAGCCTCTAGTATATCTTTTGCTTCTTGTACTGCTATAGATTTAGTTTCAATATTAACATTTATGATATAAGTGTCAACATATGGTAATAGAAAAGTAGTAGAAAAACCTTTTTCAATTAACTTTGCATCAGTTTCTATCATTAAATAGTCACTTAATGGCATTCTTTGAATGTCACTTACTTTGCCTAGTATCTCATCATTTTCTTTTACTTCACAACCAATCATATCAAACCAAAAAAACTGTTTATCATTTAGAGTACAGTTATCTCTTGTATCACCTGCTGAAACAAATAATTGTCTATTCGTCAATTTTTTTGCTGCTTCAATACTATCAATTCCAACAAATTTCACAACATTACTTGTTGCATTATATGTTTCGATTATTAGTTCTTGTTTTTTATCAGTAGTAAGTTTTGTATTTTTTTTGAATTGTTCAGGAAAGTCTGTGTCAATAATAAGTTTTTGTTGACCTTTTAGACCAACTGTTCTTCCAATTTTTGCAATATAAATTTTATCCATTATTTTGCTACCACTTGGATTTTGTATGAGTTACCATCTTTTGCTTTACAACCATTTAGAATAGTTTTTATAGCATTGATCATATTTCCATTTTTACCGATGAGTTTACCTATGTCACTATTGTTAGCTATTATTGTAATTTCAAAAAAAGTATCATCAAGTTTAGTTGATGATACTTCAATATCTTCAGGATAATTAACTATCATTTTCGCATAAGTAGAAACGAAGTCAGTTACCATAATGATTATTTTTTAGCTGTAAGTTTAGCTACTTTTTCAGAAGGTTGAGCACCAACGCTTAACCAGTAATCAAGTCTTTCTTGATCAATTTTGAATTCTTTTGGTGTTGATACTGGGTTGTAGTAACCAATTGATTCAATCCAACCTGAATCTCTTCTTTTTCTGCTATCTGTTACAACGATTCTGTAAAACGGTTTCTTGTTTCTTCCCATTCTTGTAAGTCTAATTACTGTCATTTTATGTCCTTTAATTTGTTTTGTTAACTTGGATGTCAAGTGCTAAACATTATAAAAATTAATATTTAGCACTTGACATTAGTACACTTTATATATTTACCTATTTAGGTAAGTTTGGCATTCCACCTGGGCCACCACCCATTTGAGCCATCATCTTTTGCATATCTTTCATGCCACCTTTTCCAGACATCTTTTTTGCCATTTTTGCAGCATTTTTGAACTGTTTAAGGATTTTATTTACTTGTACTTCAGATACACCAGCACCTTTAGCAAGTCTTCTTTTTCTTGAGATATTAATAAGACTTGGAGTTTCTCTTTCTTTTTGAGTCATAGAACCAATTAATGCTTTAATTCGTACTATTTCTCCAGAGTTTTCTAAATCCATATCTTTTAATTGGTTTGCCATATTTCCCATTCCTGGAATCATTCCAAGTATAGATTTCATAGAACCCATTTTTTTCATCATCTCTAATTGGTCTAAAAAGTCAGCAAAATTAAATTCACCTTTTCTGATTTTTTTAGTTACTTCTTTAGCTTTTTTCTCATCGATAACAGATGCCGCTTTTTCAGATAAACCTTCAATATCTCCTTGACCCATAAGTCGAGATACAATTCTATCTGGAATAAATGGTTCGATATCTGGCATTTTTTCACCATTACCGATAAATCTTAATGGTACTTGTACTTGATGTGCAATAGATATAGCTACACCACCTTTAGTATCTCCATCAAATTTAGATAGAATTACACCATCAATACCAATTTTTTCTTTAAACGCAGTAGCTGTTTTAGTAGCATCATGACCTGTTAAAGAATCTGCAACATAAAAAATTTCATCAGGTGAAACAGCTTTTTTAACATCTTCAAGTTGAGACATTAGTTCATCATCAATTGCAAGACGACCAGCTGTATCTATAAATAATACGTCGTATAAACCTTCGATAGCTTTTTTCTTTGCATTTTGAGCGATTTTAATTGGATTTGTTTCATTTTCTTCAAAGTATACATCTACTTCAATTTGAGCACCAATTTGTTTTAATTGTTCAACAGCTGCTAGTCTTTGTAAATCGGCAGCTGCAACTAAAACTTTTTTATTTCTAGTTTTTAAATAGTTTGCAAGTTTACCTGTCGTAGTTGTTTTACCACTTCCTTGTAAACCAGTCATTAGGACTGTAGTTAAAGCTGATTTATTACTATAAACAAAACCTTGATTTCCAGCAGTAGTTAAAACACCAGTTAAAGCATCTCTCAAAGCTTTTAAAAATGAATCTTGACCGATACCATTCGCTTTTGTTTCTAGTTCTATTTTAGTAAGTAGTTCTTTTGCAGTTTTATGATGAACATCAGATTTTAATAGTGATTTTTTAAGTTCACCAATAGCTCTTGTTAATGCTTTTGTATCATCTTTATGTCTTATTTTTCCAATAACATTTTTAAATGAACTTGTTAAATTATCAAACACTATACTACTCCTAGTTTTTTTAAGTTTGGGATTATATAGAAATTAACATTATATATAGCTTAAGAGTAAATAGGCTAAATGCCGTAGATAAGGCTTTTATAAAATACTTAGTATGTATAAATTAAGTATTTTATAAGTTTAGAAAGAAGTTTCTATTCTTTCTCTTTGTTGAAAATAGCTACATTTTGTATATCCAATTTCTTTGGCTAATGAAGATGATTTCTGATAATTAAGACCCACTTGCTCAACACTATGAGCATCACTTGAAAAAGTTATAGGGATATTTAATTCATAACAAAGTTCTAACAACTCTTTTGAAGGATATTGTTCTCCAATAGGTTTTCTATATCCAGCACTATTAATCTCAACCACCATATTCGATTTTTTAATCTCTTTTAATGTTGAGTATGCAATAGTTTTTATATCTTTTGTTGGTAAAAACTTAAAGACTTTTATTAAATCGAGATGTCCTACAATATCAAATTGAGCACATTTAACCATATTTGTAATGGCTTCAAAATAATCTTCCCAAATTGTATTGATATCTTTATTTTTGTATTGACCTATAAATTCTGGGTTATCAAAACCCCAACCATCATTAATGAAGTGAACACTTCCAATAAGATAATCAACTTTAGAATTGATAACTTCAGGTAAAATATAATCACCTTTTAAATAATCAACCTCATACCCTAAAAGAATATCAATATTATTTTTGTATTTTTCTTTTAACGTTAAAACATCATTTTCATAAAATTCTTTATCTTCTATTTTTAAACGATATTTTTCATCAAAGTTCATAGGAGCATGTTCAGAAAAACCAAAGATATCTATTTTAAGTTCAATTGCTCTTTGAATATACTCTTCCGTAGTGCCTGTTGCATGATTACATAGTGTTGTATGGTTATGTAGATCTACTCTCATTAGATAGTCCTCACTTGATTTCTACCACTATTTTTAGCTAGGTATAGTCCTTCATCCGCTGCATTAACCATATCATCTAAAATTTTACCTTTATTAGATGTATATCCTACGGAGACAGTATATTGTATATCACCCTTTTCTGTATTAATAATATTTGTTTCAAATTTTTTGCGAATTTCTTCCAAAGTTGCTACAAATTTAACTTCATCTATATTGCTTTGAATTACACAAAATTCTTCTCCCCCAAATCTTGAAATAATAGCGTCTGAATTAAAAAACTGATTTACTATAATAGCTACTTCGGAAATTGCAATATCCCCTATATCATGACCATAAGTATCATTGATATTTTTAAATTTATCTATATCAAACATTGCAACAAGTATTTTTTGATTATCTTTTACTGCTTTTTGATATAACAATTCACCTTCATCAAAAAAGTATCTTCTGTTAAACATTCCTGTCATATAATCTTTATTGGCTTTATTTTTAATCTCTTCAAAAAGTTCTAGTGTTTCTAAGTTTGAATTTAATTTAGCAAAAAATTCCTCTTCTGAAAATGTTTTATATAAAAAATCATTTGCACCAAATTTTAAAAATTTAGCTAAACTATTTCCTTCTGTAGTACTTGTTATTGTAATAATTGATAAGGTATCTTTAGAATAAGATTGTCTGATTTTTTTTGTTAATTCAAGACCATTCATATTTGGCATACTATAATCAGTAAACACAAGTTTTACATCTTTGACTTTTTTTAAAATATCTAATACTTCTTGTCCATCTTTGGCGTAAAAACATGATAATCTATATCTTTTTAAGAGTTTAATTGCACTACTTGCAATCTCTTTTGAATGATTAGCCACAATTACTTTTGTATTTTGAGTTGTAATAATTCGTTTTATTAAACTTAAAATATATTCGTATGCAAATCTTCCCTCTTTAATAACATAATCTACAATATCTTTATCTTTTAATATATCTTCCCTTATTTCTGAACCTGTTAAAACGATTGATGGTATATTAAATTTTGTTACGCTGTCTATTACTTCACCATCTGGTGCATCAGGAAGGGATAAGTCTAAAATTGCAACTGCAATTTTTCCTTTATATTCAAGGAGTTTTTCTTCACATTCATGTTTATCATTTGCAACAATAGTTTTATATCCTAATTCTTCAGAAATAAGTTTTTCTAACGTCCCACAAATACTTTTACTATCATCAACAATTAAAATATACATTTTATTACCCTAATAATCCTGCACCTTTAATAGCGGTACTTCTCTCTAAAGCATATTCTCTTTTTCCATTAATAATATCATATTTCCAAATTGGAGCACTTGCTTTAAAGTCTTCTACAAATTCATCGATTAATTCTAAAGCTACTCTTCTTTTAGGACTACAAACAGCAGCTATATAAGAACTTTTGTGATTTAAAACATCACCTCGACTATGTGCCATAAGTACTATTGCATTTTGTTTTTTTGCTTTTTCTTGCCACTCATTAAACCAATTATTTAAAATTGGTTCATAAATGTCAAAACTTAATCCATCGATGTTGTTTTCATCTCGTACAACACCTACAAAAGTAATAATTGCACCATAATTAGATAGTCTAAAATTATCGTACCATTTATTTGTAATTTGTTCTACTGGCAAATCTCCATCATGTAATTCTAATAATGTTTCACTTTGCATAAATCATCCACCACAAACAGGAGGTAGCATAGTTACTTTATCACCATCTTTTAAAGGTGCATTTTTATCATTTGTTAAAACATCATTAATAGCACAAGCACTATTTTTTAACCACATAGATAATGCATCATCTTCTTTTAATATTTCACTTAATTCGTTTAGGTTTGTTATATCTAAATTTAACGGCTCTTTACCAATTGGTCCTAGGAATTCTACTCTAATCATATTAACTCTCTTTTTATAAAATATCAGATATTATAACCAAAATTAAATAAGGAAAACTACAGTCAAATGATTTTTGCAAAAATAGATTTTATAAATCTGCTTCCCTTTTATGTATTTATTAAAAAAAATATCCAATCTTCACAAATAAAACAAATTATAAACTATAAAAAGTCTTACCCCTCAGCAATAAATAAAAAATTTAAAAAAAGACAAATTGATGCTGCTTTTATAAGCTCTATAGCATCCAAAAATGTAAAGTCACTTGATATTGGAATTGTAGCTCAAAATGAGGTTTTATCTGTTTTAGCATTAAAAGGAAAGTATGAAAAAGATTATCAGTCTGATACTTCAAATGCATTAGCAAAAGTTTTAGGAATTGAAGGAAAAATAATTATTGGAGATAAAGCGTTACAACTTTACCACAATTTGGATGATAAAGATTTTATAGATTTAGCACAGCAGTGGAAAGAAAAATATAATTTACCTTTTGTTTTTGCTAGACTTTGTTATAACAAAAATGAAAAGTTTTTAAAAGATGTATCAACAAATTTCTTGAATACAAAAGTAAAAATACCTCAATACATTTTAAAACAGTACATGAATCGTTCAGGTTTAAGTGCTAAACAAATACAAGAATATCTTACAAAAATTTCATATAAAATTTCATATAAAGAAAAAAAGTCATTAAAACTATTTTTTAAACTCACAAAAGAAAAAGGGATATAAATTTGGGAATATTAGATTCGATACTATTAGGTATCATCGAGGGATTTACAGAATTTTTACCTATTAGTTCTACTGGACATTTAATAATAGCAAGTGAATTTTTAAATATAGATCAAGATAATGTTACAAATGCGTATCATGTTATTATACAATTTGCGGCAATTTTAGCTGTTCTTTTAAATTATAGAGATAAATTTTCTCCTAAAAAAATTGAATTATGGAAAAAACTTACATTAGCTTTTATTCCAATTGGTGCTGTTGGTTTTATATTTTCGAGTCAAATAAAAGCGATGTTTGATATCAAAATTGTTGCTATTATGTTTATAATTGGAGGTATAGTATTTTTAATTGTAGAGCGTTTTTATAATGAAACAGAAGAACATATTGATGATGTTGAAAAGGTTTCATATAAACAAGCTTTATATATAGGACTTGCCCAAATATTTGCACTAATCCCAGGTACTAGCAGGGCTGGTAGTACAATTATTGGGGGAATGTTAGTAAAGTTAAATAGAAAAGCAGCTGCAGAGTTTAGTTTTTTATTGGCTTTTCCTGTGATGTGTGCTACGACAGGGTATGATATTTTAAAACACTACAAAGATTTTAGCGATGCAAATCTTATGGTTTTAGGTATAGGTTTTGTTACTGCATTTATTGTGGCATATATTACAATAAAACTATTTTTAAAATTTTTAGAAAATTTTACTTTTGTCGCTTTTGGAATATATAGGATTGTTTTTGGTACAATTTTACTTATCTGGTTTACGTAAAAGGAAATACTATGAATAAAATATGGATAGTGTTATTTTTAATTGCAATTAATAGTCTTAATGCAAATACAAATAAAGCATATGTAAATATCATATCAAATGTTGAAGATACAATAATTTTCCTGGATGGAAAAAACATAGGAAATACACCAATTCAACAATATGAAGTAGTACCAAATAAACCTTTATATTTAAAAGCAGTAGTAGATAAAAATTATTACAGAAGAAATATTAAAACTACTATTAAGGTTAACAGCGAAACAATTCCAACATTTAGTCTTAAATTTAACAAAGCAACTGCACAAATCTTTTTTGTTGGTGTATCTGCTGAATTATATATTAACGATAAGTTTGTAAAAAAATTAAATGATACAAATAGAATAGTTAATATTAAAGCAGGTAAAAAAATAAAGATAAGATTAGAAAATGGTGATGCTGATGTTGAATATATCAAAGATATTAAGGCAAAAACAATAAATACTTTAAAGTATAAACTTATTACAATTCATAAAGATGTTAGACTCTATACATCTATAATAAACGAATTAATGTGGGAAGATACAAAAGATGCTGCGAATACAAATATAAACTGGAGCAAGGCAAATACATATTGTTCAGATTTAAAAATTGCTAATTACGAAGATTTTAGATTACCAAGTATGGATGAATTACAAGAATTATATGAAAATAAAGATAAAATTTATAATGGTTTTGGTGGTAAGTTTTACTGGTCTGATGAATCATTTCAAGATGAAAAAAAGATTTGGAATTATGCAATAGGAAAGAATTTTGAAGACGGAATGAATCAAAAATCTATCCAAGAATTTGAACAAGCGAGAGTAAGATGTGTACGAGAAAGAGAAATAAAAAATAATAAGGTAGAAAATGAACAAAAATAGATTTACAAGAATAGGATTTATTCTAGCAGCGGCAGGTAGTGCAGTAGGATTAGGAAATATTTGGAAGTTTCCATATATTACAGGAGAAAATGGTGGTGGTGTATTTGTAATGGTATATCTATTAACAGTTATTTTTATAGGTATGTCAATATTTATAGCCGAGGTTGTTCTTGGTAGTACTGTTAATAAAGATTCTGTAACTACAATAGAAACATTAGCGCCAGAAGGTAAAAAGTACTGGAAATATTCAGGTTTTACATTTGTAACTGGTGTAATTATTTTATCCTTTTATTCTATTGTTGTAGGTTGGATATTAAACTATATTGTTATAGCCGCTACTTCTTTACCTTCAAGTGTAAGTGAAGCTGAAACAGTTTTCTTAGGATTATTAAAAGAAGATATAACTTCTCAACTTTTTTATTACACAATTGCATTTATAATAATTGCATATACTATTTCTAAAGGTATTAAAAAAGGTATTGAGAGATTAAACAATATTCTAATGCCAGCTTTATTAATAATTCTATTATTTATGTTTTTCTATAGTATGACACTAGATGGTTTTCAACAAGCAGTAGAATTTATGTTTTACCCTAACTTTGAAAAGTTTCATCCAAGTTCAATTATAATTGCTGTGGGACATGCGTTCTTTACTCTTTCTGTAGGTATGGCGACTATTATGGCTTATTCTGCATCTTTAGGTAAAGGTGTAAATATTGTAAAGGCTTCTATTACAATTGTAACATTAGATACACTTATTGCGATTATTTCAGGTCTTATTATTTTTGCCATTGTTTATTCAGCAGGTCAAGAACCAAGTAAGGGACCTGGGTTAGTATTTATTACTTTACCAGCTATTTTTTATGAGATGGGAAGTATGGGAAATATTATGGCAATAGCATTTTTTATTGCACTTGCTTTTGCATCTATTACATCTGCTGTTTCAGTTCTTGAACCTACAGTTATGTATCTTGTTGAAAGAAGAGGTATCTCAAGAGTAAAAGCTACTTATGGTATATCAATTATCTTCTATATTTTAGGTTTATTTGCATTATTATCAAACACTAATGAATTCTCGGCGGCATTAACATTTGGTACTAAGAATTTATTTGATTGGTTTGATTTTGTAACAGCAGCTATACTTATGCCAATAGGTGGAATTTTCGTAGCTATCTTTGTTGGTTATATTATGGATAAACAAGTAGTTAGAAATAGTTTAGTTCCATATATGGGAGAAACATTTTTTAGAATTTGGTTAGTGATGATTAGATATGTAGCTCCAATGGCAGTATTTGTAATTATGCTAAATGAAACAGGAATTTTGAAATTTAAATAAAATGTTAATTGCAATATTAACTTCAGGTGGAGATTGTGCAGGGATGAACCCTGCTATTAAACACTTTGTTGATTATTGTTTTAATAATGGACAAAAACCATATTTAATTTTTGATGGTTTAGAAGGTTTAATTGACAATAACATAAAACCTGCAACTTATAATGATGTTGCGGGTATCATCCATGAGGGTGGTACTAAAATACGATCATCTCGATCAAAAAGATTTTTTGAATATAAATATAGAAAAAAAGCTTTTGAAAACTTACAAAAACTTAATATAAATAAACTTATTGTTTTAGGTGGAGATGGTTCTTTTCGAGCATTAAATCAATTTTATAATGATTTTAAAATACCTTTTGTAGGCATTCCTGCAACAATTGATAATGATATTTTTGCTACTGATTACTGTCTTGGAGTAGATACTGCTTTAAATATAATTAGAACTGCAACTGATGCTATACGAGATAGTTCTTCCTCATTTCGAAGAGCTTGTGTTATTGAAACTATGGGAAGAGACTGTGGTTATTTAGCTTTAGTTTCTGCATTAACGTGTGGGGCAGAAGTTTGCATTATTCCTGAGTTAGAATATGATTTGAAATCATTACAGAAAAAGCTTAAAAAAGAACTCAAAAATGGAAGACAATATATTGTATGTATAGTAGCAGAAGGTACAAAACAAACTCAAAATATACAGAAATGGCTAGAAGATGAGATCCAAATAGGATCACGTACAACAATATTGGGTCACATTCAAAGAGGTGGAAACCCCACTGTATATGACCGCCTTATGGCAGCAGAATTTATGACATATGCTATAGATAAACTATCTGATGGTTTAGATGAGGGTTTAGTAATTGTTTATAAAAATGGCTCATTTGAATTTCAAAGTATAGAATATGTAACCTCTTCAACCTATGAAATCGATCAAAACTTATTGGACATGGCAATAGGTATGACAAAATAATCATAAGATAATATTAATTAAAATCATTACACAAAGTTTACACAAAACTGTATTATACTTTTTATACAAAGGATAAACTATGATAGTAGAAATAGTATTTGCAGCTGGATGTTTTTGGGGCGTTGAAAAAAACTTTGAAAAAATTCCAGGTGTAATAGATGTTAAATCTGGATATGTCGGCGGAAACTATGATAATCCTACTTATAAAACAGTTCTAAGATATAGACAGTATAAACCAGATGGTGTAATTAACTATACAGAGGGTGTACATGTTACATTTGATAATACAAAAGTCACCGCAAAAAAATTAATTAAAAATTTTTGGGAGATACATGACCCAACTCAAGTAAATGGACAAGGTAATGATATAGGTGATAACTATAGAAGTGCTGTGTACTATACAAATAAAAAACAGCATCAAGCTATTTTAGAGACAAAAGCAACATATCAAACTCTATTAACTGAACATGGTTATGCCAATATTGTGACTGAAGTTAAACCACTTGATAAGTTTTATAATGCAGAAGAATATCACCAAGATTATTTAAAAAATAATCCAAATGGATATTGTCCAGATCATAGTACAGGAGTGAAGTTTTCAAAAAGTGATGAACCTGATAAAACAGAACTATTAGTTCCCCTTTCTGGAAAAGAGATTGTTGTTATAGAATCTGATAATTGTCCATACTGTGCAAAGTTTAAAAAAGATGTTTTATCTTCATATAAAGGTACTTTAAAAGTGAGAAAAGCATATGCTTCTCAAATGAAAAACTTTAAAATTACAACAAAACTTTTTGCAACACCTACAATTTTATTTATTGAAGATGGTAAAGAGATACTTGCAAACCGTGGTTATATGGATGAAAAGAGTTTTTATAAAATGTTAGGTGATTTTAAACTTGGTAAAAATAGTGAGAGTTATAATGTAGCTTTTGATAAAGGTACTGATAATAGATTTTGTAAAGAGTATGACTTGTTTAAAGATACTCCCGATGGTGTATTTGTAGATAAATTATCTGGAGAACATTTATTTGATACTCGAGATAGATTTAATTCAAAAACAGGATGGCTTAGTTTCTATAAGGCTGTAGATGGTTCAACAGTAGAACTTCCAGATTATAGTTATGGTATGACTCGTGTTGAGATACGATCAAAAAAAAGTGATATACATCTAGGTCATGTTTTCCCACGTTCTGATGGACGACGAAGATTCTGTATAAATGCTACGGTCTTAGAGTTTGTTCCACGAGCAGATATCAAATAACTAATCTAAATTAAGAGCAAACTTGATAAATAAGCTTGCTCTTGATACTTATTTAACTCTTTAGGCAAATTTGGGTCATTAGTTTTTGTATATTTAGCAATAGCTTGTGATGTTACAAAATTAACCTCACAAATAGTATTTAGTTGGATAATTGCTTCAGACTTAAAAGTGACTGCCCCTCCTGCAAAAGTGCCTTTTTTTGCACGTTTTTTTAAAGCTATTTTATTTATGTTATTCTCTTTTAAAAAAGTTTCTATTTCATTTTTATATTTCAAAATAGAGTTAATATCTTCATCATTTTCTAAAACTATTTTTTTTGTTTTAGTTTCAATAAAATTAATTTCATCATTTAAATATTCTATAACTGATACAATAGCATTATTAGATTTGAGTTCTATTCCACATAAATTCATTTTAATATCTTTTGTATTTTTCTATCTTCTAATAAATCGAATTCTATTTTATTTTTATGTAAAGTATTTTCATGCATGTACAAACTAACACCCAAAAAAACTACAAAAATTATTGATAATAGTTCTACCATTTTAATATCCTCTTTGATTTTTATAGTGTGATTCTATCAGATAAGTTTTTGTATTGTTAAAAATATTGCATAATGTCATTTAATTTAAAAGTAAAAATCAAATAAAGAAATTTTTGATATACTCCATTTTTAAATAGAAGGATTCAATAGTTATTATGAATGATAAAATGATAGAGATAATAAAAAGTAAAATAAATTTAGATATAAAATATATTAAAAATATAATAGAGTTATTAGAAGATGGAAGTACGATAGCATTTATTGCTCGATATAGAAAAGATATCACTGGTAATGCAACAGATGAAACACTTTTAAAATTTCAAGAAGTATACGAATACACACAAAAACTTATCAAAAGAAAAGATGAAATTTTAAATATATTAAAAGAGAAAGATAACTTAAATGATAAGTTAAAACTACTTATTACTGAAGCTACTACATTACGAGCTTTAGAAGATATCTATGAACCATATAAAGGTACTAAAAATACACGAGCTGATGATGCAGTTAAAAATGGTCTTGAAAATTTAGCAAATATAATTTCTACTATGAAATACACTATACATGAGATAGAACAAAAAGCAAAGAACTTTTTAAATAAAAATATCACAACTATTGATGATGCAATAAATGGTGCAAAAGATATCATCGCTTTACGATACTCTCAAGAACTTAAAACAAAAGAGGGTGTTCGAAAAAACCTAGAAAACCATGCTACTTTAGTAACTAAAAAAACGAAAACATTTGAAGAGAATGGTTTATATAAAAATCTTGCATCTGTAAATACCAAAGGGAAATATTTAAAGTCTCATCAACTTTTAGCGATACTGCGAGCTGTTAATGAAAAGCAAATATCTTTAAAAGTAGTGGCAGACGAAGAGTTTATAATAAATGGTATAAAACAATATCGTATTCCTAATCATGCACAAAGCTCAAAAGTGTATGTAGTGGATGCATATATAGATGGATTAAAAAGATTATTATTACCAAGTTTGAAAAGAGAACTTCTCTCAAATCTGAAACAAAAAGCAAGCGATGAGGCTATTGAACTTTTTGGTAAGAATCTAACCGAATTACTTATTACTCCACCACTTGTAAATCAAGTGATATTAGGAATGGACCCTGGTTTTAGAACTGGATGTAAACTGGCTATCATAGATGATAATGGAAACTATTTAGACTCTAGTGTTATATATCTTTTAAGCCAAAATAATATAAAAGAATCTTCAAAAAAAGTTCTATCGTTACTTAAAAAGTACAATGTAACTGCCATTGCTATAGGCAATGGAACTGCTTCAAAAGAAACAGCTAGTTTTATCCATGATTTAAAAAAAGAAAATAACCTTGATATTAACTATGCTGTTGTAAGTGAAATAGGGGCTTCAGTATACTCAGCTTCAAAAATAGCACAAGAGGAGTATCCAAATCTTGATGTAACTATAAGAGGGGCTATCTCTATAGCTGCAAGACTTCGTGATCCTATGTCTGCTTTAGTAAAAATAGATCCAAAATCACTTGGAATTGGTCAGTACCAACACGATGTAGACCAAAAAAATCTTACTTCAAAACTTAATACAACTACTTTTACACTGGTAAATAAAATCGGGGTAGATATAAACTCAGCTTCATATAAACTTTTATCGTATGTATCTGGTATATCTGAAAAACTAGCGAAAAATATTACAGAGTTTAGAAAAGAAAAGGGTGAATTTACAAGTAAAAAACAACTTTTAAAAGTTAAAGGAATTGGTGCTAAAGCGTATGAGCAAAGTGTTGGTTTTTTACGAATTAAAGATGGAGATAGTTTTTTAGATAATAGTGGAATTCATCCTGAAAACTATGATGTAGCAAAGTATTTAAAAGAAAAATGTGATTTGTCAAATATAGATAATGCTCAACTAAAAGAACTATCATTGAAGTTTAATTGTGGGTTAGAGAGTTTAAAAGATATAGTTATTGAACTTAAAAAACCAGGGTTTGATATAAGAGATGAGTTAGAACAAATCTCTTTTTGTGAAGATATAAAAAGTATAGATGAATTAAAAATAGGGGACAGTGTAAATGGAGTGGTTAGAAATATCACGGACTTCGGCGCTTTCATTGACATAGGTTTAAAAAATGATGCGATGCTTCATATCTCCCAATACTCACATAAAAGAATATCGCATTTGATGGATGTATTAAGTATAAATCAACAGCTTAAAAATATCAAAATACAAAATATAGATGTAGAAAAAAACAAGATATCTTTAACTATGTTGGATTAAAAATTAAAGATATGATGGTGTTAGTATTTTTTAGAGCAAAATAATTTTTCAAATGGTATAATTCCAAATAAAATAAATTTTGCAGTTTATAAATTTTCAAAATATGCAAATAAGAGAAATATAAAATAATTTAGTTTTTGAAAAAGAACTTATTAAAGGTAAAAAATGAATAAAAAGAAAGTTCTTGTAGGTATGTCTGGTGGTGTTGATTCTTCTGTTACTGCTTTACTGTTAAAACAACAAGGTTATGAAGTAACAGGTTTATTTATGCGAAATTGGGAATACGGAATCGAAGGTAGTCAATGCCCTAATCGTATAGAATTTGAGGATGCAAAAAAAGTAGGCGAACTTTTAGGAATAGAAGTAAAAGGTATAGATTTTGTTGAAGAATACAGAACTAAAGTGTTTGATGTATTTTTAGACGGGTTAAAAAAAGGACTTACTCCTAATCCTGATATTCTTTGTAATCGTGAGATTAAATTTAATGTATTTTTAAATGAAGCAAAAAAGATGGGTATTGATACAATAGCAATGGGACACTATGCTAAAGTAGATAAAGTAAACGATTCTTATGTTTTAGGAACTCCTAAAGATGATACAAAAGATCAGACTTATTTTCTACATGCACTTTCAAGTGAACAACTATCACATGCTATGTTTCCTCTTGCTGATTTAACTAAAAAAGAAGTGAGAGAAATAGCTAAAGAACATAATCTAGCTGTAAGTGATAAAAAAGATAGTACTGGAATATGTTTTATAGGTAAACAAAAATTTGATGAATTTATTACACAACATTTAAAAGCTATTCCTGGAGATATTATTGATGAAACAGGAAAAGTATTAGGAACACACAAAGGTCTTATTTGTTACACAATAGGTCAGAGAAAAGGTATTGGTCTTGGAGGGATTGTTCAAAATGAAACATCTAAGAGTGTACATAATCCATGGTATGCAGCCTATAAAAATGTAAAAGATAATACATTAACAATTGTGCAAGATCACAATCATCCTTTACTTATAAGTAAAAATGTAGAAGCTAGTCATATGCACTGGGTATTAGAAAAAGCACCTAAAGTTGGTGATAAATTGATGGGACAAGTACGTTATCGTCAAAAAAAGGAAGCTTGTACTGTAGTATCTGCTAATGATGGTAAAGTTCAAGTAAAATTTGATAATCCTCAAAGAGCTGTAACTTTGGGTCAAAGTCTTGTTTTATATGATGGTGAGTATTGTTTAGGTGGCGGATTTATTAGTAATTACAATTAATTACAAATATACAATAATAGTTAAATGCAAATAACAAAAGAAGATATCAAACAAAATGTAGAATCAGGAGCTTATAATAGTGGCTATCATTACTTTAAAGATGGTGATGTCGAAGGTTATGAGATATTTGAATCAGCTGATGATTTTGTTAGTTTAACTAGCACTGTAAAAGGTAATACAGTCTTTGAACAAGATATAGATATATCTGTTTCAAAGACAAAAGTTACGATTACTGGTAATTGTACTTGCCCTATAACAACTAATTGTAAACATGTAGTGGCTGTTTGTTTACAATACATAAATGACAAAAAATCTGAAAATCCAAACACAAAATTTGATAAATGGATGCAACTTATCTCTTCTTCAGAACTTACAAAAAAGTTCATAATTAATCAATCTGAACCATTTATTACATATCGATTATTTTCCCAAGACACAAGAACAGATACAAATGATTTAAAATTTTATTTATGTAGGTATTTAAAAAGTGGAGTACTCAAACAAGGTACACTTTTAAATAGTGATAAATATCTTTTTAGTACTTTACATGATATTTCAAAGTTTGAAGACGATAAAAAGATAGCAGAGTTATGTGGTGGTTTTTTCCAAAAATATGGAAATAAAACTACAAAACTTGAAGGGGCTTTGGGTTTTATACTTTTAGAAGAACTCATACAAACAAAAAGATGTTTTTTTGATGATTATAATGAACCTCTAGTTTTTTGTAATGAAAGTATAACATTAGATTTTTCTTGGGAAAAAAGTGAAGAACACTATAAACTTATTTTACAGAACAGTGATAATTTCCAGCTTATTTTTACGCAACCACCTTTAATAATAGATAAAAAAAATAATACTATCCAAAAAATAGATACAAATATGAAAAGCCAGTTTTTAGAACAACTAGTAGATTCTCCTATTATTCCAAAAGATAAAGTAATAGATGTCTGTAATATGATAGAAAAAAATACAAACTTTAGACCGTTTGAAGCACCTATTGAAATAGAACGAAATGATAAGGAAGTGATACCAACAATAAAAATATCTAAAGATGAGATAAATGAGTGGTTTAAATTATCATTTAATATTGAGTTTGATGGAAAAGTATTTCCTATAGCGCCACTTGTAAGTGGTATCATTGAGCAGTTTTATGATCTTGAAAACTTACCACCAAAAATAAATATTAAAATAGAAGATAATAGTTATGTAACTATTGATTCTTCTTTACTCAAACCTATTTTAAATACTATCATTGCTTTAAATAACAAAAAAGATGAAGAACAAAATATTGTTATATCTAGTACAGAAGCACACTTAATTGATGATATGCATGGAGTAACATTTAAAGGTGATATTGAACTTATTAAACTATCTGCTAAATTAAAAAACTTTGATGGTATAGCAACAGTTAAAACGCCAGAGTGTATGACGGCAGTTTTAAGAGATTATCAACAAGAGGGGATAAACTGGTTAAACTTTTTATATGAGCATAAATTTGGTGGTATTTTAGCTGATGATATGGGTTTAGGAAAAACAATACAAACCCTTACTCATCTCTCTCGTTTAAAAGAAAATGGACACTTATCTAAACCATCTCTTATTATAATGCCAACATCACTTATAGCTAACTGGAAAAATGAGGTAAAAAAGTTTACTCCAAATTTATCTGTGTTATCTTTACATGGAAGTGACAGAGATAAAAACTTCAATAAGATGCATGAGTATGATATCTTACTTACAACTTATCCTTTAATAGTACGCGATAAGCAGAAGTTCGAAAAAGAGAAGTTTTTATATATAATTTTAGATGAAGCTCAAAAAATAAAAAATCATAAAACTAAAATGACGCAAGCAGTTAAAGAATTAAAGAGTGAATATAGACTAGCTTTAAGTGGAACTCCAATCGAAAATCATCTAGGGGAACTATGGAGTATTTTTGACTTTTTGATGCCAAACTTTTTAGATACTTTATCTTTTTTTAAAAACTACTACCAAAATCCAATAGAAAAAGAAAATGATTTTGAAAGACAAAAACTTTTAAATAAAAGAGTAAAACCTTTTATCATAAGACGTACAAAAGAGATAGTAGCTCATGAGTTGCCAGAGAAATCTATCATAATAAAATACACACAGTTTGAAGCAAAACAGTCAAAACTGTATGAGTCTATTCGTGTGACTATGGAGAAAAAGGTTAGAGAGGCAGTTTCAAATAAAGGGATAGGTTCCTCTCACATAACAATACTTGATGCCCTTTTAAAACTTCGTCAAGTATGTTGTGACCCAAGTTTAGTAAAATTAGAAGATGCACTAAAAGTTGAAGAGTCTGCAAAACTAGAACTATTTTTAGATTTAGTAGACGAGCTTTTAAGTGAAGGGCGTAAGATACTAGTATTTTCACAGTTTACATCTATGTTAAAAATAATAGAAGATAAAATAATAGAAAAAGAAATAAGTTATACAAAACTAACAGGCTCAACAGTAAATAGAGAACAAGTTGTAGAAAAGTTCACAAGTGGAAATGCAGATATGTTTCTTATCTCTTTAAAAGCAGGGGGAGTTGGGCTAAATCTAGTGGAAGCTGATACAGTTATCCATTATGACCCTTGGTGGAATCCAGCAGTTGAAAATCAAGCAACAGATAGAGCTTATAGAATAGGGCAGAAAAAAGCTGTATTTGTATATAAACTAATAGTAGAAAATAGTATAGAACAAAAGATATTAGAGTTACAAGAGAAGAAAAAAGTTTTACAAGATGGTATTTTTGATGAAAATAAACAACAAGAAGATACGAAGTTTACTGGTGAAGAGTTGTTGGAGTTATTAAAATAAACTCATCTATTTAAGATGAGCTCTTTAGTAATTATCTAGTATGTACCTAAAGTTAATGTTGCTCGATCGAGTTCATTAGATTTTTTATCAACTGCTTGAATAAGTACACTATAGGTATTTCCTTTTCCTCCAGAACAAGGTGCAAGATAAGCACCTTGGACTTTTCCAAATTGTGTACCTCTATGTTGTACAACTGAAGTAAAGTCTTCTGGTAAATTAAATGTTTCACCTTGAATTGTTGGGATAATAACTTTGTATGTATTCTCCTCTAAAGAATAACTAATAATACCATGACCACCGTCTCTCATACCTTTAAATGTTTCATCTGTAAAAGTTAAGAGGATATCTTGTGTGCCTTTGGGAATATTTCTTAATATAATTTCAGGAGTACTTCCTGCTTCTATATTATAGTCCGAACATACAGCTTCTTTAGGAACGATTTTACCATTCCAAGTTTTAGGATCTGCAAAATCTGCAGTCATATTTGCTGCACTTAAACTAATAGTAGCCAGTGTTGTTAAAGTAACGCAAGAGAATAATAATCTTTTCATGATATTCCTTAGTAATTAAAATGTAGTTATTTAAGTATATCCCTAAACTTTTAAATAAACACTTAGAATAATAATTTAGTTAAATATGATATACTTTTGCAATTAACAAAAGGAAAGAGTATTGGATTACCAAAATATATTAATGGAGATAGAGGAGGAGATACAACCTCTTTTATCTGAAGGTTCCGTAGCTAACTATATACCGGCATTAGCAAAAGTAGAGCCCCATCAATTTGCTATGACATTAACTTTATTTGATGGTACAACATATAGTGTAGGATGCAGTGATACAAAGTTTTCTATACAAAGTATCTCAAAGGTATTTTCTTTTACAAAGTCTTTAAGTTTATATGGTAAAAAAATATATGATAGAGTGGGAAAAGAGCCCTCTGGAAATGCTTTTAATTCACTTGTTCAGCTAGAATATGAAAATGGAATACCAAGAAATCCATTTATAAATGCAGGTGCTATTGTTGTGACTGATTCTTTATATAGTAATTATAAAAATGAAGATGATACTTTTAATAATATTTTACAGTTTATTAAAGATACTTCAAATAATTTTGAATTAGAATACAATGAAGAAGTATGGAAATCAGAATATGAATGTGGCCATAGAAATATATCTTTGGCAAACTTAATGAAAAGTTTTGGTAATTTTGAAAATGAAATAGACCCAGTTATTAAAACATATTTTAAACAATGTTCTATAGAGATGAATACATTTGAACTCTCACGTGCTATGTTATTTTTAGCAAATCATGGAGTAGATCCTATTACTCAGAAAAGATTTGTAACTCAAAGTCAAGCCAAACGTATCAATGCAATCATGCTTACATGTGGGCACTATGATGCTTCAGGGGAGTTTGCTTTTCATGTAGGACTTCCTGGAAAAAGCGGAGTAGGTGGTGGTATTGTTGCTATTGTCCCTGATATTATGAGTATTTCTGTTTTTTCTCCTCGATTAAATAGTTGGGGGAATTCTTTAGTTGGTACAAAAGCTTTAGAATTATTTACTACTAAAACTTCACATTCTATATTTTAATATAAAATAGAGTGAGTAAAATCTAAAATCCTCCAATATCTCGCAGAAATATACAGAAGTGTTAAATGACTTTTTGTGTGATTCCTCCCCTTTAAACCACCTTCTTTAAAATAATCATATATTTAAACAATAAAATATACTTTAAATATATTAATGGTATATTACAGTTAATAAAATAGAAATATGGGGAAATTCAATGAAAATTAAAAAAGATAAAAATAAAACAATGACAGAACAAGTATATGAAAAAATTGAAGACCTAATTGTTTTTTGTGAAATAGAACCGGGAACAGTTTTAACAGAAGCTGAAATCTCTGAAATGGTTGGAGCAGGTAGAACACCTGTGCGAGAAGCATTAAGGCTTTTAGCAAATGAATCACTAGTAAGTATTTCAAGAATAGGAATTTTAATTCCTGAGATGAGTGGAAGTACTCAACTCAAACTTTTGGAAGTAAGACGTGCAATTTTACATTTATGTGTTGACAAAGCAATTGATAGATTAACTGAATTAGATAAAAAATCATTACAAGAGTTATTGGATATTGTTGATGATTTAGATGATATTGAATTTTTATACTGGCTCAAAAAAAGACATAAAGTACTTGCAAATTGTACAAAAAATCAATTTATATTTGAAGAACTGAGAAATGTTCAAGGATTATCTCATCGTTTTTGGTATTTTTATGCAAAAAAAGAGGATCATGCGGATGGACAAAAATTCCATAAACATATTTTAGAAGCGGTATTAAAGGAAGATAAAGAAGCCGCATCTAATGCAGTTGATGTACTTCTGGACTATTTAGAAGCGTTTGTTAGAAGCCATTCTATTTAATTATAAAACACTACTCCCTAATATAAAATAACTATTAGGGAACCCATCTACACACTATATTTAACTAGCAAAAATTACCATAAGTATTATAATTATTACAAGAAGAATTTATAAGGGAATATTTTTAAAATATATTTAGAATATATCTTAAGTATATTTTAAGCCTGATAGGATTATAATTCTTTATATAAAAACTAAAAAGGATATAAAATGTTTAAAAGTAAATTAATAAGTACAGCGTGTGCTTTAGTATTGTCAGTAACAAGTTTAAGTGCCGAAACATGGAAATTTGCAAGTGAAGAGGCTAAAAAAGATGTTCAAGATATCTATGCTCAAGAGTTTGCAAAAGTAGTAAAAAAAGAATCTAACGGAAAAATCAAAGTTAGAATATATTATTACGGACAACTTGGTGGTGAAAATGATATTGTTGAATTAACAGCAAATGGTTCTATTAATTTTGTATCAGTAGGTACTGGTCATTTAGGTTCATATGTACCAGAAGTTCAATCAATTTCAATCCCATATGTATTAACTAACAATGAAGATGCAGCTTACGAAGTATTAACTACTAGTAAAACAATTTATAATGACTTAGCTCCAAAATTTGAAAAAGCAAACTTAAAACTATTATCAATGATTTCTGAGGGTGAAATGGCTTGGGGTGCAAATAAACCAATTCGAACTCCAGAAGATTTTGCAGGTCAAAAAATCAGAACATTCACATCTACAATTCCAGTAGAAACTTATAAAGCATTTGGTGCAGTTCCAACTCCATTATCTTGGGGAGAAGTTTATTCTTCACTACAATTAGGGACAGTTGATGGAATGGTGAATCCAATGTACTTTATTTATAATGCAAAATGGCATATGGTTCAAAAATATATTATGTTCCCAGGTCAACAACCATATATAGGAACAATTTCTACAAATGCAAAATGGTTTGCTAAACAATCACCTGAAAAACAAGCAATTATAAATAAAGCGATTGCTTCTGCAAATAAAGCAGCATTTGTTTATCAAAAGAAAATCAATAAAGAAAATACAGCAAAAATGCTAGAAGAAAATAAAGAATTAAAACTTATTACTTTAACTACTGAAGAGAGAGCTAGATTTAAAGAGATTAGTAAGTCTTTACATGGAACTTTCTTAGATGTTGTAGCAAATGCTTATAAAGATGGAGAAAAAGATCAAGCAAAAAAAGATGCTAAAAAAATCTTAAATAACTTAATCAAAGAAGTAAAAGAAGCAGAATCAAGACACTAACAAAAAGACCCTTTTGGGTTTTTTTAAAGGATGAAAAATGGAAATAAAAGTAATAGATAGTGAACTTAACAATACAATCTCTCATAATGGAAAAGTAGGTTTAATACTTCTTGCAACGGATCAAATAACACTATATGAATTTGATGCAATGTTAAAAGATACAGGAGTTTTATGTTTCCCTTCACGGGTAATGATGGATTCAGTTGAGTTAACACCAGAAGTTCTAATGGCAATTAAAGACGAGTTATCAACAGCAGCTAATACAATTCTTCCTGGATTAACGCTGGATGTTGCTGCTTTATCATGTACATCAGCATCTATGACAATAGGTGTTGATGAAGTTGCAAGAATTATTAAACAAAGTGATCCCAAAAGAGAAATAAAAGAAGTAACAAATCCATACAGTGCAATAAAAAATGCCTGTGAGTTTTTAAATATTGATGAATTAGGAATAATTACTCCTTATAGTATTGAAGTTACAAGTGGAATAATAGAAGGGATGCAAGCAAATATTAAAACAATTAGTGCCTCAACTTTTAATAATCCAAATGATAATTTGGTTCCAAGTATTACTCCTTCTTCAATAAAAGAAGCAGTAATAGAGATGGCAAAAGATGACAAGATACAAACAATTTTTGTTTCTTGTACAAATCTAAATATCTGTAGATATATAGATGAATTAGAAGAAATTACTGGTAAAACAGTTTTAACAAGTAACCAAGTTATGGCTTGGGATATTCTAAGACTAGCAAAGTATAAAAAACCAATTTTAGGCTTTGGTTCACTCTTGGAGAAAGAGAGATAACATGAAAAGTTTTTTCGCAAAGTTAAACTCCATTACCGCAAAAACAGAAAAGATACTTTTGTCTTTGTCTATTATAATAATGATGATTAATACAACTGCAAATGCTATAGGAAGATATGCTTTTAATCAAAGTATATATTTTTCAGAAGAGCTTAATCAGTTTTTAATGGTATCAGTTACATTTATAGGTCTAGCATATGCAGTAAGAAATGGTAGGAATATTAGAATGACTGCTATTTATGATTCCTTATCTCATAAAAAGAAGAAATTCTTAATGATTTTTATCGCAATTACTACTTCAATGTTGATGTTTTTATTGTGTTATGAAGCGTATTCATATGTGATGCAATTAAAAGAGTTAAATAGATTAAGTCCAGCTCTACAATTGCCAGTGTATTTAGTATATATGATTGTACCTGTTGGATTTTTTATGGCTGGGTTACAGTTTCTTATCCGATTTATTCAAAACTTATTACATGATGAGATTTATTTGTCTTATGATGTTATTGAAGAGAAAGATTGCGATTCAAGTATAGGAGATCAGTCATGTTAGAATTTTTTCAAAATGTTATAAATGGTGAACTTGATGTTTATGTTATTACTTTTACACTTTTAGCTGTAATGGTTGTACTTTTATTTTTAAGTTTTCCAATGGTTGTTCCTTTAACGGTAGCAACAATGATAGGTTTTTTACATTTTTCAGACTTACCGTTAGAAAATATAATTCAACAAATGATTACGGGTATTACGCCAAATGCATTAATAGCCATTCCTATGTTTATTTTTGCAGCAGATATTATGACCAGAGGACATACTGCCACAAGATTACTTGATTTAATTGAAGTATTTATTGGTCACTACCGAGGAGGGTTACCAATTACTACTTGTATCTCCTGTACACTTTTTGGTTCAGTATCAGGTTCAACACAAGCAACAGTAGTTTCAGTAGGAACTATTATGCGACCAAAGCTTTTAAAAGCTGGATATAAAGATAGTTTTATTCTTGGTCTTATAATCAATGCAAGTGATATTGCATGGTTAATTCCACCAAGTATTGGCTTGATATTATATGGTGTTTTAGCAAATGCAAATATTGCTGAACTTTTTATAGCAGGAATTGGTCCTGGTCTTATTTTAACAGCGTTATTTTCTATATATTGTTATATTTATTCTGTATATCACCAAGAAGAGATTACGTTAACACCAAAAGCAGATTGGCCAAAAAGAATAAAAGCAATTAAAAGTTCAATTTTACCAATGGGATTTCCAGTACTAATTGTAGGTGGAATTTATTCTGGAGCATTTACTCCAACAGAAGCAGCAGCGTTTTCAGTGCTATATGCGATTATTTTAGAAGTAGTTATTTATAGAAAGTTAGGATTTCAGGATTTAATTGATTCTTCACTTAGTACTGGTCTTATTACAGCAGTTGTGTTTATTTTAGTTGGTGCTGGACAAGCTTTTTCTTGGTACATCTCATTTGAGATGATTCCTCAAGAACTATTAGGTTCTCTAGATTTAGAAAATGCCAGTCCTGAGTTTATACTTTTTGTTATCTCAGTAGCATTTGTTATTGGATGTATGTTTGTAGATTCGATTGTTGTATTACTGATTTTAACACCAGTATTTATGCCAATTATTAACTCATCAGGATTAGATCCTGTTTTAGTAGGAGTTGTGATTACATTACAAATGGCAGTTGGTTCTGCTACTCCACCATTTGGATGTGATATTTTTACTGCAATTGCAGTCTTTAAAAAATCATATCTACAAGTGATAAGCGGAATCTTACCATTCTTTTTAATACTTATGTTGATGTCAGCGATTTTAATATTCTTCCCTGAATCAGCTCTGTTTTTAAGAGATATAGCGTTTGACAAATAGAAATAAAAAATAAATTTAATTAATAAGGAATAGAACATGATAAACAATTTTAAACAATATTTAAACAACACAGAGTTTTTTGATAATACACAAAATACAGTAGTAGGAAAATACGAGCACCAAGATATTTTAAGTCTAGAAGGTTTTGAAAAAGCATCAAAAGAGATCACATCTTGGGATGAGTATAAAGTTACACCACTCGTATCTTTAGATGAATTAGCAGAACAAACAGGTGTTTCAAAACTTTATTATAAAAATGAACACTTTAGATTTTCTCTTAAAAGCTTTAAGGCTTTAGGTGGAGCGTATGCGGTTGCAAATTTACTAATTGGTAAATTAAAAGATCAAGGTATAGATGCAAACTCAAATGATTTATTAGCTGGAACGTATAAAAATATTACAAACAAAATTACAGTTTCTTGTGCAACAGATGGAAACCATGGTAAATCAGTAGCTTGGGGAGCATCAAATTTTGGCTGTAATTGTGAAATTTTTATTCACTCTCATGTAAGTGTTAGTAGAGAAAAAGAGATTGCTAAATATGGTGCTATTGTAAATAGAATTGATGGTAACTATGATGATTCAGTTCATATTGCAGATAAAACAGCATTAGAAAAAGGTTACTTTACTGTTTCTGATACATCTTATGAAGGTTATACAGAAGTTCCAAAAGATGTAATGCAAGGTTATACAATTATGGTTGATGAAGCATTAAAACAAATGGGTGAAAAACCAACACATGTATTTTTACAAGGTGGAGTTGGTGGAATGGCTGCAGCTGTAGCATCTTTTATTTTAGAAACATACCAAGAAGAATCACCAATTTTTGTGATGATTGAGCCTACTAATGCAGATTGTTTACTACAAAGTGCAAAAAATGGAACTCCTACAGTGGTTCATGGAGATTTAGACACAGTTATGGCTGGCCTTTCTTGTGGAGAAATTTCACTATTGGCTTGGAAAATATTAGAGAATAAAACAAAAGCATTTTTTTCGATTCCAGATGAACCAATTGCCCAAGTTATGAAATATTTAAGCCAGTTACCTGAACCAGTAGTTGCAGGTGAATCAGCAGTTGCAGGACTTGCAGGATATATGATTACGCAACATAGTCCTGAGTATAGAGACGCTTTACAAATAAACGAAAATTCTAAAATTCTTTTCCTAGGAACAGAGGGCGATACAGACGCCGTTGTATATGAAAAAATGGTTGGAAAATCTTCATCTGAAGTTTTAAAAAAGGGATAATTATGGAAAAAATGTTTGAAGGTATCCCTTTTGAAGATATATTAGCTCGAGCTGATTTTTATAAAGAAGATATTTATAAATTTACAAGAGATTTAGTGAGATGTCCAGGCGGTTCAGGTGATGAATCAAAAGCAGCTAAATGTACTATTGATGAGATGAAAAAACTAGGATTTAATAAAATTGATATAGATCCTATGGGAAATATTTTGGCTTATATTGGAACTGGATCACATCTTATAGCAATGGATGGACATCTTGATGTTGTAGGTGTTGGTAATATTGATAACTGGAATTATGACCCTTATGAAGGTTTTGAAGATGAAGAAAAAATCATAGGTCGAGGCACAACAGATATGAAAGGTGCGATTGCATCTATTGTATATGCTGCGAAGATTATTACTGATTTAGATATACAAGATGATTTTACACTTTTAGTATCAGCTTCAGTGGCTGAAGAAGATTGTGATGGTTTATCTTGGAAGTATATGATTGAAGAGCAAAATATACGACCTGAGTTTGTTTTATTAGCAGAACCTAGTGATGGAAAAATTTGTAGAGCTCAAAAAGGACGAATGGAAATATCGGTTGATACTTTTGGGACATCTGCACATGGTTCGATTCCACATACAGGAGATAATGCCATTTATAAAATGTCAGGAATTTTAACAGAATTAAGAGCTTTAAATGAAAATTTATTAGTTGATGATTTATTAGGAAAAGGGTGTTTAACTGTTTCTGAGATTCGTTCAACTGCTCCTTCAAGATGTGCAGTATCTGATTCTTGTAGTATTTCTATAGATAGACGTTTAACATGGGGTGAAAAACCTGAAGATGCTTTACAAGAAATTAGAAATCTTCCTGCAATTAAAATGGCAGATGCTAAGGTTAGTATTTACCATTATGATGAGCCATCATATACAGGTTTAGAGTATGGACAAGAGTGTTCTTTTAAACCATGGAAAATGGAAGAAACACACGATGTTACACAAAGTGTAGCAAAAGCGTACAAAGAGTTATTCAAAAAAGATGCAGTAATTGATATTTGGCCATTTTCAACAAATGGAGTATCTATTATGGGTGAACATAATATTCCTGTTATTGGATATGGACCAGGTGAGCTAAAATTTGCACATGCTCCTAATGA
>ENA-ORXI01000041-ORXI01000041.1-sediment-metagenome-genome-assembly--contig:-NODE-41-length-77346-cov-8.948983_pt1 | contig 77346 bp, 69 predicted proteins | sample MGYA00237861_ERZ511468 | MGnify/ENA primary metagenome ERZ511468 (study PRJEB26299, sample SAMN06266213) | sediment metagenome | isolation source: Hudson Canyon methane seep mesocosm | place: USA:Hudson...
CACCATTAAGGCAATACGACGTGAAAAGCGCAAAGAATCCATTTTTCGGCCATTCAAGGTTGCCATAAACCCTAATTCAAGATCTTGTCTGCCTAATAATGAAAAACTAGGAATTTTCCTGTTAATTAATCCATCCGAAAATGCTTTATGATCAGCGAGACTAAAGCGTGCAAAAGGTGGAAAATAAACCGCATCAATATTCTTTGGCATCTCCCTTAATATTGATTTTAAGCTACTATCAACAGGAAAAAAAGTCAGATTAAATCCTAATTCCTGCTGTATTCGGTTAGTTATGGTACGCAAAGCGGGTAATGCTTTTAAAATAACAGGATCAATAGGAATAAGTAATTGCTTAAAAGGCGTTAATTTATAAAATTGCAGAATATCTTTCTCAACACTCTGGCTAGAGGCAACATAGCTATAATTATGTTTATTACTAATTCCATTATTATATGGCAAGCTTTGTAGTATTCGATCTGCAACCACAGGCGCGATAACTGGCTTATTCAAATAATTAAAATGAGCAGCTTCATGTGAAGCGATTAAACCTTGAGTAATAATCAAATCAACAGAATCATCCTGGTTTAATGAACCTATTGCCGAAGAAAGTATAGAGCAGTTGATTCCAATTTTTAATTGGGGCACAAAATGAAGAACACTTCTCAACTCGCTTTATCTGTTCAACTTCCAGATGATGAAATTTTTGAAAATTACCTTAGTGAATCAAATAGCTCAGTGGTAAGTCAATTGACATTATTGGTATATCCAATGTAGTTGAAGTTTTTCAAAAATTGTTTTAATGAAATTTTAAAAGATATTGAAAATAGAGAACTAGATAAAGAAGAATGTGCTGAATTATACGAAGAGATTACAGAAATGATCAATGATATGGAAGAGGAAGATTAATTTTCTTCTATAGGAGCTTTAAATTTGTATAGCTCCTATTTTAACAAATAAATTTAACTATGCCTTAGCTTCAAATGAAGAGAAAGTAGTAGTTTCAGTTGATGAATAACCTGCTGTCATATAACTACCATTTGCATTTGACCCCATCTCTAAATATGAAGACTCACTTTGTGTATGAGAAAAGAAAATACCAAAACCATCTTTTTGAGCAGAAACCAATTGATACTCCTCTTCATTTCTACTCATACGTACTTGATAATTATCCATTTTTTCTTCTAGAGTTATTTCTAATAAAGACTCCATATACTCTTTACGTTCTTTTATAGATTCTAATAATTCTGTAAAAAAATCATTCTTATCATTACTATTTTTTTCTTCTGGAAGAGTTTCAAATAAAAGATTAATTGAGTTTAAACCTTTTAAGTTTTCATTATCTTCAGAAAGTTCGATTTCAAGTGGAGATTGTAATCGTTCACTAGCTATCTCAACAAATGTTTCATTTTTTTCATAAAATTCTTGTGTATAAGAAAGGTTTAGTTCTATATTGTATTCACCCTCAGGAGTTTTAATTCTAATTTCTCCGGTAAATTCAAAAGAAGTTTTTTCATAATATTCACTACTTGATGTATACAGTAAACCATCAGGAAGTTCTTGTTGGTTTGTATATGCTTTAATTTCTGCAGGAATGTCTTCGCTATTAGTTGTATTAACATTAGGAAAGAGAGATTGATTTGTATTTGATACAGAATATTGAGAGTAAACAGCTTCCAAAAGCATTTTACTAAACATTTCAGAGTTATTTAAATTCTCTTCGCTCATATAAACAACATGAAGATTTGATTCATTTATTGAGACACCCTCTTCTAATAATTTTTGGCTTTGTTCACTAGGATCAACTTTTGTTAATGACATATCATAAGATAGTTGTGTTTTCTGGTACTGAGTATTGAGTGCATATCCATTTACGTTCATAATTAAACCCCTATTTATAAAATATTAAGAATTGTATAATAGTTTACTTAAAAGCTAATTTAAAGAGAAAAACTAGAATATAAGTATTTATTAATTATTTATATAAATGTTGTGTATTTATTATCTCAATAAATATGAGTTTAGTTTTATTAAAAGAGTATCAAGGATACCTCTTCTTACCATTTTAGTAGATACTGTTTTATGTATTTTTGTTAGACCTTTATAATAATCCATCAATAAAAGCTCTACATAATTTACACCTGCTTCAAAATGATATAAAGTAGAGGCTGGAAACCGTAAATTTATCTCTAAAAAATAAAAGTTATTTTCGTTATCACATCGTATATCAATAAGTCCAACTCCATTATAATTTGTATCTTTTATTATATTTTTACACTCATTTAATATTTTACTATTATCAATAAACTCCCGTTTCCCTTTTGTATTCATATAACACATAGAATAAGCTTTGATATCTCCTTTAATAGCTAAAATAAAAACTTGTAAATCTTTACCTTCAATATAGTTTTGAACTAAAAGTGCATCTCTTTCTAGATTTATGCTATTTTCTTTGACATGATTTTTTAATTCATCTTTAGAGTTTAAAATTTTGATTCCAAATCCTCCTCCATTATTTAGAGGTTTTACGATAATTGGAAAATCTGAAGTTAATGTTGTAATACCTTCTTCAGAAGTTAATAGTTTTGTTTTCGGTTGGGAAATATTTAATTCTTTACACAATAAAGAAAAATCCCATTTATTATTTAAAAATCGAAGTGTTTTCTCATCTATATAAGCTGTAATATTGATATTTTTATCTATTAAATCTGAATATTTAGATAATGTTAAAGTAACTGTATAATCAATAGGTATTATAATATCAATACTATTTATTTTATAAGTCTCATTTATTAAATAGACAAAATCCTTATTAAAAGAGGATATTGTTGGACTGTAAGTATAACCCATTTCGTCAATATCATATTCAATATATTTTGTGCAAAATATTTTACTATTAACTAAAAAAGAATTACACTTTGGACCAAGTATATGTGGTTTTATACCCATCTTATTAAGAATCAAAATAATTGGAAATGTTAAATTTAGATTTTGTGTAACTAATAGTATTTTTTTATTTTTAAATTGGTTATACATAATTTATGATTCCTTTAATAAAATAATAGAAAATCTAAGTGCAGTTATATTGCAAAAGATAGGTACAATTTTTACTTTAAGAATTGATACTATCTTATTCTATCATTTATAATAAGAATATACGATAAATCAGATTTTTATAATGAAGATATTTGGTATTTTAAGGAATGTTCTTCTTGCCTCAATTGATAAGAAATATTATAAAACACCAAATAATACTGTGACTGATAAATCAATCACAATATTATATTAGTAGTTTTTCTAAGATACAAATTTTTTGATATTAGCAACTAGTTTATCAGTTGTAAATCCAAATTTTTCAAAAAGCTCTCCAGCTTTTCCGCTTTCACCAAAACTTGTCATACCGATAACATGGTCTGCAAACTTGTAGTATTCAACTGCAGTTGCAGCTTCAACAGCAATTACAAATGTTTCATCCATATTGATTATTTCTTCAATATAATCTTCACTTTGCTCACATAATAAATCAAAACAAGGAACAGATACAACATTTACAATAATATCTTGTTTTTCTAATTCAGCCGCTGCATCTAAACATAAAGCAACTTCACTACCTGAAGCCATTAAAGTTACGTCTGCACCTTCTCTTTTTTCTAATAAGTATCCACCATTTGAAACATCACCAGTAACTTTTGCACCCTTAAGGTTTCTAAGTTTTTGTCTTGAACATACAAAACCTGTTGGAGCATCCATAGTAAGAGCAGTTTTCCAACACTCAATATTTTCTGTAGCGTCGGCCGGTCTAAATGTATAGAAGTTAGGCATAGCTCTAAACTGAGATAATTGTTCGATTGGTTGATGTGTAGCACCATCTTCACCTACACCAATACTATCATGAGTCCATACAAAGTGTGTAGGAATATTTGATAATGCAGCAACTCTTGCAGATGGTTTTAAATAATCAGAAAAGATAAAAAATGTTGCATTAAATACTTTATATAGTCCATAAATATTCATAGCATTTGTAATAGCTGCCATTGAATGTTCTTTAATACCAAAGTGGATATTTCTCCCTTTTGGAAAATCACCCATACCAATTAGTTCTGTTTTATTTGAAGGTGCTAAATCTGCACTTCCTCCAATAAAACCAGGAACTGTTGCAGCAATAGCATTTAAGATTTTATGATTTGAATCTCTTGTTGCCATTTCAGAAGCTTCAGAAAAGTCTGGGTAAGAAATATTTTCAAAAGAAGGATTAATAAGAGCATTTAATTTTTCAGAATCTTCTGTAGATAAAGAGGCATTCCATGCATCACTTAATTCTTTTCCAGAAATTGTTTTATCGAAAGCTGCTTTAACATCAGCATCAACCACAAAAGATTTAGATGCATCAAATCCAGCTTTTGTTTTAGAAGCAGATAACTCATCTGTCCCTAATGGAGCACCATGAGTATGGTGTGAACCTTCCATTGTTGCAGCACCTTTTCCAATTGCTGTTTTAGCAATAATTAGTGTTGGTTTATCACTATTTCTTGAAGTTTCTAATGCTTTATCTATAGCAGCGAAATCATGTCCATCAATAGTTATTACATCAAAGTTAATTGCATCAAATCTTTTTGCAACATCTTCACTCCAAGCAATACTAATATCACCTTCAATTGTAATGTCATTTGAATCATAAATGATAGTTAAATTTGATGTTTGTTGATGACCAGCTGTTGCACAAGCTTCGTAAGAGATACCTTCTTGTAAATCTCCATCACCACAGAAACAATATACATGATGATCGATAACTTCATTTGTAGTATTTAAATCATTTTTAGCATAAGCTGAAGCCATAGCAAAACCAACTGCATTTGCAACACCTTGTCCTAAAGGACCTGTTGTAATTTCTACACCATGAGTGTGTTTGTATTCTGGATGACCTGGAGTTCTACTACCAGTTTGTCTAAATTGTTTTAAATCTTCAATTGAAAGATCAAATCCCCAAAGGTGTAGTAGAGAATATACCATACCTGAAGCATGTCCTCCAGAAAATACTAGTCTATCTCTATTTAACCATGTAGAGTTTGTAGGGTCAACTTTTAAATATTTGCTTAATACAGTAACAATATCAGCCATACCCATAGGAGCTCCTGGATGCCCACTATTTGCTGCTTGTACCATATCTGCTGCTAAAAATCTAATCGTATCTGCTTGTTTTTGTAATAATTCTAATGACAATTTATTATCCTATTTTATTAATTTTAGTCGATTATATCTAAAGTTTAGTAAATAGAAAATTTAATAATAAATTCGGCACCCTTTTGTTCGATATTTTTGTGTTTATATTCACGATTATACACATCAATAGACCCAGACATTCCTTCTTTTATAAGATTATATGTCATATGGAGACCCAATCCTGTCCCTTGCGATTGGTGTTTTGTTGTGAAATAAGGTTCAAATACTCTATTTATAATATTATCTAATATTCCACCACCATTATCTTTTACTTCTATAATAATTTCTTTATTTTCAATTTTTGTTGTAATAAAAATTAATCTATTTGTATCTTCATTTGAAAGTAGTACATCTTTTGCATTATTAAAAATATTAATTAAACATTGGGTTAATTCATTTTCATAACCATCTATAATAATATCTTCGTCTAAATCTAAAATAACTTCTATATTTTTATTTTTTATTGTTCCTTCAACTAAATGTAAAAAGCTATCTATATCTTTTTTTAAATTAAAAGGTTTTTTAACTCTTTCACCTGTTACAAAGTTTTTAAAATCGTCTATTGTTTTTGATAAGTATTGAGCATTATTATTGATAATATCGCAGGTTTCTTCAAATTTTTCATCTGTTAATAATCCATAAGATTTTTCTAACTGCATACCTGTTACACCAGTAGCTATAACACTTAAAGGTTGTCTCCATTGATGAGCAATATTACCAATCATCTCACCCATACTCGCTAATTTACTTTGTTCATTTAACATAAGATCTTTTTGTCTATTTTCTTCAACACTTTTTATAAGTTTTGTATATAAATTTATACGATTGGCAAATTGATGCTCATCAATTGGTTTAGTTAGATAATCAACTGCACCTAAAACAAAACCTTGTTCAACAAACTCTTCAGATTTATATGCTGCTGTTAAAAATATAATAGGAATATCTTGTGTATCTTTATTTGCTTTTAATAACTGTGCAACTTCAAATCCATCCATTTCAGGCATTTGAATATCGAGTATTATTAAATGGGGTTTTTTGGATAAGACAGATTCTAATGCTTCTAAACCACTATTTGCTTGTATTACATTAAAATTACAATCAATTGATTCTAATAATGCTTCTAGTGAAATTAAATTTGCTTTTACATCATCAACTATTAAAATATCTATTAACATTTTTTCTGATACACCTTACTTTTATTACTATATAACTTAAATTGTTCTTCAAATTTTTCTGGTAGATATTCACTATTACCCAAAATCATAAATCCATTATATTTCAAAGATTCACTAAATTTATCTAAAACTGTATCTTTTAAGTTTTTATTAAAGTATATTACAACATTTTTACATACTATTAACTGAAAATTATTCATTACTCCATCAGTTACTAAATTGTGATTAAAAAATAAAATTTTCTCTTTTAGTCGTTTTTTAATTTGAAAAAATTTGCCTTTTTTTACGAAATAATCTTCAAGGTTTTTCTCACCACCACTTGATTTGTACTGTTCAGAAGTTACATCAAAATGAGATATATCAAACAAACCATTTTTAGCTCTATCTAAAACTTTATTATTAAAATCTGTCGCATAAACTTGACACTTATCCAATACTCCTGCCTCTTCAAGTAAAATACTTATAGAATAAGCTTCTTCTCCTGTACTGCATCCTGCACACCATATTTTTAAATAAGGAAATGTTTGAAGATAAGGGATAACTTCATCTTTGAAAATTTTTAATTGATCTGGTTCTCTAAAAAACTCTGTTACATTAATACTAAAATGTGTAAACATTTCATCAAATGTTTCTTGACTGTTTAAAACATACTGAGTATAGAGATAAAAGGAATCAACATTTAATTTAATACAATGTATTTCAATTCTTCTTTTAATTGTAGAATAGTTATAGTTTGTAAAATCATCTCCAAACCTATTTTTTACATCCACTAAAAACTGTTCTAAAGACTCATCTTTGATTTTCATTTCTTATTTATTTATCCACATTAAAATCATAGATCGTAATTTATCTAAATCAATTGGTTTCGTTAGATAATCATCTGCCCCACTTTCCAAGGCTTTTTGTTTATCTTTTTCCATAGCTTTTGCAGTTACTGCAATGATAGGAAGATGTTTAATTGAATCATCTAAACGTATTGTTTTCATACATTCATAACCATCCATTATAGGCATCATGATATCCATAAGTACTATATCTATATCTTTATGTGTAGCTAAAAAGTTCAATGCCTCTTGGCCATTTTTTGCATGCGATACATTCATTTCATACTCTTGTAATGCAGAACTCAGAACAAATATATTTTTTATATCATCATCTACAACTAAAACCTTTTTGTTTTTTAACTCTAATTGATTATCATAACTAATTTTTGTATCAACATTATGAATATGAGAAGAAAATCTTTTATTAACTGTTATACCAGGTGCTTCTATAAAACGTGTAATTTCATCTTTTAATCTTAAATGAGAATCAGGATTTTTGATAATTATTTCATCACTAATTTCATTGAGATATTCAGCTTCATCTATTGTTAAATCTCTTCCAGTATAAATTAAAATCACTGTATCTTTTCTATTTTGAGATAGTTTCTGACAAATTTCTGTACCACTTCCATCACATAAACCTAAATCAATTATGGCGATATCAAAATATTTTTCTTCATTAATTTTGTTTGCTTCTTTAATACTTTGAGCTGTTACAATTTCAAATTGATTTTCTTCACTCAAATAATCACGTAAAGCATTTAAATGAATCTTATCATCCTCGACTATCAAAATAGATTTAGCTTGTACATCTTGTTGCGATTCTATATGTTGTATTGTATTATGTATTTGTTCAGAAGAGACAGGCTTCTGTAGATATCCATCAATACGAATATCGCTAAAGTCGTTTTCGGATATATCTTTCCCTGAGATTACTTGAATATGAATATCTTTTGTTATAGAATTTGACTTTAATGTTTTAATAACATCCAATCCATTCATATCAGGCAAGCCTAAATCAATAATTGCACCACGAATATTATGTTCTAGAGCTAAAGCTATTCCTTCTTTACCAGTATTTGCAACATAAGCTTTAAGTCCTTCATCTTCTACAATACCTTTAAGTATATTAGCAAATGTAATATCATCTTCTATTATTAAAAACTGATCAGCTAAAACATTTGGTTTTTCTTTTTTATTAATAATAGAATTGACAGGAGTTAGTATATTAGAAGAAACTTTTGAAGTATGCGTATCATTAAATGCTTCTTGTAAACTTGGCAAATAAATTGTAAATGTTGAACCTTCATTTTCTATTGAATTTAGTTCTATTTTACCACCCATTAAAAATGAGAGTTCCCTACTAATAGATAAGCCCAAACCTGTTCCACCAAATTCTCTACTTGTACTTCCATCTGCTTGCATAAAAGCTTTAAATATGAGATCTTGTTTAATAGAAGGTATTCCTATCCCTGTATCTTTAACGGATATTTTAATAGGCAAATCATCATTATCTGATTTAGAAATACTTACCTCAATCATTCCATTTTTTGTGAACTTTAATGCATTTGAAATTAAATTTCTAACTATTTGACTCAATCTATCTTTATCATTATAAAAAACACCATTATAGTTATCTTCAATTCTTAAAACTAAACCCTTCTCTTTAGCAGAATGTGAGAATACTTCTTTATAGTTTTTTAATAATTGTGTTGACTCAATTTTATCAACAATTAATTCCATTTTTCCTGATTCTATTTTACTTAAATCAAGAATATCATTTATTAAACGAAGTAATTCATTACCTGACTCATTAATAACACCTATTTTTTCTATATCACTTGAAGTTAAATTTTCTTTATTATTTTTAGATAATAATGATGATAGCAAAATTACAGAATTTAAAGGTGTCCTTAATTCATGACTCATATTTGCCAAGAAATCACTTTTATACTGGTTTGAAGACTCTAATTCATCAGCTCTTTGATTGATTACATATTTTGCTTTCTCTATTTCATTATTTTTTACTTGTAAATTATCAGATTGAATTTTTAACTGTACTGCTTGCTCTTCCATTTGTTCATTTGATGCACGAAGCTCTTCACTTTGTGTTTGCATCTCTTCAGATTTTACTTGTAATTCTTCAAATGCTGATTGAGATTTTTCTAATAAATTTTTGATTTGTAAATTTTGAATTGTAGTAAACAATGAGGTTGCAAGAACCTGTGCAATTTTCAATAAGTAATCTTTTTGAATTTTTGTAAAACCTTGAATACTTTGTATTTGTATTACACCAAGTAATTTATCATTATGCAAAAGAGGAAAAATAAATATCTCCCTAGCTTTTAACGACTGAATTCCTATATTTGTATCATAATTAGTTTCATCTAAATCATCTAATAAAATAGCTTTCTTTTCTAATCCAACTTGACCAATAACGCCCTCACCTAATGCAAATATCTTTTCAGTTTTTTCATCAATCATAAAAGAAAAAGATGAGCTTAAAAGTAATTCTTCAGTATCCTTGTTAAAATTATACATGATACCACTACTTGCATTCACATACCTACTCAACATGTTTAATGCACTATTTGATAAATCAATTGGACTTGAAAGTCCTACAAGTTGATCTGTAAATAATCGAACACCCTCACTAAACCAAATTTCATTTTTATTTTTCTTATCATTATTTCTTAAAAGTTCAGTCATTGAAGACAATGCTAAACCTAATTCATCCTGATTACTTTTAATCTCAATATTTTGGCTTAAATCATTATTTGAAATTGAATTGGCTTGATTTACTATAGATTTTAAATATTTCATCATCTCTAAAGTAGCTAATCCAAGTCTATCATTTTCACTTTTTACTATATATTTTATATCCGTACCACCAATGGAAACAGATTCCACTACTTTAGTTATATTTTCTAAATATTCAATCATATCTAAAATAGCAAGTCCTAGTTCATCCTCAGCACTTTTAGCAATAACAGTAACATCATAGTCTCCAATAGCTAATTGTTTTGACAATGTCACAATCTCTTTTAATCTAGATCTCATACCTCTTAACGCTAAACCTAATTGATCATTTTTACTTAATAATTCTATCTCTTTTGAAAAATCTCCACTTGCTACTGCGTTGGCTTGTATTATTGTTGTTTCAATAGCATCTATTAAAATAGAAGTAGAATTTACTATTTGACCAACTTCGTCCTTACCTCTATATAAAATAGTTTCTTTTTGAATTTCACCTTTTGATAATGCATTTAATTGACTACTTACTATTGTTAAAGGATCAATTAATTTTGAAACGTATTTATTTATAAAAAATAAACCTAAAAGTATTACCCCCAAAAATACTATAAGAAAACTATTAATAAATTCGGACAAAGAAGATAATGCAACATCTTTATCTAAAGTAGTAACTAGATACCAATATCTTTCTTTATTTTCTGCTTTATTTGCATAGACTTTGTGCATAGAGAAGATTTGGTCATCTGTAATAAAAGTGGTTGATTCTTTATCTTTAAATATTTCAAATATTTCCTTATAATCATTTTTAAAATTTGAATCTCTCCCTAATTGAAATCCCCATGTTTTATTTTTACCTGGATTAAAAAGATAATATCCCTCTTTATTTAAAAGATAATATTTCTGTATTTCTTTATTTTCATCTAATGATTTGGTTGTTGCAATCTCATTCAAAATATACTTTGCATTAAAATTTAGTACAAGAATGCCTTTTAATTCTCCATTTTTATCAATTAACGGTGTAGAATATCTAACGACAGGGTTATAAGGTTTTTGAATTTTTCCTTGTTCTATATTTAAATTCATATTTGATATATAAACTTCGCCTTTTTTAAGGTTTAATGCTTTTGTAAAATAGTTTCGTGTTGCTTTATTTGACAATTTATGTTCAGGAGACTGATAAACAGTATCTGTGTTGTTATCATATTTCACAGATATTTTTTCTTGACCATCAACTCCTAAAACTCTTATTTGATAAAAATACTTACTGCTAAACATATAATCTTTTAATGCCGAAATATAAATTTTTTTCCAGTTATTAATTTTTCTTTTTTCATCTAAACTTTCCCAAATAAGAAGCTTTTCTAATGCATAAAAATCACGATTATAAAGAACGTCATTTGAAATAGGTTTTAACATCGCTTCAATTTTTGCTGATAAGTCATCTGTTTCTTTAGCACTTTGAGAAAGAGAAGATTTAATATAAGATTCTTTTGCACTACTGAATCCAAAAAATCCTACTATACTCACAGACACTATTACAATTGACAAAAAAAGTACAATTATTTTATTCTTTATAGAGAATTTAAAGTTATTATTAATAATATTTTTCATTTATTTAACCTTATAGAGTGTTTTTATAAGATTTAATTTACGCAAATTCCAGCTCATAAGTTGATCAACTTCAGTTGGTGTTTTTGTTTTATATTGTATCGCAGCTTGTGTAATTTCAGGTAAGCCTAAATATGCTTTGAGTGTTTGAATTTCAGATAATATCATTTGAGTAAGGATAAATACATCACTAGAAGTGATTTTTTCTTTTTTAAATCCATTAAAATCAACATAATCCATACCAACATTTATTTGCAAATATTTAATCTTTTCTAATATTGCTAAAGCTGTATTAAATGTATCATGTGGTGTTGCATTTACATTTTTAAATTTAGGTATTGTGGTATCTTCAATTTCTAAAAACTCTAATATCAAGGTAATATCATCATATACTCTCATATTTTCAGCAAACACAAATGATGGAGTTAGTCCCCCTTTGTTCAATATATCTAAAGAAGCTGATATATAATTCAAACCATTATATACATCCAATGGCTTCATATTTGTAAATTTTTTTGTTTTATATTTTTCTTGAGGTATATCCATACGAAATTTAAATATACGTAATTCTGTTAATATTCTTTGTGTTTGTTCATATACTAAATCAGGATTTAGATTTAATACAGGTGACATATTTACAGGTTCTATCGTTGGCAAATTATGTGTATTTCTTAAAATATTTATCTTAATCATTATTGCATAAGATTTTTGCCAAACATTTCGTGGTTTTAAATTAGCTATTACTTTATTATCTACTTTTAGATTCAAATCATTATGCTTTATATTATAATGACCTAATATTGAATGTAACTCATCACTTATTAGTGAGACTTGTGAATATACATCATTTGGAGTAGTAATTTTCCCATACAATGATATATTAGATAGAAATAGTAACAATAAAAAACTTTTAATTATTTTATACATAGAATACCTTCCCTTGAAAAGTGTGTAATTATATCTTTTTTATATTTATACACTATATTAAATTTTAATTATTTAATACAGACTTTATTTCTACCCGTTTCCTTTGCTTCATAGAGTGCTTCATCAGCTCTAACTAAAACAGTATCGATAGTATCGTCCTCTAGAAATTGAGTAAGTCCGATTGAACATGTTTTTTGTCCTACCGTTTTAAAATGAACTTTTTCGATAAGTCTTCTTAAATTTTCAATAACAAAAGATGCATCTTCTATCCTTGTTTGAGGTAGAAGTAAAGTAAATTCTTCCCCTCCCCATCGCGCAAAAACATCAGTATTTCGTACATTATCTTCTATTGTTTGTGCAAAAGTAATAAGTGTTTCATCTCCAACTGTATGTCCATAAACATCATTTACTTTTTTGAAAAAATCTATATCAATAATAGCAAAACATAAGTCACCGCCATATCTCGAAAAAAGTTTATATTGCTCGTCAATACATTCATTGAATTTACTTCTATTGTAGATATTTGTAAGAACATCATAAGTAGCTTTCATCTCATATTTTTTAGATCTAGTAGTTATTGATGTAATGTTAGTTAATGTCACAACAAATTTATCCGAATTTTCTATTGGATTAACATCAATCACAAATGTTTCAGGTTCAAATGTTTTATGATTAAGCAATAATATAGAGTATTGTGTATTTTCTTTACTTGATAATTCACTTAACCAAGGTCTACTATTATTTAATCCACTTAGAGAAAAATAGTTTTCATATTCCATAAATTGACCAACTACAGATCCATAAGTATTCTTAAATTCTTCTATTGTTTTTACATTAAAGAAAGAGAAAAAAGCTTTATTTCCATTAACTAAACAACTGTCATTGTGAATAAACATAATATTTTTTTGAGAATCTAATACTGATTGATTAAAAGATATCTGTTTCTCAAGTTTTTTTTGCAATACTACAACCTCCAAATGAGAAGCTATTCTAGTTAAGAGTTCATCTTCATCAAAAGGTTTTGATAAATAGTCTACACCAAGTTTAAATGCATTATGTATTGTTTCTTTATCTTTTTTTGCAGTTAAAAATATAATAGGAATTTTTTGGGTTTTTTTATTTGATTGAATTAGTTGTGCTGTTTCAAAACCATTTAATTCCGGCATCATTACATCTAAAAGAATTAAATCTATTGGTTCTTTTAATAAAGTTTTTAAGGCTTTAGTTCCACTATTTACTAAAGTAAGATTATATTCACTGCTTTTGGCTTCAAATAACGATTCTAAAACAAATAGATTTGCCTCAGTATCATCGACACATAAGATGTTGTACATCTAATTTCCTTACTTTTATAATCTTTTAATTTATTATAGTATACTTTTGATAAAAAGAGTTTAAAGTCTTTAACCAATCACTTAAAGCAAATTAAATAAATTTATGTTAGTATTCGCTAATTAATTTACAAATCTTAAGGTAACGTATGAAAAACTTAGTGATAGTGGAGTCACCAGCAAAAGCTAGAACAATATCAAAATTTTTAGGATCAGACTATACAGTAATGGCTTCTATGGGTCATGTAAGAGATCTTCCTAAATCAAAACTTGGATTTGATCCTGAAGATAATTTCAAGCCACAATATATGGTCTCACGAGACAAAAGTAAAGTCATTTCTGATTTAAAAAAACAAATCAATAAAGATACAGTTATCTACCTAGCGGCCGATGAGGATAGGGAAGGAGAAGCTATTGCATGGCATCTTATCCCTGCTTTGAAAATAGAAAAAAATCCATTAAAAAGAATTGTTTTTCATGAGATTACAGAAAAGGCAATTTTAGCTGCACTGGAAAGTCCTAGAGATGTTGACCAAAACCTAGTTGATGCGCAACAAGCAAGAAGAATATTAGATCGTGCTGTTGGATATAAACTTTCACCTTTAATTTGGAAAAAAGTAAGATACGGATTAAGTGCCGGTCGTGTACAAAGTGTTGCTGTTCGAATTTTAGTAGATAGAGAAAAAGAGATTGAAGCATTTATTCCTGTAGAGTTTTGGAAAGTGAAAACAGAATTTAATACGCCAGAATTAAAAGCAGATTTAGCAAAAATAAATAATAAATTAGCAAAAGTTAATAATGAAGCAGAAGCAAAAATTATCGAAGATTCTTGTAATCAAGGACAATATGTACTTGAAGATATAGAAGAAAAAGAGAGCAAAAGAAATCCTGCACCTCCTTTTACAACTTCAACTTTACAACAAGAGGCAAGTAGAAAAGCTGGTTTTGGTGTAAAACAAACTATGATTGTAGCACAACAACTATATGAAGGGAGTGTAACAATTCCTGGTCATACTGGTGGTCTTATTACTTATATGAGAACTGATAGTGTAAACTTATCTTCATTTGCTACAAGTGCAGCTAAAGAGGTAATTACAGCTGAATATGGTTCATCATATGCCTTAGCAAAACCGCGACATTACAAAAGTAAAGCAAAAGGTGCTCAAGAAGCCCATGAAGCGATTCGTCCAGTTAATTTAGCTCTTAAACCAAGTGATGTAAGAGATTATTTAGATAGTGGACAATATAGACTTTACAGTTTAATTTGGAAAAGAACAATTGCAACACAAATGGCACAAGCAATTGTAGCAAATACAACATACAAAATAACTGCTGGGGCTAATAAAGAGTATGAATTTCAATCAAAAGGTACAAGAATTGTATTCGCTGGATTTATGAAATCATATACAGAAGGTTCTGATGATCCTGAAGCTGCTTTAGATAATACTGAGAAAATTTTACCAACTATTGAAAAAGGTACTATACTTAATTTAGAAAAACTTATTACTGAGCAAAACTTCACTAAACCACCTGCTAGATACACGGAAGCATCACTGGTTAAAAAAATGGAAGCTGAAGGTATCGGACGACCTTCTACGTATGCTCCAACTATTGCAACTATCCAAGCAAGAGAATATGTAATAAAAACAGAAGATAAAAAGTTAAAACCAACTCTTATTGGTACTGTTGTAAATGACTTTTTAGTTGAACACTTTGACAATATTGTAAGTCTTGGTTTTACTGCTCATGTTGAAGAGGAATTTGATAAGATTGCTGAAGGTGAAATGGCTTGGCAAGATGTTATGAAAGAATTCTATGAACCTTTTGTAAAAAATGTTGATGACAAAACAGAAAATGCACCTCGTGCTAAATTTTCAGATATTAGAGAGCTTGGTGAACATCCTGAAATGTTAAAACCAATTACTGCCCGTGTAGGACAATATGGTCCGTATGTACAGTGTGGAACAAAAGAAGATGAAGAGAAACCAAAAATAGCTTCTATTCCAAATACTTTAAGTGTAAATAGTATTACATTAGAAGAATCTTTAGTATTATTACAGCTTCCTAAAGTTTTAGGTCAAGACGAAAATGGTAATGATATCAAAGTAAATATTGGTAGATTTGGTCCTTATTTACAAATAAAATCAGAGTATTTTTCTTTAAAAGAAGACGATCCTTATACTGTAGAATTACCTCGTGCTTTAGTAGTTATTGCTGAGATTAAAGAGATAAAAGCTAAAGCTTTATTAAAAGATTTTCCAGATGAAGAAACTCAAATTTTAATAGGTAGATATGGTCCTTATATCAAATCTAAAAAGAAAAACTATAAACTTCCAAAAGGTTTAGATGAACAAGATATCAAAGCTTTAAATTGGGATGAAGTAAAAGAGATTATTAAAAATCAACCAGCTAAAAGAGGAGCTGCTGCTAAAAAAGCACCTGCAAAGAAGGCTACTACGGCTAAAAAAGCTCCAGCAAAGAAAACTGCTGCAAGTACAACAAAAAAAGCTACTACGGCTAAGAAAACACCTGCGAAAAAAGCAACAACTTCAACAAAAAAACCTACAGCAAAAAAGACAACAACTGCTAAAAAAACTACTACAAAAAAAGAGACTAAATAATAATTTAGTCTCTTTTTAAATCTTTTAAAATAACATTATTTCTTAATCTTTTTTAATCCATACTTTAAATTTCCAAGCTGGACTTTTTATTTTTTCATCAACTAGAATAGCTTCATATTCTTTTTCAGTTGTTAAATCCCAAGAAGAGAAATCTATCTCTTTTAAAAAAGCATCAGCTTTCCCATCGAAATCAACCTCAGATAAATACATCTTATCAACATAAGGAAATAAAGTTTCATATATATTAGCTCCACCAATGATAAATAGCTCTTCTTCACCAGCTTCTCTAGCTAAATCAAAAGCTTCTTGAACATCATTAAAAGTATGAACACCTTCATGGGAGAAATCACCTCTAGTTAATACTAAAGATGTTCTATTTGGAAGAGGTTTTCCAATTGATTCAAATGTTTTTCTGCCCATTAAAATATGGTGTCCAGATGTTATAGTTTTGAAGTTTTTAAAATCTTCCGATATATGCCATAACATTTCATTATCAAGACCAATTTCCCAGTTTTTACCATATGCTACAATCATTGAAATTTTCATATTATTTGCCTTTTATACTGCCATTTTTGCTTTTATTGATTCATGACATTCATAATTTACTAATTCAAAATCTTCCATTTTAAAATCTTCTATATTTTTAATATTAGAATTGATTTTCATAGTTGGTATTTTAAACGGTTCTCTTGATAACTGTAAATTTACTTGAGTCTCATGATTTGAATAAATATGTGCATCACCAAAAGTATGTACAAAATCCCCTACTTCAAGATCACAAACTTGCGCTATCATCATTGTAAGTAATGCATAAGAAGCGATATTAAAAGGAACACCTAAAAATACATCTGCACTTCTTTGGTATAACTGACAAGATAATTTTCCATCAGCTACATAAAACTGAAAAAAAGTATGACATGGAGGTAATGCCATCTTTTCTAACTCTCCTACATTCCAAGCTGAAAGTATCAGTCGTCTTGAATCTGGATTTGTTTTGATTTGATTTATTAGTTCAGATAACTGATCTATAGAAGATCCATCAGTTCCTTTCCATGAACGCCATTGCGCTCCATAAACTGGTCCTAACTCTTTAATAGTATCACTATTTTCATAACCTAAATCTTTACCTTGTGCATCTGCATTTGCAGTCCACACTGTATTTTTACCAATTAAATTAGATGCTTTATCTCCAAAATGAATCTCAGCTAATCTTCTTTCATCAGTTGAGCCTTCAATGAACCATAATAGTTCAGAAATAATAGCTTTTAAGAATGTCTTTTTTGTAGTTACCATTGGAAAACCATCGTTTAAGTCAAATCTCATTTGGTATCCAAAAACAGAAGTTGTACCAGTTCCTGTTCTATCTTCTTTTTTTACACCTTTTGTTAAGATGTGATCTAATAACTCTAAATATTGTTTCATATTACAAGCTTTCCTTTGCATTATATTCTTTTTTTAAAGAGACACTAATAAATAATGAAGAGATAGGAACAATTAAAAACCCTAAAACATATGAATAAATATGTAAAAGTCCATTATTATTAAGATAAAAAAATCCAACAACTAAACCAACATAGCCAAATATTCTATATAAAGATGCCATACCAGCAAAACCAGACTTGAAGTTAGCAAAATGATTTTGCTTTATTGGTTTCATTGCTTCTTTTATCTCTTCTTTTGTAGGATTTTCATTGATCTGTTCTTGCGGAGCTTCAGGAGAGTATAAATCATATTTATCATCCATCTTATCAACTTCATCATAAGTATCATCATCATTTACATGATCTTCTACCCTATTTTGAACATTTCTCTGATATCCTAAATAAGAACCAATAGTTACTATTAACGAAGAAAAAAATGCAATTTGAGTGTTTATAAGCCAGTCAATATGTCCTGTTAATAAACAAAATAAAATTACACCTATATCAATTATGGCAAATATTTTTATTGATTTCTTAATCATCTGCTTCTTTATTTATACCATTTTCCATTGAATATTTATATTTTGGATCTTCAGCTAACTTATCTAAATCTTTTTTTGCTCTTTTATATGCTTTATAAACATTTAAAACAGCTGCTGCCACACCATAAGCAACACCAACCCATAAAGTCCATGTATACCCAGTCCAAGACTTTAATAAAAGTCCAATTCCCACACCTAAAGCAATAGCAACAACTATTGAAATACCTAATGACATATTATCTAAAGCTTCTAGTTTATCTTTATGTTTTGGTACTTCTTTTACTTCTACTTCAGGTTCTGTTTTAATATCTTTTTCCATTAATAAATTATTTTATATATGTACAACAGTAATCTGTTGGTGCTAATACTTTAATATCAAAACTTGAGTTTGCAGGTACTTCAAAATAATCTCCACCTTTGATAGTTTCCATATTTCCTTCTTCACCTTTAATCTCTACTTCAACGTGACCAGCAATAATTTCCATATGTTCTGCATCATCTGTACCAAATGTATAATCACCAGGCATCATAATACCAAGAGTTTTTCTCTCACCATTTTCTTCGATTACAGTTCTACTAGTAACTTTACCTTCAAAATAGATATTTGCTTTTTTAATGATACTTGCATTTCCAAATTCTGTACTTGGTTTTTCTTTTGCAATTTCATAATCAACAACTTTTGTATGAGTATCTAAAGACTTTACAAATGTTACAAATTCTACATGTTTATCATCAATTGCGTAGTTAAATAATGCTTCTTTATCATCTAAAACAACAGTTAATGCAATATCAAATGCTCTTTCTTCTTCTGCAAAATTTACACCAACTTCTAGTGCTCTGATATAAGGTATTGCACACTTTAACTCATTTAATTTTTCTACTATTAAATCTTTTTGTTTCATACCTGCTTCAGATAATTTAAAAAATACTATATGTTTAATCATTTTATTTCCTTTTATTTAATTTATTATTACTTTATATCTGCTAATACTTCATCAGCAGCTTTAATTGTTGCGTCTATCTCTTCATTTGTCATTGTGTCACAAATAAAACCTGCTTCATATTGACTACAAGCAAAATAGAAACCTTTTTTTAACATCTCATTATGAAATTTTGCAAATCTATCAAAATTACAAAGACCTACTTCTTTCATATTTACAGGAGCATTTGTTTCATCAGAAAAGAAAAATCCAAACATACTTCCTCTTGTATCTACGTGTAAAGAGATATTGTTTTTAAGTGCAACTTCCTTTAAACCTGACGTAAGTCTTACCGCTTTTTCATTTAATCTGTCATATATAGTTGCATCAGCTTTTAACTTTTGTAAAGATTTTAAACCAGCAGCCATAGCTACGGGGTTTCCACTTAATGTTCCAGCTTGGTATATTTTACCTTCTGGGCTTAATTGTCCCATGATTTCTTGTCTTGAAGCAAAAGCACCTACTGGCATACCTGCACCAATAACTTTTCCAAATGTTACAATATCTGGAGTTGTATCTACGATTCCAGAAGCTCCTTTTAAAGAAGCTCTAAATCCAGTCATAACTTCATCAAAAATTAATAATGCACCATTAACATCACAAAGTTCTCTACATTTTGCTAAAAACTCTGGACTTGCAGGAACTAGTCCCATATTTCCAGCAATTGGCTCTATGATAATACAAGCTATATCTGAAGACTCAGAAAAACATTTTTCTAGTTGTTCTATGTTATTGTATTCTGCTAGTAAAGTATGTTTTGTTAAGTCAGCAGGCACTCCTGGACTACTTGGTGCTCCAAATGTAGCCATACCACTTCCAGCTGATACTAAAAGTGAATCACTATGTCCGTGGTAACAACCCTCAAATTTAACGATATCGTCTTTTCCCGTAACACCACGAGCAAGTCTAATAGCAGACATAACAGCTTCCGTACCAGAACTTACAAATCTTACTTTGTCAAGATTATCATACATATCAATAATTTCATTTGCCAATTGTGTTTCAAGCTCTGTAGGTGCTCCAAAAGAAAGACCATTTTTAACAGTTTCTAAAACAACATTTTCAATATCTTTATCACAATGTCCAAAAATAAGAGGTCCCCAACTTTGTACAAAATCTAAATATCTATTTCCATCGATATCTACAAGGTAAGACCCCTCACCTTTTTGAATAAATGGAGGAGTTCCAAGTACACCACTAAACGCTCTAACTGGAGAATCAACCCCACCAGGAATCACACATTTTGCTTCTTCATATGCTTTTATACTTTTATCAAACATCATTATCCTATATATTTATTATATTTTGATTATTATAACAAAAAGTAGTTTATAAATTGGATTTTAATTTTTATATTTTTATTAGACAATTTATACTATTTTGTCTATAATTAATATTCAACCTAATAGAGGACGTATAATGAATAACAAAGAAATTTTAAATGAATATAGTAAAAATATTAAAATTTATGATAATTTTAAAAGTAAAATGGAAATACTTTTAAGAGAGTTATTAGAAGATAATCTTAACTATCATGATATTTCAAGTAGAACCAAAAGTAAAGATAGCCTTGAAAGTAAATTAATCTCTAAAGAAGATAAATATACTGATATAAAAGAAGTGACAGATATAGTAGGTTGTCGTATTATTTCATATTTTGAAAATGATGTAGAAGAGATAGTTGAAATGGTAAGAAGAGAGTTTAACATAGATGAAGTTAATTCCATAAATAAAAAAGATATTTTAGAATCAAATAAATTTGGTTATTTATCTTACCATTTAGTTTGTTCTGTTAATGAAACACGTTTAAGTTTACCTGAATATAAAAAATATAAAGATATAAAAATAGAAATACAAATAAGAAGTATTTTACAACATGCTTGGGCAGAGATTGAACATGACATAGGGTATAAAAATCGTTCTGAAATTCCTAGTAATATTAGACGAAAGTTCTCTAGAATTGCCGGACTACTAGAAACAGCTGATGAAAATTTTTGTGAGATAAAAGAGGAACTATCTGTTTATAATAATAAAATAAAAAATAATAAAGATGAACTATTTAATACTGATTTAAATCTAGATAGTTTATACCAATATACACTTAATAATCCAATAGTTTTAGAAATGGATAGATACATCGCCGATATAAATAAAGACATCCTAAATGAAACACTTATAAAAGATAATTTAACTACCCCTCTAGCTAAATTAATTTATTCTAATATCAAAACTATTAAAGAACTTGATACTTTAATAAACAGTAAAAAAGAGCTTATTCTTAAATTTACAGAAGAATTTTTTAAATATTTCGAAGAGCATGATACTCTTAATTTTGAGAGAGGTATATCTTATGGTTATTTAACATACTTTTTAGTAACTGAACATAAAGATAGAGATTTAATAATTAGTTATTTAGAAGAGATATATTCTGCCGCTGCACCACAGTTTTTAGTTGATACACTTATTGAAACATATGAGACAATCACATCGTAGTGTGTTTATATATACAAGAATTAAAATGACAATAAAAGATATATTAAAAAAACTCACTGAACTCTCAAACCCTGAAAAAGTCATATTTAAAGAAAATAAGTTTGGAATTATTTCCAATAATTCTTTGGGTATTTATCATAAGGATTTAAAGTTATTAGCAAAAGAGATAGGTCAAAATAATGAACTAGCAATAGAGCTATTTGATACAGGTATCTATGAAGCTAGAATATTATGTAGTAAGATATATAATCCAAAAGATATAACAGAAAAACAAATGCAAATGTGGGTAGATACTTTTGAAAACTGGGAGATTTGTGACTCTTTTTGTATGGGCTTTTTTGCGAAAAGTAACTTTGCTTTACAAAAAACACAAGAGTGGTCAAGAAGTGATGAAGAGTTTATCAAACGAGCTAGTTTTACTATTATGGCATCGTATGGTTTTGCTGATAAAAAAGCTCCAAATGAAGTCTTTGAAAGATTTTTAGAGATCGTTCAAAGAGAAGTCGAAGATGATAGAATCTATGTAAAAAAAGCTGTTAATTGGGCTTTACGAAATATTGGGAAAAGAAATATAGATTTAAATAAAAAAGCTATAATAACCGCCAATAACATATTAAAAAACCCTTCTAAATCAGCACAGTGGATTGCTAAAAATGCATTAAAAGAACTACAACAAGAAAGTCCAAAGATACTTGACTATCCAAGAGATATTTATAGACCAATAATATGATAAAATACAATCAAAAAAAAGAAGTTTATTTTTATGTTTAAAACAAATGATTATTGGGAAGAAGAGTTTAATGAGTATAACATTAAAGATTTGGATTCTATTGATTTTGATAACTGTACTTTTATAAATTGTGATTTTTCAAATAGTATTATATATAACTGTAGATTTGTAGAGTGTACTTTTATTAATAGTGATTTGTCTTTAAGTAAATTAAAAAGTTCTATTTTTAATGATGTAACTTTTGAAAAATCAAAACTATTAGGTCTTAGTTGGAGTCATTGTCAAGAACCATTTGAAGTAAAGTTTGATACATGTAATATTTCACAAAACTCTTTTCATTTTATGGACTTAAGACAAATGAAGTTTATAAATTCTACCATTGCAGATAGTGGTTTTGAGGAGTGTAATTTAGAAAAGTCCCTTTTTGATAAATGTGATTTACAATATACAGTATTTTTAAAAAACAACCTAAAAAAAGCCAACTTTGAAACATCAAAAAACTATCTTATAAATCCTAGTGAAAATGATATAAAAGATGCAAGTTTTTCTCTGCCTGAAGCTTTGAGTTTTTTAAGTCTACTTCCTATAAAACTTAAATAATTTAATAAAGTTTTTATCAAAAGGTTATTTTATCAAAAGTACACTAGACTACAACGATAAAGGAATAACAATGAAAGAAATACAAGAACTAGCCCAAAGTACTAATTATAATGCAATTAACCTAGGTAACTTAGATGACCTTATGAATTACTCTTTAATACATCCTGTAAATAAACAAGAGATAGAAGGTAAGGTATTTTTAAAAGACGCTACAAAAGCAACAGGTTCTGAGATCTCTTTTAATTCTCTTCCCCCTAAATCAGAGCAACCTTATTTTCATATTCATTATAAAAATGAAGAAACATACATCATCATAAAAGGTTTTGGTTTTTTTCAAGTGGATGAAGACTGTTTTGAAATAGAAGAAGGAAGTGTTATAAGAGTTGCACCTGGAGGAAAAAGAGGAATTAGTAACTCATCTGATGATACTATGATATATATGGTTGTACAATCAAAAGAAAACTCACTTGAAGAGTATACAACTAAAGATGGAGAAAGAGTACCTTTTAAACCAAAATGGAAAGATAAATAGATAACTTGAAACAAAATATAATCATATTTGATGGAGTATGTAACTTTTGTAATAGTGCAGTAAACTTCATCATTAAAAGAGACCCTACTTCCAAGTTTCTTTTTACCCCTTTGCAAAGTAAAACGGCTGAAGAACTTATAATTAAATACAAGGTAATTAATTATGATTTTGGTTCTATTATACTCATTAAAGATGGAGAAAAATTTTTTCGTAGTGATGCTGTTTTTGAAATCGTAAAAGATTTATCAGGGTATTGGTATCTCTTTAGAATCTCCAGAATCATCCCTTTAGTAATAAGAGATTATATTTATAATCTTGTATCTAAAAATAGATACAGAATTTTTGGAAAAAAAGATTCTTGTATGATACCAACAAAAGAGCTACAGAAAAAATTTCTACTTTAAATATAAGATAGTTTAGCTATAGTTTCTATCTATAAATTAAAACTTGTTTATAGTATATTATAAACAAAGAATTTTTATGGCTAGTTATGACATCATATATTTTAAAGGTAATCCAAATTCAGGTACAAAAGAACAACACCAGAAAATAAATACTTCCATAATAGAACTCATAAAACAACATAACTATTTAATATTAGAGTCAGAGCATAAAAACCTATCACAAGTTATCATACCAAAAGCAAAAGTTTATATAGGCTTTTCTAGAGGTTCAAGATATTTAAAAAAACTAGATAATTCAACATTAAAAATCTCTATAGGTGGAGTACGTAGTTCTCAAGTGCATCTTTTTAAAAATAGTGGAGATAATATACTAATAGGTGATGTTTCAGAAGACTCACTTGAAGCTCATTTTATCATAGAAGATAAAGATAAAATAAAAATAAAATCTCTTATTGATAACTTTTTAATCTCTTTATAAAATTTTATTTACTTTCATATAAATTTTATACTATAATCCCAAATGAAAAACTTCACCAAGACTCTTATCGTTGCTTTTTTATTTTCAATAATGGTACATTTCCTAATGTATTTTACAATTGATAAAACTCTACAAAACAATACACTGAACATAAATACAACAAATAAAAAAAGTAATACTAAAAAAAATGGTCTTGTTAATATTAAATATGTAAAAATAAAACCGAAACCTACACCTATAACAAAAAAAGTAGAACCTAAAGAGATAGCAAAAGTTAAAAAGTTTAAAGAAAAAGCACAAACTAAAAAGATGTTAACAAAGAAAAAAGTAAAAGAAATTCCTAAAAAGTCTATTCCACTTATTAAACTTCCTGTAATAAAAAAAGAGCCTTTAGATCTAAAAAAGTTTTTTACTGTACAAAAACAAGAAAAGGTGATAAGAGAAAACGAACAGAAAAAAGCGCTTGAACGTCAAAAAGAGATAGAAGAGATACAACAACTTCCAGAATTAACCCAAAGTTATATAAAACTATATGGAGAGAAGTTTTTTGAATTCTCAAAAACACAAAGAAGATACCTGAAACAAAACCTCAATAAAATTGGTAAAATAACACAAAGGTATCTAGAGTATCCAAGTGTGTCTATTAGAACAAAACAACAAGGTGTCAACGTAATTGAATTTTATCTACATCCAAATGGAGATATATCAGAGTTAAAACTTATTGATAGTTCATATTATACAGCATTGGATTCAAATTCAATATATACAATAAAATTAGCATATCAAGATTACCCTCGGCCAGTAGAAAAAATACAAATAAAAATAAATGTAAAGTACATCCTATACTAATGAAAATAACAGTAATAATACCCACACATAATAGAGAAAAACTCTTAGGTCAAACAATAGAGTCAGTTTTAAATCAAACAGTAAAAGCAGATGAGATAATTATCATTGATGATGGTTCAACTGACAATACCAAAGAGATAATAAATAACTATAATAATGAAACTATAAAGTATATTTTCCAAGAAAATAAAGGTGTGTCAAATGCTAGAAATCATGGTATAAGCCTAGCTTCTAACGAATGGTTATGTTTTTTAGATAGTGATGATATTTGGGAAGAAAATAAACTAGAAAAACAAATAGAATTTCATAAACAAAATACTCAGATACTTTTCTCTCATACAGATGAATTATGGCTATTTAACGACAAAATCATAAAACAAAAAAAACACCAGCTGAAACCATCAGGATTTTGTTTTGAAGAAAATATACCAAATACTCTCATAGGTGCATCAACTATGATGATTCATAAAAAAGTATTAGATGAGGTAGGATATTTTGACGAAGAACTTGTAGCCTGTGAAGATTATGACTTATGGTTGAGAATTTTAGCTAAATATGAGTTAGGTTTGATAAATGAAAAACTCATAAAAAAAATCGCAGGACATGAAAATCAACTCTCATTTTCTACAAAACTAATGGATAAATATAGAATATTAGCACTATTAAAACACAAAGATTCTGACTATAAAAATCAAATATCAGCAGAAATCATCAAAAAATGTAACATCCTTATCAAAGGTGCAATCAAACACAATAACAAAGAGATTGAAGAACACTATACGAAATTAAAAATGTTAAGTACTAATTAGCTATAATAATATCTATGTTAGAGAATGAAAATTACCCATATAAATTTGATGAAACAAAATGTGATACTTGTGAAGGCAACTGCTGCATAGGTGAATCTGGATATATATGGATTACAAAAGAAGAGTGTATAAAACTCGCATCATTACTAAAAATATCAGTAGATGAACTAGGAACTAAGTACCTTTTCAAAGCTGGTTATAAATTCTCGATAAGAGAAAAACAAATTTCTCAAAATAGTTATGCTTGTGTATTTTTTGATTTAGAAAAAAAACAATGTGGTGTTTATCATGCACGACCAAGCCAATGTAGAACATTTCCTTTTTGGGAATATTTTAAAAATAACATAGAAGAGGTAAAAGAAGAATGTCCAGCTATAGTCGACTAATATTTCTCACACTATTTTTATTTATTTCTAGTGCTTATGCAACAGAAGAACAAGAAGATTTGTTTATTATGATGGCACTTGATAGTGAAAAAAAACAAAAACCGCTTGATAGTTTTAGCTACTACAATAAACTTTACAAAAAAACGCTAAAAGAAGATTATCTTAAAAAAGCTATCTTTTATAGTTACAGAGCAAAAAAATTTAATGATATGTATCTTTTATCACAAATAGCTGTAGAAAAGTTTCCAAAATATGCAGAATACTATACACAACAAATCATTGTAGCTTTATTATCAGAAAATAAAACAACAAAAGCAATGAAAGTTGCAAAAAAACTTATCAAAAAACACCCAAATGCTACAAGTTATGAAATCATGGCAAATGTATTTTATGCAAAAGAGGACTATAAAAATTCTTTAAAATACTATGAGAGTGCATATACTATCAATCAAAATGAAAAAACACTTATAAAGTTAACAACAATTTTATATACATATATGAATAAAAAAGATGTAGCTCTTGCATATCTTGAAACATACTTACAAACAAAGGGTTGTACAAAACTTGTATGTGATAAATTAATGCTAATATACCAAGAGCAAGGTAATGTTGATGGTATGTTATCTATTTTAAATAGAATGTATTTAAAGTACAAGAGAAATCCAGCTTTACATAAAACAACACTTATGATTCAAAATCTTATAGTAACACTTTTAGAAAATAAAGATATTAAAGAAGCTATTAAATTTTTAGAAAAAACAAAAATAGACCAAACTAAACTAATAAATCTTTATTATCAAGATGGTCAATTAAAAAAAGCTTTAAAAATGACAAGAAAGCTTTATAGAAAAACAAGAAAACCAGATTTACTTGGAAAAATCGCTATGTTTGAATTTGAACTAGCTAAAGACAAACAAAAAGTAATGAAACATGTTGTTGCAAACTTTGAACTTGCACTTTCGAGTGGAATTAATAATGCAAGTTACCAAAACTACTACGGATATTTACTTATTGATTTTGATATCAATGTTAAAAAAGGTATGAAACTTATTAAAAGTGCTTTAAAAACAACACCAAATAATGTTGCATATCTTGATTCATTAGCATGGGGTTATTATAAATTAGGAAAGTGTAAAAAAGCATTAACAATTATGAAAAAAGTTATTAGTGTAACTGGACTAAAAGACCATGAAATTAAACTTCATTGGAACAATATTAAAGAATGTAAAAAAGGAAATAAAAAGAAATGATTTTAGACGATATTATAGAAAAAACGAAGTACGATTTAGAGAAAAGAAAAAAAGATATTACTTTAGAGATGATGGGACGAAGCCTATCTAGCAACCCATATCCACCAAGAGATGTAAGAAAATTTTTAACAGCGACAAAAGAAGAGCCTATTAGAATAATAGCTGAAGTTAAAAAAGCTAGTCCTAGTAAAGGTGTAATACGAGAAGACTTTGATCCTTTAGCAATAGCACAAGCATATAGTAAAAATGGTGCTAATGCTATCTCTGTATTAACAGAACCTCATTTTTTCCAAGGAAACTTAGAGTACCTTACAAATATTAGAAGATATGTACCAACTCCTCTTTTAAGAAAAGATTTTATTGTTGATAAATATCAAATCGTAGAAGCTTTAGTATACGGAGCTGACTTTATCTTACTAATCGCAAAATCATTAGCAAAAAAAGAGTTACAAGAGTTATACGACTATGCTTTACATTTAGGTTTAGATGTTTTAGTTGAAATTCATGATGTAGAAGACTTAAAAAAAGCTATGGCTTGTGGAGCTCATATTGTTGGTATTAACCACAGAAATCTTGAAACTTTTGAGATGGATATGAACCTTTGTCATCAACTAATCCCTATGATACCAAATGGTAAAATTATAGTTGCGGAGAGTGGTGTATCAGATCAAAATGTTATCAAAGAGTTAAGTGAAGCTGGAGCTGATGCATTTTTAATTGGTGAACACTTTATGAGACAAGATGATATAGGGGCTGAAGTACGTAAATTGAAAAATAGTCCTACAAATCTTTTTAACTAATTATTAAAAGTATATATGGAAAACTTAAAATCTCAAATTATAGATAAATTTACTAATGAAATAAACTCATTAGATTTATCTATGGATGAAACTGCACTCACTTTAAAGTATAACTCTATTGTAGAAAATATCTTAAATACGATTATCATAAAAAAAGAAAAAATAAATATACCATTTCATAAAACAACAAACAACAATAATAATTTAGAACATACTTTTGATAATACTTTTGGACTTTGTGCTGGTAAATCATCTGACACTGTTTTGTCTAGTAATATATCACCAAGTATTAGTACAAACAGTTCTAGAATGCAATCACAAGTCAAAGAATCAACAACTATTCCAAATAATTTCACATTAACATATGAGATGAAACAATTTGCTCAATCAAAGTTTTTACAAAATATTGAAGATATCTTTGAAGATTTTAAACTCTACTATCAAAGTAAATCTACAACAAATACTGATTGGGAACCTGTTTGGAAAAGATGGGTTCTCAACCAAAATAAATACAAAAAACATTTAGTAAAAACAACTATTGATGAAAATATATCATTAAATAATGATATGATACAAACTGCTAAAAACTATATGGATAAAGAGCATATAACTTTAGAATTTACAAAGTTTAAAAATCATTACATTGCTAATGGTGATTTAAAAGTGTCTTGGGGTAAAGTATGGGAAAATTGGTGTATCAATCATAAACAATTTAAACCAAAAGCACCTAAAGAACAATCATCGAAACAAAAAGAAAAAGCTGATTACAAATGGGATTTTAGAAAAGCTAAAGATATAAGTGATAAGATAAAAGATTGGTTAGAGTTTGATGCTAAAATCAATTGGATGGAAGAATACTATTGGAAAGATATCCGTCAATTTGAAATAAAAACAAATGATGGTATTTTAAAACTTGCTTGGACAAAAATGCCACATCCTGATTTTAATAAAGATGAAATCTTGTTATTTAAAGTAGATACAGAAGAGGCCAAATATCTTTTAAACAATGAAAATATAGATACAGTAGAGGTAATTGAAAATGACTAAAAAACAACAAGAACTTTATAGAATCATTACAAATCAAATGTTTGATTTTAACGAAGATTTTCATAAAGAGTTTACTATCGAAAGAATAGAGAAAATAGACGATAATAAACTCAAATACTTACTAGAAAATATCACTGTAGACAAAGATAACATTGTAAAAAGAAAAGGTTTTGTTACTTATGCTAAGTTTGTATATTATGCAGACAAAATGATAGAAGAAGAGCTACAATCAGCAATGCTTCCAAATCATTCTAAAGTAGAAGAACTCTACAGTAAAAGGGAATTACTTTTACATACTATTCAAACACAAACAAAATCTCTATCAGAAAAAAATCAACTCATCGAAGATTTAGAAAATAAAAAAATCATGTTTAAAGATGAAGGAAAAAATATTTTAGATGAGATAGATTATTTTATCATAGATAAATTTGGATTTTTTAACTTTTTTGATCAAAATAAAAACTATATGATAAAAGAAAAAATCGATGAATTTTACAAAGAATTTATAAAAGAAAAGTTGGATCAAGAGAAAAAAGACCCTACTTTAAAAATATCAAATGTTACAAGACAGCAGCTCAAATAAAAATATTGTATTATTAATACTCGCATCAATATTGTTTTTAGCATTAAATTCAATATTATGCAAAACTGCTTTAATGAGTAACTCAATAGATCCATACAGTTTCACATTTTTCAGACTCCTCTTTGCTATGATTATGTTGCTCATTTTATTTTATTATAAACACAAAAAAATCACCTTTCGTATGAAGCATAACTGGATATCATCATTTATGCTTTTTTTATATGCTATTACATTTTCATACGCATACATGAATATAGATGCAGGATTTGGAACTTTACTTTTATTTGGTGTAGTGCAAGTTGTAATGATTACAAGTTCAATATTTTATAAAGAAAAATTAACACTAATGAAAACTGCTGGTATATCTATATCTTTATTTGGACTTATGTATATGTTATATCCTCAAGAGAACTTTGAAGTATCACTTTTACATAGCTCTCTTATGGTTATATCTGGATTTTCATGGGCTATCTATAGTATCATTGGAAAAAACTCAAAAGATGCCTTAGGTAATACTACAGACAATTTTATAAAAGCAAGTATCTTTATAACAATAGTATATTTTCTATTTCCATTTCCTACTGTTACGTTTAATACTCAAGGTTTATTATTAGCCGTTATTTCAGGCAGTATCACTTCAGCAATTGGATATATAGTGTGGTATCAAGTTTTACCAAATATTAAAATTGTAACAGCTAGTGTGATACAACTTTTTGTACCTATTATTGCTATTATATTGAGTGTTATTTTTTTAAATGAATTATTGAGTTTAAATTTAGTTTTATCAACACTATTAGTTATTACGGGTATTGTATTAACTATATTTCAAAAAAATACAAAAAAAAGTATTTAAAAACATGTCTAAAATATACTATATAACACCAGATGATATTACAGATACAAATACTCTTGTAAACTTTATCTATGCAAATACAACTGTTTCATATTACTACACAGATATTTTTGATGAAGACTTTTATATTAATCTTGCTAACGCTGGATTTATCTCAGTATCTCATAGTGAAGATGGTATCCAGTATCTTGTACCTGAGATGCAAAAAGAATATGCTGTTATGGATTTTGAAAATCTTCATATCTCTAAAAAAGTAGATAAACTTCTCAAACAACCCCATCTATATAATTTTTTAGTATCAAATAATATAGATGATGTAGTAGCAGGAATTAAAAAATATCATAACGATAATTGGATGGAAAAAGATTATTTAAATTTACTGCATAAACTAAAAAGTTATAAACATCAACATATAGATTTTGAACTTTTAAGTTGTGAGTTAAAATGCGTCCAAACAAATACTGTAGTTGCAGGTGAAATAGGATATAGAATCAACTCTACATATACAAGTTTAAGTGGATTTACTACAAAAGAAAAACAGTATAATAACTATGGAAAGTTACAGATGACTCTGCTTGCTCAATACTTGGAGAAAAACCAATATAGCTTTTGGAATATGGGTCATCCTTATATGCAATATAAAATTGACTTAGGTGCTATCATCTTAAGTAGAGAAGATTTTTTACTGAAGTGGTTAAAAAAAGTAAAGTTAAACTAATTAACTACTTTTCCTGTTCGTAAAGAATATGCCCAATCATCTCTTCCATTCTCAACAGCTTTTAAAGCTGCTTTTTCGAAATCATAAGCAACTTTTACAAGCTCAATTCCGTATTTGCCATCGTCAACAGTTAAAATAACGTATGATGCATCAGCAGTGTTATTTTCAATTACATGATCAACAGGATAATTATCTTTAAATGCTTGTAAACCAACTGCACCTGGATTTATTACAACTTGTCCAGAAGATAGATTTGAGCATCTTGGGATACAAGAATTTCCACATAAAACAAATTTTGATGTAATATCATCGAGTATTTCTAATATTTTTTTATCTTCTCGTAATACAGGTACTCCACTATTTACATCTTCTAACATATAAATCGAATCATCTTGATAAGTACCATGTATCATATAATAATCATCCCCTATTAATTTTTCAAAAGGTAAATCTTGTATCCAATGTAAAATATCATTATTTAAATCATTATAAACATATCTTAGTGTATTATTTTCTTCTAGTTGAGCAGGAGTAGCTTCTAATATCTTTCTGTCTTCATTTCCACATAGTGAGATAAATTGATTATCTTTTAATAACTCATATGTTTTTTTGGGTTCTATTGGTCCATAAAATGAATCTCCCAGATTTAACATCACATCTACTTGTTTATTTTTTGCATCTTTGATAACTTCTTCTAAAGCATAAACGTTTGATTTTATATCTGATAAAATTGCTATTTTCATTTTTGTCCTTAAATAGGTAATATTTTAAACGGATTATAGCAAATATACCTTTTTAATAACCCTACTTTTGTGATATTGTATATTTTAGACTAATACTCGTTGGGTTTGAATTTGTTTTAAAAAATATACTAAAAACTCCAGATTCAATAGAATCTGATTCTGCTCCTAATCTAATATTATTTTCATCAAAAATTTCCAATACGATATTACCATTCGTACAAGTAGTTTTACCATCAACTACTAAATACTCTTTCGAGTACTTAGAGTAGTTCCAATCTTTAATTGAACATTTACTTGCATCAATATCTTTTTCATTACCATCAGAATTCACACTTAATATGCTTTTGCCTTCTTCTTTTTTAAATTGTTTTTTCTGTTCTGAAATCTGTTTCTTTGTTAGTTTAACCTCAAATTTGAAATCTACTTTTTCAAGTTTGTCAAATTTTATTTGAAATTTATTATCTTTAAAAGTTACTATTTTTGTATCAACAACAGATTTTGTTTCTCTATCATAAAAATCAATAGTTAGTTTACCCTCTTTACAATTTACAAGTCCACTAAGAATATTTCCTTTCGTTTTGATATCATAAAGATAACAAAGCTTACTATCAACTTTATTATCTTTTACAGTATCTTTTTTCTTGATGTTATCTTGTTCATTTACATCAACCCTTGCATTAACTACATTTTCTTTTTTCTTTTTGGCCTCTTTATTAGAACCATTTTCACCGCTCAAATCAAATGAAAATAAAAATATAATAACTATTAAGGATACAAGTATCCCCACTATTATTTTAGGAGATTTTTTTAATTTATTTATTATTGATTCTTCTTTTTTAGTATCAGGTATATATGCTCTTTTCCCAGTACTTTTTGAGTTATGTTCGGTATGATGAAAAACTGGTTCATCATTTTTACTACCACAAACATGACAAGTCCATCCACTAAACTTAGTTGAAATTAAAAACCATATACCTATCCAAATAGCTGAACCAATACCATATGTAAATATTCCTAATACTACAGTAATTAGAAAATGTAATATATGATTTGGTGTTTTACGCTCTAGTTTTCGATCAGCATCACAGCTTTTACAATAACCAGTATGATATTCTACACTCATTTTATGCCCCGTTGTAATTATTATTAAATATAATACATCATTACAATTAAATATTTAATTAATAATTATTTCTAGTAGCTATTAGATGATAAAAAAGATATAAAACAAAGTATCTAAAAGAATAAAGTATAGTATTTCATGTTATAATTCGACAAAATAATGATTTTCATCATTCAAAATTTTATAAAAAGGATACAAATGATAATACTTTGGTTTCTAGGGCTTATTGTTCTTATTGTAGTTGTTACTGTATTATTCAATATTTTTAAAAATTGGAAAAAACTAATGAATTATAAAAACTTATTTAGTAGTTTTATTGTTGGTTTTATCCCCTTAACTGCTCTTTTGTATTTCACAACAAAGGATATTTTGATAATAGCAAGTGCCTATGTAACTCTTATTATAGTTTCTTTGTTTTATGGGGCATTTAAAAAGAATAAGTAGATGTTACTAATAATTTTTTAGCTATTATACGTTAAAAAGAAAATCATGCAAACACTTAAACAACTTAATAATAATGAACTTCAAGGCATTACACAACTTACCCTCAAAGAAAATTTAACATCATTTCCCGAAAAAATATTTGATTTAGCTGATAGTTTAGAATTTTTAGATTTAAGTAACAATAAATTATCTACTCTTCCAGACTTAAGTAAACTAACTAAATTAAAAATCGCTTTTTTTTCGTATAATCTTTTTGATAAATTACCAAACTCTTTTAAAAATTGTCATAATCTTTATATGTTGGGATTTAAAGCCAATAAAATAAAAGTTTTTGATGAAAATATTTTACCATTAAGTATTTCGTGGCTCATTTTAACAGATAACAAAATTCAAAAACTTCCCCAATCTATTGGAGATTTAACAAAACTTCAAAAATTTCCTCTTGCTGGTAATTTATTAACAACATTACCACAAACTATGCAAAATTGTAAAAACCTAGAGTTATTGAGATTGTCTGCAAATAATTTAACACACATCCCTGATTGGCTTTTAGAACTTCCCAAACTATCATGGTTAGCATTTTCTGGTAATGACTGTTCAGTTAAGACAAAAGTCGATTTAAAAAAAGCATCACTAAATAAACTAGAGATTCAAGAACAATTAGGAGAAGGAGCATCTGGTATGATTTATAAAGCTTTTTGCCCTACTTTAGATAAAGATGTAGCTCTTAAACTTTTTAAAGGTGCAATTACAAGTGATGGTTATGCTGTTGATGAGATGAATACTTATATGTCCATTGGAAAGCACAACAATCTTATTAATGTAATTGCAAAAATAGATGAAGATGAAAAATTAGGTCTTATTCTTGATCTTATTCCTAAGAGTTACCAAAATCTAGGATTTCCTCCAAATTTTGAAACTTGTACAAGAGATACCTTTCCCAAAGAATATACTATAAAGAGTGAAACTATCTATGAGATAGCAAAACATATCTTATCATCATCTATACATCTACATGAAAGAAATTTAATGCATGGCGATTTATATGCCCATAATATTTTGATTAATGAAAATAACCATTGTTATTTAGGTGACTTTGGAGCAAGTAGTTTTTATGAAAATAAAAATTGTGAAAAAATAGAGGTACGTGCATATGGGTGTTTGATTGAAGATTTACTTTATATTTGTTCAAATAAAACAACACCTTATTTTAAACAATTAACGACTCTTGCACAAACTTGTATGAATGAGAATGTAAAAGAAAGACCATTATTTAGTGAAATTAATTTTAAATAATAAGTAGAAGAAGTTGTTAGTTATAGGGTAATGCAATAGTAAACTCTGCCCCTATTTGATTATTGCTGTCATATTGATAACTAACATTTTTCGCATTAATTGTTCCATTCATCCCTTCAACAATTAAATTATGTGTCATATGAAGTCCTAATCCAGTTCCTTGCGATTGTTTTTTTGTTGTAAAATAAGGCTCAAATATATTGGGTAATATATTTTCAGGTATCCCTTGAGCATTATCCTTAATAGAAATTACTATTTTATCATCCTTGATTGAAGTTGATATAAATATCAATCTATAATCATTTACTATTTCTAATAAAGCATCTTTTGAATTATTTACTATATTCATCAAACATTGAATCAGTTCATTCTCATAACCATTAATATGGATACTATCATCTAAATCTAATATGATTTTAATATTATTATTTTTTAATTTTCCATCTACTAAATGTAAAAAACTATTAATATTATCCTTTAAATTAAATAATTTTTTTATTCTTTCACCTTTAATAAAATTTTTAAAATCATCAATTGTTTGAGAAAGGTATTGAGCATTGTCATTAATATTATTACAGTATTTAAGGAGTTGTTCATCAGTGAGAATATTGTATTCTTTTTCCATTATCATAGCAGTTGATGATGTAGATATTAGAGATAGTGGCTGTCTCCATTGATGTGCAATATTTCCAATCATTTCACCCATTGATACCATTTTAGATTGTTCAAAAAGTAATTTTTCTTGCTTTTTTAAAATATTTTCTTGTTTTTTTTGTTCAGTAAGATCAACATCAATACAAAACATCTCAGGAAAACCGGTATCTTGACCTAACATTATATGAGAAGAATACACAAATATCCTAGAGCCATTTTTGTGTTGTAACGGCAAAATATCAGGGACTATAGCGTGAGCATCTTTATACCAGTTTTCAATATTTTGAATTACTGTATCTTTCATAGAAGAAGGGATAATTAAATCCTCTAGTTTTTGACCTAAAGCTTCTTCTTTTGAAAACCCATAAATATGCTCACTTGCTTTATTCCAGTAAATAACTCTTCTATTTTTATCATAGCCTTGAACAGCAACATTAGGTATTTTACTTATTAGTTCTACAAATTTATTTTCGTCTGAATTTATAATCATAATTTATCCCTTAGGTTACATATGATATTTTAACTAAATAGGAAATATCATATTACATTGTTTTATATAACGCATCATACTTAGAGACATCCTCCCTCGATGGTTGTCGCCTGCATGACATATAACATTGTTCCCCATTATCATTCTTATAAGGATAAATCGTTGCAAAAACCCAATAAAAACCACCAGCTTTTGTTGCATTTTTAACATAACCTTTCCAAACATTACCAGATTTTACAGTTTCCCATAAGTCTTTAAAAGCAGCTTTGGGCATATCTTTGTGTCTAACAATATTATGTGGATTTCCAAGTAATTCTTCTCTAGAATAACCTGCAACTTTGCAAAACTCATCATTTACAAAAATAATATGACCTTTACTATCCGTTTCACTTACTAAAAATGCGTCTTCATTTAAAATTGTTTCACTTGCCATAATTAGTCCTCTTTTCTTTCAAATTGTAAATTACAATTATGTTCTTTAACTCTGTCTAAATATAAATAAATCTTATCTATTTGTTTTTCCATGTTTTCAGTTACAGAAAAAATTTGTCCGTTTTCATAATTATCTTTATATAAATCAACTGTATCCTGAATCATTTCATGATAACTTTTATGTGAAGTGGTTAATTCTTGCCATAGTTCTGTTTGTGCAAAATCAGAATTTTCATTTGCAATAATCCATTTACCCATGTCACATTCTGTGTGACTTTTCACATTTACTTTATTTCCAACTTTACAAAGACATAAACTATCATCTTTTAAGTGAATATGATCAGATTTTAATTTATTTAAGTCAAATATCATACTTGTATCACATACTCTTCTTTTTGCCTCTTTACTAAAAGTAGTTTTATTAACAGCACCTTGTAATCCAACTGCTAACTCTTTTGTATCTGCAGCCATTTCACTAATTTTAGAGGACAACGATGCATTGTGTTGGGTTGCATGATCTAAAGAGTTTACCGTTGTATTAATTTGACTCATTGCATCTTGTTGCTCTTTTGTTGAATTTGCAACATCTTTTATAATAGTAATAGTTGTAGATATATTTTTATTAAGTTCATTAAATCCTTCAATCATCTGTGAGGCAACATTTTTACCGTCATTAGCTTTAGCATTGGCACTTTCAACCAATTCTTTTATCTCATTTGCAGCTTCTGCACTTCTACTTGCCAGATTTCGAACCTCTTGAGCTACTACTGCAAAACCTTTTCCAGCTTCACCTGCAGTGGCCGCTTCAACAGCAGCATTTAGTGAAAGAATATTTGTTTGAAATGCAATTTGATCAATCACTTTAATTGCATCATTTATTGTAGTAATTTCATTACTAAGTTCATCCATTGATACAGATGTTTTATTTGCTAATTCTATTCCCGTTTCACTTGATTTTGTAACATTTCTAGCATACTCAGACATTTTAACAGTATTTTCAGTGCTACTTACAAGTTTAGAAGTTACCTCTTCTATAGCCCCTGCCGTTTCTTCTAATGCAACAGCTTGTTGATTTGATGATTCACTTAATTCATTTGCAGATACCGATAAATCATCTGCACTATATGTTAATCGTACTGTAGAATTATCAATCAATGCCATAACTTCATTAATTGTAGACTGAGTAATTTGAGTACCTTGGAATAATGATGCGATTAAACCAGTAGTATTATCTGCTCTCATAATTGGTTCATCATATTTTGCAAGAGATAGATTTTTTAGTCCATCTCCTAATAATGTTAGATTTAATTGTGTAGTATCAATCATTTTGTTAATTACATTAATAAGTTTTTCTACTTCTACTGAATTTGCTTTTTGTATTATTCTTTCATTATATAAACCAGCATTAACTTTTTCAATAACAACTCTTGTTTCTTCAATAACTTTTTTGTCTTCTGCAATACCATTTTCTAGAGATTGTAAATAATTATTAAAACTACTACTTACCTCTCCTACTTCATCTTTTGTTTCTATTTTTATTCTAGCAGATATATCTTGACTATCCGTTAATTCTTCAATTGCCTTATTTAATCTTTTAAGCGATGATTGTATATTTTTTATATTTAAACTTGCAATTATAAGTGCTACTATTGCAGCAATTAGTGTTCCAAATAGTGTAAAGTTTGTTGCAAATGAAGCTGTTTCATCAGCTTTTTTTATTCTATCAACCAAAAGAATTCGTTCTGCATTAATAATTTCAGTGATAATAGCTCTTATTGAATCCATATAAAACTTACCTTTTCCGTTAGCCATCGATGACGAGATATCATCTATAGTAAATTTATAATTATTCATATCTCTTCTTGCATTTATCTCAACATTTGCAACTCTTTTTTTCCATTCGTTAACTGCATTTACAACTAAATTAATATCATTATGTGTAATATTTGTCGAAGATGAAATTCTTTTTAATTTTTTTAGTTCTTTAATTAAACTCTTTCCACCATCAATATAAGGCTCCAACGAAGCTTCTTTACCACTTAACAAAAAACCTCTTTGTCCTGTTTCCATATTTACTAATGCTAAAGTAGTTGATGTAATAATAGCTTGCGATGTAGCATCATTTCCAGCTTTCTTTTCAAGAATAGCAAGTTTTGCTCTAATTCCATCAAAAAGTTCTTTCCCCAAAGTTCGAGAAGCAATAATTTTAAATTTTTTAATTGTTTTATCACCCTTTGAAACTTCTCTTCTTAATTTCATCTCAGGTTCTGCTGATTCTGAAATCCATTTTACTTTTAACTCTTTTACTTTATTCCATCTGTTAACTTGTGTAGGATTATCACTAGTAAGTGTAGCCCCCTCAAGAATATATTTATCAAAGTTTTTTAATCCATTATTATATGGCTCTAAATATTCTTCAATACCTGTTACTAAAAAACCTCTCTTACCTGTTTCCATATCTACCATACTAGCAGCAACAGCATCTGCTGTTTCAATTACTTCATGAGTGTGTTCAACCCATTTTTCTGATTTTATTAATGAGGTTATACTATTATGTGCAATAGTTGAAACCGTTATCATAAGAAAAACTACTATACCAAATCCTATAATAAGTTTTGTGCTTATTTTTAAACTACCCATTTGATTTCCTTTTTTAACTGATTTTATATATTTTATATTAAATTATATTATTTTTCATTTATAATAGTGATTTTTAACTGATTTTATATAATACATCAATTTTGTGTTACAAAAGTGGCATAACTGATTAGTTTAAATGGTGACTGTACACTTTAAATGTGTAAGGGGGAGGAATAGAACTGAAATATATTAGTTTTAAAGATTAAACATACAAGTAATATTTTTACCTTTATTTTTAGCATCATAGAGTGCAGAATCTGCTCTATTTATTATTTCTTTAACATCTAAATCATTAATTCTATCTATTTGAGATATACCGATACTTACTGTATATTTTAATTCTTTATCATCGTCAATTTTAAAAACAGATTTTTTGATTTTATTGTGAATCATCTGAGCAAATTTTTGTGCATTGTTTACTGAAGTACTTGGTAAAAGAATTAAAAATTCTTCCCCTCCATACCTACAAATTATGTCACTCTTTCTACTGTATCTTTTTAGTATTGAAGCAATATTTATAAGAGTTTTATCCCCTATTTCATGTCCATAAGTATCATTAATAATTTTAAAATCATCAATATCTATCATAATAATTGATAAATCATGTTTATCTCGTATGGCAAGATTAAATATGTGCTCAGATGTTTTTGAAAAGTATCTTCTATTATAGAGTTTAGTTAAAGAATCTAGTGATGCTAAAAGTTCAAGTTCTTTAGTTTTATTATTTAATTCATTTTGCAACTTCTTTATATTTGTTATATCAATATGAACACCATTCATTCTAATGGCAGTACCTTTTTCATCTCTTTGAAATACCTGTCCCAAATCATAAATCCATCTGTACTTTCCGTCACCACACATCATTCTAAATTCAGCTTCATAAATATCTGTTTCACCATTAAGATGTTTTTCTATTAAAATTGATGTTGGTTCTAAATCATCAGGATGTACTAATGAAGCCCATTTATTTAAACCATCAATTACAGGTGAGAAAAGAGAATTACTCTCTCTAAATTCTTTACATTTATATTTCTTTTGAGTTACCCATGTTTCATCAGCTAAAATACGACCCTCTTGAGGGAAAAAATCCCAAACTCCAATATTAGCACCTTTTACTGCATCACTTAGTCTTTTAATATTTTCATTGTCTACCTGTATCTTTTTTTCTAGTTTTTTTTCATTAGTAATGTCTTTTATAGATAAAATAATTTCATTATTTTCAACCATTAAAAAATTCATTTCTAAATATAATCCATTTTCTTTACACTGGAAAGTTGTACTTTTTGTTGGGGTATTAAGTGTGTGTATTATTTTTTTAAACTTTATTTTATTATCATTAGTAAAAATATCAAATATAGTTTCAGGAAAATTTACTTGTCTTTTGCTTCCAAATAGTTCTAGAAATTTATTGTTGCAATAAAGAAAGTCATAATCAGAAGAAAGTTTTGAAACTCCATATGGTAGTTGTTCAATTAAATTTTGGTACAAATCTTTTCCCTTTAACACTTTATGTAATTATAGTATATAGTATATCAACTAAATACTCTTACATTTACCTAGTAAATGTTACTAATTTGTATTATTAAATCTTATATTTTGTATATAAATCCTTTACAATTTTAAGTTGATTATAATTCATATGTATAAAGATTTTAATAAGATGTTGCAGCTTTCACTATATATTAAATTAGTAAAAGGTTATAAAGCTTGTATTTACGGTGTTATTTGAGTTTTGGTAGATTATTAGATGGTACCAGTGGCCGGACTCGAACCGGCACGCCCATAAGGCGGGGGATTTTGAATCCCCTAAGTCTACCATTCCATCACACTGGCTTTTTATAGGTCAGAAGTATAGCAAGTAGTTATTTAAAAGATGCTAAACTTACATCTATAAAAAGACAAGGATATAAATGATTACGAAGATAAAATTTGAAGACAATGGTTTTGTATTTAAGGCACTTTCATTTGATGATAAAAAAATGGTTTTGATTGCTAATAAGTTTGATAAACAAGACAACTTTATTAAAAAAGTTGAATTGAGGATGGGAGAGATTCCTAAAAGTGTAAAAAAGAGATTAAATCCTCTTAAATAAAGTTTGGTGCATCATTTGCAAATAATATCAAATCACCCATTTGAGTCTCTTCTAAAAGCATATCTTGCATTTTAGCTTTATTTTCAAGAAAAATAGGTTTGTGTTTTGTAATAACTTTTTCAAATAATTTTGCGTTTAAATCACCTGTAATAATGATAACATCAAATACTTCATCGATAGCATTTGCAAACTCTACATTTGCTTCCATAGTAGACTCTACAAGCCCTGGAGTAATAATAACTTTTCTACCCTCATGAGTAGATGCTATTTGTACAGCTTCAAGCATACCTTCAAGGTTTCCATTAAAACTATCATCTAAAATTAGTTTTCCATTTGCTTTACTTAAATGTAATCTATGGTCAACTGGTTTCATATTATGTAAAGCTACTTTAATATCGTCGATACTCATTCCTAAAGTTTTTGCCATCAGTATTACAGATGTAAGATTTATAGCATTAAAACTACCAAGAATAGGAGCATGAAAATGCTCACGTGTACCATCTATACTTAAATCAAACCAAATACCATTTAAATCACTTCTTGTGATATTTAAATTACTAGGATATTTTGTAATAGTATCGTACTGAAGCATCGGTACACTATCATGTACAAAACCATGTACAAGTTTAGGAGATTTTAGAATTTCCATTTTTGTATGGATAATATTTTCTAACGTTTTAAAGTATTCTATATGTTGTTCTCCAACACTACCAATAATTGCATATTGTGGTTCTATGAATCTTACGATCTCTTCAATATCTCCAGTTTCTCTAGCCCCTGCTTCCGCAATATAAATTTCTGTATCTAAAGGTAAGTCTGTATTAACATCTTTTACAATTCCACCTATTGTATTTACACTTCGGGGAGTCATATAAACATTAAACTTTTTATTTAAAACTTGGTAAAGGTAGTTTTTAATAGATGTTTTTCCATATGAAGCTGTGATAGCTATTGTTTGTAAGTTTCTGATAGTTTTTAATCTATCTTTTGCTTTTGCTTTAAAACTAATAAAAAATATCTTTTCTAATCCACTTGTAATTACAAAGGTAATGAATAAAGGTACAAACAATCCATAAAATGGTGTTTCTGTAAACATTAATAAAGCATCAACCGCAAATGTAGTAAATAATAAAATTGCTAAAAATCTTTTTACTCTACTTGTAAGAACAAGTGGTTTATCTAAATTTCTATTCCATATTACAAAACTAGTAAGATAAAGTAAATAAAAATAAACTGCAAAATATAAAGAGGGTAGAATATAAAAAAGTACAAATGGAGTGGCAAAATAAACGATATGCCATTGTTGTTTGTGGTGTTTGAGAACAACTCTTTCTAGCTTATAGTTATACCATTGTAGGTTGGTAATCATATACCAACCTAAACTCATAACTAATAATATATGTGTAAATATATCAAAATATTCCATTTAATACCCTATTCTTTTTTTGGGTATTATAACATATATTTTTTAGGTTATCATTTCAAAATAACTATTTATTGAAAATCACTTTATCTAAAGTTTTTTCTTCAATTTGCCCTAAAAAATCTACTGAAGCATTTTCCAATGCACTTTCTCTTGAAGTAGAAGATCTACCTAATGATGTTATATTAGTATTTGATATAATTTTATTATTTGACATAACAGAAATAACAGTTGAAACTTTAGCTATATTCCAACCTCTTGCAATACTGTATTTTATTTTGTTATTTAAAGAAACAACTACATCACTTCCACTTTCATATGAAACTCTATATTGTTGTTGGTTTAACATATCAATTAAAGAATCAGCGAAATATCTTTTTTTGTTGTTTGTTTTAATCATAATTGTTGAATTTTCTTTTAACTCAGCAATTTTATCTATATAAGAATCATATTTTTTGATATATGGGGCTTGATCAAAATCATTATTAATAGCATTTAATACAATACTTTGTGTTTTTGCTTTTTTAATAGTTGGATAAAGTGTTTGTAAAATATGAATTTGTTCTAACTTTCCATATTTACTAATAGAATTGTATTTTGTTGTAATTCTAGAATCTCTAATATCAAATTCTTTTTTCTTATTTTCAAATAGTTCTTGTCTATTTACTTTCATAAGTACATAAAAACTTTCTTTGACATTTACACTTTTTTCTGTAGTAGCATTTGTAAATTTAATTTTTCCTACATTTACTTTTACATCTCTAGTAACATCTTTAGAATAGCTATTTCCATTACTATTTCTTGATGTTATAGTAGTACTAGACATATTAGAACCAACACTAACAACAAGTTTTGAAGCCATAGTACTAAGTGCATTATTTTTAGCATCACTTACACTTACTGTTGATTCACCTTCACCGTAAATAAAAATAGTATTATTTACAGGAGCATTAAGATACCAAGAAGGTATCTTAACATCTTCTTTTGTAAGTGATAAGTTTCCTACACAACCGCTTAATGATAAAACTACTAAAGCACTACTTAATAGTTTTTTAGAACTTAGGAATTGCAAAACCAGCCTTTTCATGAGATTTTTGAACTAATTGTCCAAGTTTTAAAATAGCAGGATTTCCTTCTTCTATTGTTGTCCAAGTACTTTTATCTGTGATTTGTTGAGAAGCTCTTAATTTTGTAGTAGTTTCAATAACATCACAAGAAACAGCTCCACTCATTGGATCTTCATTTTCTTCAAATGCATATACTTTAAAAATCTGATCTTCTTCAACTTTTAAATCTCTACCTACATTTACTTGTGCAATAACTTCTTTATCTTTTGCTTTCAGTTTTGTAATATAACCTTTTACAGCAAAATAGATTGATAAATCTTTTTCTAAATTTGGTAAAGCAGCTAACATTGTCGATTTTATAGCACCTACAACTTGATCATAACTTGGATGCGGTATTTTTCCAATATTTGTAGATTCTTCAAGTTGTTTACTAAATACAATTTTACCAGTTTCTACATCTAACATTTTAATAGTCATTTTAGTATTGATTAGCATACCATCAGTAACAGAAGCTCCTATTGATAATAATGCACCAATAAGTTTTACAGCATTGTCATCTGATTTAGATGTCATTTTAGATACACCATTTGCAGCTGTTGAATTATCTCTATATTTTTGTTCAACATTATCAATTGAACCTGTCATAATAAATCGAACTCCAGAAGTTTTCCCAAACTTAACAGCTGATTTTGGATCAACTAGTCCACTGTCTTGAAATTTAAGTTCTGCATCTATTTTATCCATATCACTTCGAGTAAATAATTTTGCTCCACCAGAATTTACAATAAGAGTTTCTAAAGGCCCTGTAACAGAAGTAGATAATTTTGCATCTATACTTCTTTTTATATTTGTAGTTTCAGATTGTTTATTAACATTACTTGCACTTGCCATACCAACACCAACAGCTGTAGGAGACGCAACTATACCAGCAACTGCAGCAGATCTTCTTTTTACATTACTTTTAGACTTTGTTTCATCCATTTCAGCTTTGCCAAAAGTTGAATTATTTGTAAATTCCATAACTGCAACTGTAGGCATTGCTGATTTATATTGAGGCATACAAATTTCAGGAATCATTACTTTAGACTTAATTTTTGTGGGATAAGATAATACATCAACCTTGTTTCCTCCACATCCAGTAAGAACTGCAATAGCAGCAACAGATAATAAACTTGCTTTTAATTTAGAATTCAACATTAATAACCTTTTTTAAATTTCATTAATTGTATCAAATAAATTAAAGAAAAATGCTTAAGAATATTTTAAATTGTTATTATTTAGAGAAGTGTTACATGGAGTATAAATAAATGATTTTCTTAGTGTAAACAGACTTTATTTCGTCCAGTTTTTTTTGCATGATAAAGAGATTTATCTGCACGAGCAATCATATTTTCTTGGGTATCACCTTCTTGTAAAATAGAGATACCAAAACTAGCCGTCTTTTTACCAACAACAGTAAAGTCATATTTCTCGATATTTTTTCTTACTTTTTCAGCTAAAGACATTAAGCCTTTAAGAGAATAGTTACTTGTAAGAATAATAAACTCTTCACCACCCCATCTACCAACAATATCTTCTATACGAACAGATGATTTTAATATATTTGATATCTCTTTTAAAATTGTATCACCAACATTATGTCCATGAATATCATTTACTTCTTTAAAATGATCGATATCAATAAGAATCATTGAGAAACTTGTATTATATCTGTTAAATTTTGCAATCTCTATAGTAAAGATTTCTTCAATCTTCACTCGATTATATAATTGAGTTAACTTATCAGTAACTGATAATTTCTCAACTCTTTTTTTATCTGTAATCTCTTGTCGTATTGACGTGTAACCTATCTTGTTACCATTGTCATCAAACATTGGATCAATATGTGCAAGCACCCAATATGCTTCACCATTTTTCTTTTTGTTTTTAATCTCTCCGACCCATTTATTGTCTGATTCGATTGTTTCCCATAACTCTTTATAAACAGCACCATCCATATCTGGATGTTTTACAATATTATGAGTTTTACCTATTAATTCTTCTTTAGAGTAACCACATATTCTGGAAAATGCTTCTGAAACTCCTGTGATATTACCTTCTAAATCTGTAGATGATGTTGTTACATATTGATTTACAATATTTAGGTATTCATTGAGTTTTTTTGTTCTTTTTGCAATCTCTCGCTCGAGTTTTAGGTGATCTTTTGATGCATTTTCTTGTAGTTTTAATAACACTATCAATAGTAAAAGTATAAATAAAGATATTAGTAAATTATAAATAAGAATAACTTTTAGTCCCTCATCATGAACATCGAAATGATCAATAAAAAACTGATAAGTTATAAATGAAAATGCTAATACTAATACAATGTATGTTAATAAAAAACTTATAATTGTCATTTTTTTATTTTTAAAATACATTATATCCCTAATCTCTAATTTTTGCCATTATATAACAATTATACTTGTTTACCAATTATATTATTTTCTATAGTTGTAGCTATATCTTTACTGTTTTTAAGAAAAAAGAAATGATCTTCGGGATAAGACTTAAATTGACTATTTTTAATTAAACTTGCTATTTTTTTTCCTGACTCCAAAGATGTTGCAGTATCTGTATCTCCCCAAAAAATAAGTGCTTCATTATAAAACCCTTTGAAGTATTCAGAAAAATCTTCATCAACTACATTTTTAAATGTTTCATACATGTTTTGACTCATTTTATCTACATCTTTACTTCTAAATAATTTAGAAAAGTTTTTAAGTCCACATTTATTTAAAACTTTAGAAAATTTGATTCTCATTTTAACACTTGATGATTTTTCCTCAAGGATTCCGGCAGAACTTAATAATACAAGAGTTTTAGGTATTAAAGCAGTTGCCACTTTACCACCAAAAGAGTGCCCTGCTATAGTTACCTTGTTTGGATTGATATCAAGTTTTTCTAAAAATATTTTCATGATATGAGCATAATCTATTGTTGTAAGAGCATAATCATTTGAACTTTTTCCAAAACCTGGCATATCTATATAAATATGTTTCATAGTTTTAATCTTGCTGCCAAAGCCTTGTTTCATAATCTCTTTATTTGAACCCCAACCATGTAAAAATACAATAATATCTTTTTTGTCATTGTTTACTATCTCATAATTAATCGAAAAATCTTTACCAAAATAATCTATATTTTTTGTTGCCACTTTACACCTTTCAAATTCAAATAAAAAATACTTCCTTTATCTTTAAGGGAATCTATTTTTATATCTATTTTATATCTATCACAATATGCTTTTATAATATTAAGCCCTAGTCCTATACCATTACTCAAACTATTTTCCTGATAATATTTATCAAAAATATGGAATAGATTTTTTGTATCTATTCCTACTCCAGTATCTTCTATTTTTAAAATATCATCTTCTAAAGAGATGATGATTTCTCCATCTTTTTTATTGTACTTAATCGCATTTGATAAAAGATTATCAATTACTCGTTCAAAGCCATTTTTATCAGATACTATCAAAAATGCTTTTTTATCGTATGTGATTTTAATATCACCTTTTATATCATTATACTTTATCATACTTTTTTCGATGATATCATCTACATCAAACTCTTCAATATTTACATTGTTTATTTGTTCTTTAATGTTGTATTCCATCTGATTATAAAGATTTAACAAAATATCACAAGATTCATCTATACGTTTAAGTCTTTTTATATTTTTTTCATCATCTTCTTTTTTTTGCAATATTTTACTATTTATTTGAATAGTTGCAACTGGTGTATTTAACTCATGCAAAGTTTCTTTTATATGATTTTCTATATTCTCTTCACTTTTAAATAAAGGTTCAAAAAGTTGAGCACTTAAAAAATAATATAACACTGCACCAAGTATCAATAAAAACAAAGTAATAGGTAAAAAACTTGTTTGATCAAATGTAAATCGAGTAGTAATAAAATTATATGTAACAAGCACAATTAAAATTGTAAATATAACTACAATCATATTTGAGATTAGAAAATCTTTTTGTTTAATATTCAATCTTATAACCAATATTTTTAATATTTGATATAGTAAATGAAGTTTTATCTACAAATAATTTTTTAATACTATTAACATATACTCGAATTGAACCTTCGCTGTAAGATTCATTTGTAGTCCAAAGCCTATTTATAATCATATCTTTTGTTACAATAGACTTGTTATTTTGATAAAAAAGTTCAAAAAGTTCTAAAGCTTTTAAACTAAATTTAACAGCTTCATTATCTACTTTCACTTCTTTATTGTCAAAGTTAAATTCAACATTTCCTAGGCTTATATGATTTTGTTTTTTAACTCTTTTCATCAAAGAGTTAATTCGCAAAATCAATTCATCCATATCAAATGGTTTCGTTAAAAAATCATCTGCACCATTTTCAAAGCCTTGAGTTAATGTCTCTTTATCTTTGTACGAAGTAAGAAAAATTGTAGGTGTTTCATCTGTAGCATTTCGAATATCTTTTAATAAATCCAAACCATTTATATCAGGAAGATTTATATCTAATAAATACAAGTCATATCTATTTTCATAAATGAGTTCTAACATTGTATTAGAATTACTTGCATGAGTAATATTTACTTCAGCAAACTCCTCAAGGTAATCAATCAAACTTAAGCTAAAAAGTTCATCATCCTCAAGAAGTAAAATGTTGATCATTATAACGCTTTAAACTCACTAAAGTTTTGTCTAACAACATCATAGGCAATCACAGAAACACTATTGGCTATATTTATACTTCTTGCACCATTTGTCATAGGTATATTTACACAAAATTCTTTATTATTCTCAAGTAATTCTTCCGGAAGTCCCGCGTCTTCTCTTCCGAAATAGATATAATCATTTGGTAAATAAGAAGCTTCAAAGTATGGTTTTTCTGTTTTTGTAGTTGCAAAAAAATGTCTATTTGTTTGTGGATTTTTTTCCCAGAACTCTTCAATGTTTTCATACTGATACCACTCTAGTTTATCCCAATAATCTAAACCAGCTTTTTTCACCTCTTTAGCTGTGATATCAGTACCCCAACCATATGGTTTAATTAGATGTAAAACACCGCCTAATGCAACTATTGTTCTTCCAATTGTTCCAACATTACCACTTGTTCTAGGTTCTAATAATACTACATTTACCATTATAAAATTACCGTTTTATTTCCATAAATAAATACTTTATCTTTTAACACTAAATCTAATGCTTTTGATAAAACAACTTTTTCGACATTTCTTCCAGCATCTCTCATATCTTCCCAAGAATAAGAGTGATCTACTCTTGTAATGTCTTGAGCAATAATTGGTCCTTCATCTAAATCATCAGTAACCCAATGAGAAGTTGCCCCAATGATTTTCACACCTCTTGAATGTGCTTGTTTGTATGGATTAGCTCCAATAAAAGCTGGTAAAAAAGAATGATGAATATTTAGAACTTGTTTTGGAAATGTTTTAACAAAAGTAGGAGTTAAGATTCTCATATATTTTGCTAAAACAATATATTCATAATTATATTTTTTAATAGCTTTTATAACTAAATCTTCATGCTCTTCTCTTGATAAGTTTTCATGAGTTACAAATTCAAATGGAATATTAAACTTTTCTACCAAGTTTTTTAAACTATCTCTATTTGAAACTACTGCTGTAATATTGGCATCAAGATCACCAGCCTCATGTTTTATAAGTAAGTCACCTAAACAGTGCATCTCTTTAGTTGCAAGTATTACAATATCTTTTTTTGCTTTTGTAGTTAATTTAATAATTGAATTATCTGGTAAAATATCTTTTAAATCTTTTAGCAATTTATCTTGTTCAAATTCACCTGTGATTACAGTTCTCATAAAAAACACATTTGTTTCATTGTCAACATACTCTGAATTGCTCTCAATATTTAAATTATATTCATATAATACTTTTGATATATTGTAAACCAAACCTTTTGTATCATCTGTTTCTATTAGCAGTCTATATTCGCTCATTTTTTCTCCCGAAAATTTATTATAAATTTTGCGTGAATAATATCACAAATTTAGTTTAAATAGTATAAAATGTCAGTATGATTAAAAGCATATTATTGATTACTATTTTATTGAGTACTTGTTATTCAAACACTGCAAATGTTAAAGAACTTCAAGAACAATTTAATAAAGATGTAATTGAACTAAATGTTTTTAAAAAAAGATTTGGTACCTATCTAGAAAAAATCTGTAATGATGACATCAATTGTTATAAAAATAAAATCACAGAACTAAAATCTTGGAATACTGTTCAAGAAGACAATAAACTTAAATACATTTTGTCTAAAAAAACACAAAAGATAAAGTATGATGAAACATACTGGAACAATGTATTAGATAAACTCTATAATAAAAATATCAACTTAACTAACTCACAATTTGTAAGTGTAATTGATCTTGAGAAACAGCTTTATATCGTAACGCTGTGGGATAACCAAACAAAAGAATATAAATTTATAGGTAAAGACCTTATTTCAAGTGGTAATATGGAAAGAGAAAGAGAGATAAAATTTGGTGATGACCACTACTTAAAAACACCTGCTGGTATATTCAAAAGTCACAATGGCTGGCGATCTGACGGTAAAAAAAGTGATGATAATGTAACTTTGGGATATGGTCAAAAAGATAGATATATTTTTTATTTTGGAAAACAAAATACAGTTAGATATAACACTTTTGATAAAAATAAACAAAAAATTTATGATCCAGATAAATGGAAACTCATTACTGATCAGTTAAATTTAGCAGTACACTCTCACAAGTCATCTAAGCCTATGGGTCAGCCGAACTCTCATGGTTGTATAAGAATGACTGATGAATTAAATAGGTTTTTAGACAATAATTCCATCTTACATAAAAATATGTTCAAAAAAGACAAATGGTTACATAAATATTCTAAAGAACCAAGTGATCCAAAGTATTTTAACTTTGCAGGAGAGTATCTTATTATTTTTGATAAGATTTAATCTATTATCTTTTCTACAAAATAAAGAAAAACAGCTTAGCCAATAAAAAGTTTTGAAAATAAACAAACAATACCTCTGTAAATATATTATTTAATTGATATTTCGATATAATCGCGAATCAATATAAATAGGACAATAAACTATGAGTAATAAATACAATCCAAAAGACGTAGAAGATAAATACTATAAACTATGTGAAGATAGAGGTTATTTCGAAATAGATGGAAATAAATCTATTCAAGAAAAAGATGAAAATGGAAAAGACAAAACTTTTTCAATTATGATGCCACCACCAAATGTAACAGGAAGTTTACATATTGGACATGCATTAACATTTACATTACAAGATATCATTACTAGATACAAAAGAATGGATGGGTTCAAAACACTTTGGCAACCAGGAACTGATCATGCGGGAATTGCAACACAAAACGTAGTTGAAAAACAATTATTAGCTGAAGGTACTACAAAAGAAGAACTTGGACGAGAAAAGTTTTTAGAGAGAGCTTGGCTTCAAAAAGAAACATCTGGTGGAAATATCGTACACCAAATGAGAAAATTAGGTGTTACACCTGCTTGGAAACGTGAACGATTTACTATGGATGAGGGTCTTCAAGAAGCAGTAAAAGAAGCTTTTGTTTCTTTATATAATGAAGGTCAGATTACACAAAATAACTATATGGTAAACTGGTGTACACACGATGGTGCATTATCAGACATCGAAGTTGAACATGAAGAAGTAAATGGTAAGTTTTATACTATGATTTATAAATTTGCTGATGGTTCAGGTGAACTTGAAGTTGCTACAACAAGACCTGAAACATATTTTGGTGATACAGCTATTATGGTTCATCCAGAAGATGAAAGATATGCAAATATCGTTGGAAAAGAGGTATTACTTCCTTTAACTGATAGAAAAATAAAGGTAATTACAGATTCTCACGTTGATATGGAATTTGGAACAGGTGTTGTTAAAGTTACTCCAGCACATGACCAAAACGATTATGAAGTTGGTAAACGTCATGATTTAGAATTTATTAAAGTATTTGATGAAAAAGGTATTTTAAATGATTATTGTGGAGAGTTTTCAGGATTAGAAAGACTGGAAGCTAGACCAGTTATCGTGAAAGCTTTAGAAAATGCTGGATATATTGTTAAAATTGAAGAGCATGTTCATCAAGTAGGACACTGTTACAGATGTAAAAATATAGTTGAGCCATTTATCTCTCAACAATGGTTTTTAAGTGAAACAATTGCAAAATCTTCAATAGATAAAACAAAAGCAAAAAATAATTTTCACCCTTCACACTGGATTAATTCATATACAGCTTGGATGGATGAACTTAGACCTTGGTGTATCTCTAGACAATTATGGTGGGGACATAGAATTCCTGTATTTACATGTAATGATTCTTCTTGTAATCATCAATGGGCTGATAAAGCTGATGAGCCAGAGTGTTGTCCTAAATGTAATGGAAAAGCGTTTACACAAGATCCAGATGTATTAGATACATGGTTCTCTTCTGCACTTTGGGCTATGTCTCCTTTAGGTTGGGGGAATAATGGTAAATTAGAAGACTTATATAATCAAGACCAAGATATGAAAGACTTCTTTCCTAACTCGTTATTAATTACTGGTTTTGATATTATGTTCTTTTGGGTTGCACGTATGATGATGATGAGTGATCACTTTGAAGGTGAGTTACCATTCAAAGATATCTATATGCATGCTCTTGTACGAGATGAAACTGGTGCTAAGATGTCTAAATCTAAAGGAAATGTAATTGATCCTTTAGATATGGTAGAAGAACACTCAGCAGATATTATTAGATTTACGCTTGCTTATTTAGCTGTTCAAGGTAGAGATATCAAACTTGGTGAAAAAAACTTAGAGCAGTTTAGAAACTTTACAAATAAGCTTTATAATGCAACAAACTTTTTACAACTAAATGTAGATACATTTAAAGACCTAAGTGAAATAGATGTAATTACTCCACTTGGAAAGTATATGCAAAGTAGACTAAGTGTTGCAGTTGTAAAAATGAGAGTTGAATTAGAAACTTTTAATTTTTCAGATGCTGCAAAAACTTTATATAACTTCGTATGGAATGAATTTTGTGATTGGGGTATTGAGTACTCTAAAGGTGACAAAAATAGTATAGTTGAGCTTGGAGCTATTTTTAAAGAAACATTAAAAATGGTAAGTCCTTTTATGCCATTTATTGCAGATCATTTATATCATAAACTAAGTGGTACAACTATTGAAGAGGGTGAATCTTTAATGATAAATAACTTCCCATCAGATATTAAAAAAGATGACGAAGTGGAAGCTATGTTTGGTATTGTTGAAGAAGCAATTACAGCTTTAAGACGAGCTAAGGTTGTAATTGATATGGGTAATTCAAAAATTGCTAAAGCGTACATCAAATTAGATAAAAATATTGATCAAGATGTTATCAGACCATTTATAGAAAAATTAGCCAAAGTTGAGTCTATAGAATTTGTTGAATCAAAAGTTGAAAATAGCATCACTGATGTTTCTGATAACCTTGAAGTATATTTACCAACTGGTGAAATAGACATGACTCCAATTATTTCTAAACTTACTCGTCAAAAAGAAAAATTAGAAAAAGAGATAATGAAACTAAATGGTATGTTATCAAATGAAAGATTTGTAGCAAATGCTCCCGCAGAAGTTATTGCTGAAAATAAAGCAGGTTTAGAAGCTGCTCAAGATAAACTTGTAAAAGTAGAAAATGAACTAAATACTTTAGTTTAATCTAAAAATTATAATTTCTAAGATAAAAGCCTCATCATTTTGATGGGGCTTTTTTATTGAAAATACATAATACAAAAAAATTATAATAATTATAATAAGTGAAAATATCATAAAATTCCAAAATTGTGTTAATGTTATGTCAATGTTATGTAAGAGTTATGTATATATAACTTAAAATAACATTAATTTAACAAATAATTTAATAAACTTCCAATATTTAACATTCTCAAGGTCATTTTAGTTACAATAATTCTGGTAAAACAACAAAAAATAAAGGAATTTACAATGAGCAAAGCAGTTACAAAAGAAGAGGCCTTAAATTATCACGAGTTTCCAAAACCAGGAAAATTAGAAATAAATCCAACTACAGACTTAGGAACACAAAGAGATTTATCTCTAGCTTACACACCAGGTGTTGCATTTCCATGTTTAGAGATTGAAAAAAATCCTGATGACGCATTTAAATATACAGCTAAAAAGAATTTAGTTGCTGTTATTTCAAATGGTACAGCAGTTTTAGGATTGGGTGACATTGGGGCACTTGCTTCTAAGCCTGTTATGGAAGGAAAGTCAGTATTATTTAAAAAGTTTGCTGCTGTTGATTCTTTTGATATTGAAGTTGATGAAACAGACGTAGAAAAATTTATCGATGTATGTAAAGCAATATCACCAACTTTTGGTGGAATAAACTTAGAAGATATCAAATCACCAGAGTGTTTTGAGATAGAAAGACGACTTATAGACGAATTAGATATACCTGTAATGCATGATGATCAACATGGTACTGCTATTATTACAAGTGCAGGTTTAATTAATGCTTGTGATATTATAGGTAAAAAAATTGAAGATTTAAAAGTTGTTGTTATCGGAGCTGGTGCTGCTGCTATTTCTTGTTCAAGAATGTATAAAGCTTTAGGTGTTCAAAATATTATTATGTGTGATTCTAAGGGTGTTATACATGATGGAAGAACTGATTTAAATAAATACAAAAAAGAGTTCTCTATTTCCGAATCATTAACAAAATTAGAAGCTTTCAGAGATGCTGATGTTGTATTAGGATTATCAAAACCTGGAACATTTGAAGAGGAACATATTGCAGTTATGGCAGATGAGCCTATTGTATTTGCATTATCAAACCCAACACCAGAACTTTTTCCTGAAGATGTTTTAAAAATAAGAGATAGAGCAATCGTAGGAACTGGAAGAAGTGACTTTAATAATCAAGTAAATAATGTACTTGGTTTTCCATTTATTTTTAGAGGTGCTTTAGATGTACAAGCTAAAAAAATAAATATGCAAATGAAAAAAGCAGCTGCTTATGCAATTGCTGATTTAGCTAAAAAACCAGTTACAGCAGAAATAAAAGCTATATTTGGAGATCATTTATGTTATTCAAAAGATTACATTATTCCAAAACCATTTGACAAAAGACTTATAGTTGAAGTTTCAGCTGCTGTTGCAAATGCTGCAGTTGAATCAGGAGTAGCTAGAATTAAAGATTTTGATTTAGTTTCATATAAAGAAGAATTAGCACAAATGATTTAATAAAATCTTTTTGAAACAAAGAGAAAATTTTCTTATTTTCTCTTTGTTCATCTTTTACATCTTTTTAATAAAAACTACCTTCAGATAATCACCCTCTTTAAACTCATTACACACTCTAAAATCTTTTGGCAACGAATATGTTTCTAAAACTTTATATCGTCCATTTAATTCTCTAAATGCCTTCTCAATAAACTGCCTAAACTTCATCATACCAAAATTTGCAGAATTTGTAGAAGCCACAATAACACCATTTTTATTTGTTATTTGAATAGCTTCTTTTAAAAGTTTTACATAATCTTTTGAAACACTAAAAGTAATCTTTTTAGTTCGTGCAAAACTAGGAGGATCTAAAACTACCATATCAAATTTATATTGTTTTTTAACAGCATATTTAAAATAATTAAAAACGTCGTCAACAATAATTTCTTGAGAATCTGAATCTATTTTATTTACACTAAACTGTTCTTGAGTTTTAGGTAAACTTCTTTTTGCTAAATCAACACTAGTAGTTTTTTTAGCACCTCCTAATGCAGAAAATACAGAAAATGCACCAGTATAAGAAAAAGTATTTACCATAGTTTTTCCAGCTGAATATTTATCACGTATATTTTTACGTACTTCTCTTTGATCTAAAAATAAACCAGTCATAGCACCATCGTCTAAGTATATTGCAAAATTAGCATTATTTTCTTTTATTATTATCGGTTTTGGAGCTTGTATACCACAAATGAAATCACTCTCATTTTCTAAGTATTGACCTTTGGTATTAAATCTTTTTTTCTCATAGATGCCTTTATATAGAGCACTATTTTCTACATTTGTCTTTAGCGCGTCAACAATCATATCTTTGAATGTATATATACCTAAGCTATACCAAGTGATCATATAGAATCCGTCAAAGTAATCTATCGTAACTCCACCCAAGCCATCACCTTCTCCATTTATTACTCTAAATGCTGTAGTGATATTTTGTTCAGCTTCTTCATAAAAACTTTTTCTATGTTCAATAGATTCTTTAATTTTTTTTGTAAAAAAGTTTGTATCTATTTTTTCACTTTTATCATACGTAAGTACCCAGCCATAGCCTTTATTTTGTTGACCATAATAACCTCTTGCAACAAACTTGTTGTTTGATGTAATAAGGTTAATAACAGTACCCTCTTCTTCTAAATCATCTATATTTTCTAAAATTTCTTTTTGTATTAATGGATATTTATCTTGATACTCTTGTATATATTTTGCTTTAATTTTTAAATTTATTATGTTACTCATTTTTACCCTTGATTTATTATTATAACATTTTAATCATAAACAGTATTTGTTTATATTAGTTTTTGATATAATCTTTCTTATGGATGATAAAATAATAAAACAATTAAAAGATAACAACTTATTAAGAATAATAGATGAACCTTTAGATATATATCTTGAGATTCCACACATAGCTTATATTGAAGTAAAAAAAGAGGATAGTAAAGCCCTACTTTTTACAAAACCAATAGATAAGAAAAATAATAAAACATTTGATACACCAGTACTTATGAATGTATTTTGTAATGAAGAAGCCGTAGAGCTTTTCATTGGTGATGGAGATAAGATAGCTAAAGAGATAGAAGGTCTGCTTAAAATGAAGCCACCAACAGGTTTCATGAATAAACTATCTATGTTTGGTCAACTATTTAACCTAAAATCAGTTTTTCCTAAAAGACTTAAAGGAAAAGGGGAATGTCAAGAAATTATAAAAATCGGTAATGATGCGAAACTTAGTGATTTACCTATTCTTACTACTTGGGAACAAGATGCTGGTCCTTTTATTACTATGGGTCAAGTATACACTACCAGTCTAGATGGAACTATGCACAATGTGGGAATGTATAGACTTCAAGTGTACGATGATTTAACGCTAGGTATGCACTGGCAAATTCACAAAGATGCAAATCATTTTTTCCACGAGTACAAAAAAGCTGGTAAAAAAATGCCAGTTTCAATTGGTATTGGTGGAGATCCAATGTATATTTGGTGTGGACAAGCTCCATTACCTATTGGTGTATTTGAGCTTATGTTATATGGTTTTGTAAAAAAGAAAAATGCAAAACTTGTTAAGTCTATCACAAATGATATCTATGTACCAGAAGATGTGGACTTTGTTATTGAAGGATTAGTAGATCCAGATGAGATTCGTATTGAGGGACCTTTTGGAGATCATACTGGATATTATACTCTAGAAGAAGAGTATCCATTTTTAGAAGTTACAGCAATTACATCTAAGAAAAATCCAATCTTTGCAGCTACTGTAGTTGGTAAACCTCTTTTAGAAGACAAGTATATGGGTCATGCAACTGAAAGAATATTCTTACCACTTCTTCAAACTACAGCACCTGATTTGATAGATTATTATATGCCAGAAAATGGAGTTTTTCATAATCTTATCTTAGGAAAAATCAAAACAGCATACCCAGGTCATGCACAACAAATCATGCATGCATTTTGGGGTGTAGGACAAATGAGTTTTGTAAAACATGCTATTTTTGTGGATCAAGATGCTCCCGAATTACCAAGTATGGAAGTTATCCCTTATATCTTAAATAGATTTACTACTGAAAATATACTTATTACAAAAGGTGTTGTTGATGCGTTAGATCACAGTAGCCCAAAATTTGCTGTTGGTGGAAAACTAGGAATTGACTGTACAGGAAATGAGAGTGCTAAACTTGGTATTGAGATTATAGAAGATAATATTTTATTAGAAAAAATGCAAAATATTTCTAAAGATATTATAGGTTTAAAACAATATTATAAGAATACGAGTAATCCTATTACTGTTATAACAGTAGAAAAAAATAGAAGTCAAAAATATTTAGTTGATGAACTATCCCTATTATTTAGTCATATAAAAATACTTGTAATAATTGATGTTAAAAATAATGATCTTGAAAATCCATATATGCTAGTTTGGAGAGTTGTTAATAATATTGATAGTAATAGAGATATTTATATAAATGGACAAACTGTTAGTATTGATGCAACAAATAAAAATGGACACGACCACTTTCAAAGAAGATGGCCAGATGATGTTGTATGTACGAAATCTGTTATTGAAGATTTACAGAGTAGAAAAATTATTGATATAGATGAAGCTTTTATAAATAAATGGGGACTAATTTAGTTTCCTGCTTATTTATATAAACTACTAAGTTATTTTAATTATTCTTTTGTTATACTCTATATAGTGAAAGATGATTTTAGTTACATCTTTAGTATGTCTTATATTGATAACTTAAAATTAACAATAAAATTCACCTAAAAATCAAACTGATTATTAGATTTCAACACCAGTGAAATATGGTGTATTCAAACAAAAAAGGGTCTTCATGGCAGATTTAGTAAATGGAACAGTAAAATGGTTCAATAGTGAAAAAGGTTTCGGATTTATCGAACAAGAAAATGGAAGCAAAGATGTATTCGTACATTTTAGACAAATTAATAGTAATGGTTATGAAAGAGCAACTTTAGCTGATGGTCAAAAAGTAACTTTTGAAATCGGTGAAGGTCAAAAAGGTCCTCAAGCAGAAAACGTAACTGGTTTATAACCACTATAATTGAGCAGATTCATCTGCTCAATTAACTATAAGTTTACATAATAGACTACTCAAATAAACACTTATTCCTTTTATAACAAATTCTCGTCGTAAATTCTTATTTCAAATCAACTTTTAAACAAAATTTCTGTATAACTTTTCGAACTAATAGTTTTTATTTATTTTTAATAATAATTAAAAACAACTCATATTGTATGAAGTTTTAAATAAAAATAATAAAGCTTGACATGAGTCAAAGATAAATATCACTTTATTTAATATAATGTGCGTAATATAAAAAGGATCAAAAATGTTATCTAAGTTTTCTATCAAACAAAAGCTCATCAGTATTATGATGATACCTTTAATTGTAGTTATACTATTATCTGCCAAGCAGGCATATATAGGCTACACTACTACTTCAAGTCTGAATAAAATAGAGAAGATTGCCATACTTTCAACAAAAATTGGAGCAATGGTTCATGAAACTCAAAAAGAAAGAGGAATGACAGCTGGATTTTTAGGAAGTAAAGGTAAAAAATTCATTAAAGCACTTCCGGAACAAAGAGAAAAAGTAAATGTTAGAAGAGATGAGCTTTTAAACTATTTAAAAGATTTTGAAGTAACTAATTATACGCAAGAATTTCAAAAAACTTTACAAGCAGGATTATCACAGCTAGAAACAGTTGATAATATAAGAAATCAAGTATCTTCTCAAAGTATTCCTATAGGTAAAGCAATTATATACTATACAAAGATGAATGCAAACTTTTTAAATGTAATTGACTCAGGGATAAGAATTTCGCCAAATCCACTATTAACAAAAAAATTAAGTGCTTATACTAACTTTTTATTATCAAAAGAAAGAGCTGGAATAGAGCGAGCTGTAGGTTCAAATTCATTAGCTAAAAATCAATTTGGTAAAGGAATGAGAATAAAGTTTAATAATCTAATTAATACTCAAAAAACTTACATGTACACATTTACAAAATTTGCTGATACTCAAACATTAAAATTTTATAAAGATACAATGCAAGGTCCTGAGATAGATGAAGTTAATGCTATTAGAGATGTTTTAATAAAATCTGCTAAAAAACATCAAATCATTTCAAAAATAAAAGAACTAGTTGGATATGGTGGAATTATACATAACTTTAAAAACTATGTTATTAGAGGGAATGATAAATATGAAGATAAAATTGTAAGACAATATAATGAATTAAATTCTTATATTAGTCAATATAATTCACTTGGGAATATAACTCATGAAGAAAAAACATTACTGAATAATGTAAAATCTGTTTTTACAAAATACTACAATGGTCTTTCTAATGTTAAAGAAGCAATAGCAAGTGGTATGCCAATTAAACAGTTAGATAAAGTTGTTAAAGTAAGTGATGGACCTGCAATAAATGCATTAAATACATTATCAAAATCATTATTTTCTGTATCAGCTGAACATTGGTTTTCAAAAATTACAGTAAAAATCAATTCATTAAAAAAAGTTGAAAACTATATTGCTGATGATTTAATCAAAACAACTGCAATGGAGAAAAGTAAAACATATAATGAAGTATTATTATTTGGTATTCTTACAGTTATAGGTATTGCATTAACTCTAATTTTAGCGAGAACTATTGCATTTACTTTATTAATTGATGTTAAAGATGTAAAAGCAGGACTAGATGACTTCTTTGCATTTATAAACTTTGAAAAAGATGATTTAAATTTAATAGATGTAAAATCAAATGATGAATTAGGGCAAATGTCAAGAATCATTAATAAAAATATTGAAGCTACAAAACATAATATCCAAACAGATAAGGATCTAATTAAAAACACAATTGAAGTTGCAAATAAAATTAATAATGGACATTTAAGCAGTAGAATTGCACTTCACTCTAATAATCCTCAATTGAATGATTTAAAAGATATTATAAATGAAATGTTAAATACGTTAGAATTTAATATCAAAAAAATATCTGATGTATTAATTTCATTTTCAAATATGGACTATAGACCAAATGTAGATAAAGAAGATTTAGATGGAACATTAGGTAGATTATGTGATGATGTAAATAGTTTAAGTACATCATTTACGGAAATCTTAGTTGAAAATAAAAGAAATGGTATGATTTTAAGTCAAAATGCAAATACATTGACAACAAACTTAAATGGGCTATCAGATGCAGCAACAAGCCAAGCAGCATCATTAGAAGAAACTGCAGCTGCGTTGGAAGAATTAACTACTAACTTACAACAAAACACACAAATGACTACAGAGATGGCAAATTATGGGTCAAAAGTAAAACACTCTGTAAGTGCTGGTGAAAAATTAGCAAATAAAACAGTTAATGCAATGGAAGAGATTAATGAACAAACTAGTGCAATTACTGATGCTATTACTGTTATAGACCAAATTGCATTCCAAACAAATATTCTGTCTTTAAATGCAGCAGTTGAAGCAGCAACAGCAGGTGAAGCAGGAAAAGGATTCGCTGTAGTTGCACAAGAAGTTAGAAACTTAGCTTCTCGAAGTGCTGAAGCAGCTAAAGAGATTAAAGATATAGTTGAAAATGCTCAATCTAAAACAAATTATGGTAAACAAATTGCATCAGAAATGATTGATGGATATCATGAATTAAATATCAATAGTACAAAAACAATTGAACTTATTGAAAATGTTACAACAGCTAGTAAACAACAGGAACAAGGTATTATTTTAATCAATGATGCAGTTAATCAACTAGATCAAATTACCCAAATTAATGCAAAAAATACTTCAGGGGCAGATGAAATTGCTAAAAAAACAGAAAGTATTTCTAATATCATTGTTAAAAATGCTGATGAAAAAGAATTTGATGGTAAAGATGACATTAAAATTAGAAAACAAACTCTAGATGTAGACTTTGCTGACAATGAAAAAAGAACAGTAGAGAAAAAAATAAAAAGCTTTAAAAAAGAATCAACATCTCAAGATGCAGATTCATGGGATAGTTTTTAAACTTACCCTTTCCTAACTAAATAAATGAGGCGATATTCTAATGCTCTCATTTATTTAATAATATTTGAATCTTCGTTTATAATTTAAGTAATTTTCGATACCATAAATATTCAAAGTATTAAGGAAAAAATTGAAATCAAAATATAAAATACTAGTTCAAATTTCATTATTTTTAATAATAATAGCTGTTGGAATATCGATGGCTAACTATTATGTTTCATTAAAACAATCAAAAGAACAACTCAAAACAATCTCATTACCCCTTTCACTAGATAATATCTATACTGAAATACAAAAAAATATTGTACAACCTTACCTTGTATCTTCAATGATGGCAAACGATACATTTGTTCAAAATTGGCTGAAAAATTCAGAACAAGACAAAAGTCAAATAATAGAGTATCTAAGTGCTGTTAAAAATAAATATAATATGTTCAGTACATTTTTAGTTTCAAATATCTCTAAAAACTACTACACACATGATGATTTTATTGAAACAATTGATCCTACTAATAAACACAATAAGTGGTATTTTAATTTTGTTAATGATCAAAATATGCATGAAATAAATATAGATTCTAATAAAAATTTATCAAATTCACTTATGATGTTTATAAACTATAAAATCTTAGATAATAAATATAAACTAATAGGAGCAACAGGTGTTGCATTAAAAACTCAATATATAAATAATATGTTAAAAACATTTAGACAAAAATATGGGTTTAAAGTAACATTTTTTGATAAATCTGGAAATGTAGTATTATCTGAAAATGATTATAATAATTACACAAGTATAGACAGTAGTAAGATATTAAAACCAATTAAAGAAAAAATCATATCAAAAGAATCAAAGATTGTAGAGTTTGAACAAAATAATGAGAACTATATTATTCATACAAAATATATAAAAGAACTAAACTTGTACTTAACAATAGAAGTTAAACTAAGTGATTATAATAATAACTCACTAGAGGTACTCTACTTTAACTTACTTGCCTCTTTAGGTTTAGTATTATTTATTGTTATTGTTTTATATCGTATCATACACAAACATAATGAAAAGCTTGAGAGTATGGCATTTTTTGACCCTTTAACAAAATTATATAATAGACGATTATTTTTAACTAAACTTAATGATACTATTGTTTATTCAAAAAGAAATAAACAAACATTTTGTATCGCTTTTTTAGATATTGATAACTTTAAAGAGATTAATGATACAAAAGGTCATAATATAGGAGATGAAGTTTTACAACAAGTATCAAGTCTATTAAAAGAATCGATAAGAGAAGTTGATACAATAGCTAGATGGGGAGGAGAAGAGATTGTTATACTTTTTTCTGAAATAGATATCAATAATGCTCAAGAATTAACTGAAAGATTAAGAATTGTACTTGAACATAATATAAAAATACAAGAAATTTTATCTTATAACTTAACAGCTAGTATTGGATTAACTCAATTTACAAAAACTGATGATGTTGATTCTATTATCAAAAGGTCAGATGATGCAATGTATTTATCAAAAAATAGTGGAAAAAATAAAATAACTGTGTTATAAAAGAGTTTCGGTTAAAGAATATTTTTTTCTATAATACTTTTTAACTCTTCTCCATCTATCATCTCTTTTTCAATTAATGCAAGTGCAACAGCATCTATAGCTTTCCATAATCTTTTTACCTCTTTTTGAGTATTTTTTGTAGCTTTATCAATCCATACTAAAATTCTTTCTTCTATTTTTTCACTTAATATTGGTTTTCCACTGACTGATTCTAATCCAGCTATATTTATATATCCAAGTTTTTCATCCATACCAAATAATGCAATTGCAGCATATATTTGGGTTGTTGCTATTTCAAGATCATTAACTGCCCCAGTTTCCATCCCGTTTTTTCCATACTTTTGCATCTCTGCAATCCTTCCTGCTAGTAATACACATACATCATTAAAAAGCTCCTCTTTTGTTGTTGCATCAATATACTCATCATTATGATAAGATACAAATCCAAGTGCCTCACTACGAGGAGAAACAGTTACTTGTTCTATTTTAATGTTTGGTAAAAGAACATATGATAAAACAGCATGACCTGCTTCATGATATGCTGTTTTTGACATTGATGTTTCTATATCTCTTATTTGTTTATTTTCTAGTTTTGAACCATATTTTATGATATTTATTTGTTCAAGAAGTATCTCTTCGGTTAACTCTTTTAATCCTTTTCTCGCTGCATATAAAGAAGATTCTTGTCCTATTCTTTTTAATTCATTTCCACCCATTCCCGATATATATCGAACAACTCTTTCTATATCTATATTTTTTGCATGAGGTTTTTTAAGAACATCTTGAATAAAAAATCTTCTTGTCTCCATATCTAGTTTTGGCACTTCTATATGGATAGCTATTCTATTTGCCTGAAGAAGATCAGCAGAGATATTAGCATTTGTGCTTAGTGTTATAATTGTAAATATAGGAGATTCAAAACTTTGTTGAAGTTTATCTAACTCCTCAATAAGTGGTTCAAGACTCATAGTTGATATTACGCCATTTAAAATACCCGGTATATCAATATCTTCTAAAATAACAATTGCAGGTGCTGAACTATATGCTTGGATATAAGCATTATGTATATTTACTTTTTTAAATAAATCAGAACCTCCAATTACTGTGTATGGAATGTTTGCTTCCCCTGCAAATGCTCTAGCAATTAGTTTTTTACCTATTCCAGAGGGTCCGTATAGAAACATCCCTTTTGGTACTGATAAATCAAAGCGTTTTAGTCTTTTAGGTTCTTTTAGAAGTGTTAGTATCTCATTTAATTCTTCTTTTACTTTTTTATGTCCTACCACATCTTTAAATTTGATATCTGAAATATGCATCTCTTCATGTGTTTCAACACTTAATTTTTCATCTACATAAAAAGCATCTTTAATTATACATTCAACCTTACCATCGATACTAGAACTATCTATATTTAGGCTAATTCGTTTATGTTGTTTTGTAATTTTTGCTAAAAACTGCTCTTCATCTTTTAATATACTTTGTAAAAATTGTTTTGCTTTTTTTGATACTTGATAAGAAATTTGTGTTGTATTATCATCTATCTTTAAATCATCATAAATATGATTAAACATCAACTTAGGAATCATTTGTTTTATGTGTCTTGTATTTATATATGGAGATAATGAAAGTGTTAATAATGAAACAACATCTTCAAACTCGTTATATTCTATATTTACTCCACTTTTTTTGATAAATTTTTGAGACATATCTAATAAAGAATTGCCAGAAATTTTAATAAGTGCTTTTAAATTTAATGTTTTAAATACAACAACTGCATGCTCATTTAAAAATGATAATAATTTTCTATCAAAAGCTATATCGACAGTATCACCGAGTGAAATTTGTTCTTTTGCTAGATGCTCCATTAAAAAGGTATGTGCTTGCAAAGGTTCATCTTTTAAGAGTATTTGTAAATCTTTTCTTTGTAATAAAGATGATAACGCTGTTGTAGTTACAATAGCTACTATATTTGAAAAATCAATTTCACTTTTATCATAGTTTGTAAATAATGTGTAAATAGAAAGTTGCACTTGTAAATCAGCTTTTTCAATATCTTCAAATACTAAAATTGCTTTAGGATTGTTTTGAACAAAATCTATAACTTCATTATTAAAATCAATTACTATTTGTTGATCTGCACCAATACTACCACTATATTGTTCCATATAAAAGGTTTTTATATTCTTTATTTTGGGATTAATTTTTTCTAATAATTCACAACAATAATGTTTACCACTATTTGCTGGACCTATAAATGTAAAAAAAGATTGTACTTTATTATTTGTTTCTAGTAAGTAAGATTTTGCTAAATTTTTTACAATCATTTCCACTGCTAAAACTTGATCATATAAATTTTCATTTAAATTTGATTCGAGTTCTTTGATAAATTTGTTAGTAATTTTTAAACTATTCATAACTAATTCCTTATTATTCTATATATGAATCCTCTCACCTAATTTTACTATATGAACAGGATGTTTTAATTTTGTTTTTACTTCCTCTTTTAAAGTTTCAAGTTGTTTCGCTTCTCCATGTATTAGGTAAATACAATAAATATTATTCATACTATCTACCCATTCCAAAATCTCTTTTTGATCTGCATGGGCTGAAAAACCAGAAACACTGCTTATTTTTGCATTAATTTCCACATCTTTATCTTCTATTTTTATATTGTTATTTCCTCTTGTGATTTTATCACCCAAGGTACTTGGAACTTGAAAACCAACAAATAAAATAAGATTCTTTTTTTCTTGTATATATTTAAGAAGATGATAACCAACTCGTCCACCTTCACACATACCACTTCCTGCAATAATTATTTTTGCACCAATATGTTCACTTATTTTTTGTGATTCTACTATAGCAGATGTAGAAATCAACTCTTTAAAATCAAATGGATTTTCACCTTTTTGAATAATTGCTTCTACTTTACGTGAGAAAAGATTTGGAAAATTCATAAAAGTTTTTGTAACATTTATAGCCAATGGTGCATCCAAAAAGACTGGTATATTTTTTAATTTACCATCTTCACTTAGTTGTTTTAATAAATAGAGTATTTCTTGTGTTCTTTCTAGTGCAAAACAAGGGATAACAACTGTCCCCTCGTCATTTAAAGTGTCTAAAATTTGTTGTTGAAAACTATCAATAGAAATAGTTAAATCTGTATGTAAACTTGAACCATATGTAGATTCTACAAAAACGTAATTTGCATCATCCCAAAATTGAATTGGTGAAGTAATAAGCCTCTCTTGTTGTCCAATGTCCCCAGAAAATACAACACTCTTTTTTATTCCTTCATCTTTAAATTCAACTTTAACACTTACTGCTCCTAAAATATGACCTGCGTTTTTAAAAGTAATTTTTATGTTATCATCTAATATCATAGACTCATCACACTCTAAATAATTGCCAAAAAGTTGTAATGTTGGCTCAATATCATTTGAAGTATAAAGTTTCTTTTTTTTCTTTTCTAATATGCCTGCTGAATTTCTAAGCATTAAAGATGCAATATTAGCAGTTGCTTTTGTTGTTATAATATTATTATTAAAACCTTTTTTAACCAATAATGGTATTCGTCCAATATGATCTAGATGAGCATGTGTAACAATTAAATAATTAATCTCTTTTGGATCAAAGTTAAATGGTTCAAAATTCAATTCACTCTCTTCACCTTGAAACATACCACAATCAATTAAAATTTTTATATTTCCGATACATAACAAATGACATGAACCAGTCACTTCACCTGCAGCACCGTAAGATGTATAATAAGCCATATTCATCCTTTCTTCTTATTCTATTGTACAAAATATTTACTTCATTTAAGTAGTAATATTTATACTATTAAGTATACTTTATCCCAAGAAAGTCAGTAATTATTACAATAATATTACACTTAAAATAGGAAATAGTTACAAATATGAAAAACAATTTTTTTAACCAAATAAAAAGATCGCTAATAGCAAAAACACCAAATGAGAAAATAGAATTATTTCAAGAAACTTATCAAGACTTTAAAAATGATAAATTTACTTTTACACCTACACAAAATATAGAGATATTTACACAACCTGCTTATAGTAGCTTTTGTAATATTGTAGATCAAAGAAAAGTTCCTCAAAGAAAAAACCTTGCAAGCCAGGAAGGACAAACAATTTTATTGCATGCTATTGCACATATTGAGTACAGTGCTATAGATCTTGCCTTAGATGCTTGTTACAGATTTCAAAATATGCCAAAAGAATTTTATGAAGATTGGTTAATTGTAGCAGATGATGAGATACGCCATTTTCTTATGATAAATGAATTAATGGAAACATATTCTGTTAAATATGGGGATATAGATGTACACCAAACTCTTTTTGATGCGTGTATGAAAACACAAGACTTAATACCTCGTATGGCTTTAATACCACGTTATATGGAAGCAAATGGATTAGATGCAAATGCTATGATGATTAATAAACTTAATAAAATTCCAAATACTAAAGATATTATAAAATTATTAGAAATTATTTTGGAAGAAGAAGTAGATCATGTTAAAAAAGGTGACAAATGGTATAAATATGCTTGTAGTCAAAAAGAAGATTTTTCATGTGATTATTTTCAAATAGTAAATAGTGTTTACCCAAATTCATTTAGAACAAATAAAAATGTAAATGTAGAAGCTAGAAAAAAAGCTGGTTTTAGTGATGAAGAAATAAATATATTATTACAAAAATAGAAGTAATTTACTTCTATTTTAATTTAATATTATCTATATGGTGTAATTGCATCTATATGGCAAGTTTCCTCTTTATTACAATTAGCAAAAACTTTACTTGCATATTCATAACCTAAAGCATATGCTTTTTTATTTATATCATGTACTTTACTAGGAACTTTAGAAAGCATTACCTCTTCTAAAATATCTTTATCAAGTGCATTTGTAAGTTTATTTGCAATAGCTAATGCAACAACTGATTGAGTAATTACATTACCTACCTCTTCTTTTGCAATAGTAATAATTGGAATTTCTACAATATGCCATCTTTGAATATCTTCAGCAGTTGCTTTTACAAGATTTGGTTCTATAACAATAGTCCCTCCATCTTTTACCCCTTTTTTAAAAGAGTCATAACTTACTTGTGCAACACTTAACATAAAGTCAACTTCACCATCATTTGCATACGGATAAAATATCTCTTCTTCATCTAAAGTGATATCCACTACTGTAGGACCACCTCTTACTTGAGAAGTATATGTAGCTGTTTTTAATCCAAAACCACCTGATTTTATCTTTGCAACTGCAAATATCTCACCTGCTAATAAAACACCTTGTCCACCAACACCTGTAAATCGTAATAATTGTCTAGCCATTTTATTTTACCTTATATCTTTTTCTCAAATTCATCTTGAGTAATTTTTGCACGTTTACCTTGATGAACATCTTTAATCTTTTGATACATATCACAGTATTCATCAGCTTCTTTATCATCTTTTAAAACGCCTGTTGGTAAAAAATTTATTTTTTCGCCATCTTCTAATTTATCAAATTTCATTTTTCCCATTGTTATAGAATCAATCCAATCTAAGTTTTCAACAGCCGATGCCATTTTATTTTTTCTACCTAAATTTATATGACAATTTGAAAGAACTTCCATAAAACTAAACCCTTTATGAGAAAAACCTTTTACTAAACTTCTTTCAAGTTTTTTAGGATCAATTACACTCTCTCTGGCTACAAAAGAGGCTCCAGAAGCTTGTGCTAACTCACATGCATCAAAAGTAGGATCTATATTTCCAGCTTTTTGAGACACTGTCCACATTCCTCGTGGTGTTGTTGGACTAGTTTGAGAATTTGTAAGACCATAGATAAAGTTATTAATAACTATCATATGAATATCTATATTTCTTCTACATCCATGTATAGTATGATTTCCACCGATTGCTAAAGCATCACCATCTCCAGCAACACATATTACATGTTTATCTGGATTTGCTAATTTTATACCTGTAGCATATGCTACTGTTCTACCATGAGTAGTATGTACTGTATTAAAGTCTAAATAAGATGAAAATCTTCCAGAACACCCTATTCCTGAAACAACACATACATCATCTTGATCCCAACCCATTTTATCAATTGCTCTAATAACTGCTTTTAAAATTACACCATCACCACAACCCCAACACCATAAAGTTGGCATTTTGTCTTGTCTTAAATATTTATTATAATCAAATGCCATCTATAATCCTTTTACTTTTTCAACGATTTCATAAGGAGATATAGCTCTACCATTTACTTTAAATAATCCATCTATATCAAGTCTACTAGAAACTCTTTGCACTTCTTGTAAATATTGTCCCATATTTAACTCTACACATAAAACTTTTGGAATTTTATCTGTATACTCTTTTATTTTATCTGCTGGTGATGGCCAGATTGTAATCGGTCTAAATAAACCTACTTTAATATTATCTTTTCTTAAAATTCGTATTGCTTCTTTAACAGCTAAAGATACTGAACCATAAGCTACAATCATAACATCAGCATCTTCTAGTTTATACTCTTCAAAAGATTCTAACTCGTCTTCATGTGCTTCTACTTTATTAAAAAGTCTTTCTATTAATAGTTTACATGTATCCATATCTTCAGTTGGAAAACCATTTTTATCATGATGAAGACCTGTAAAATGGTATCTATAACCTTTAAACATTGTATTTAAAATAGCTGGTTCATCTTGTTTTACACCATAAGGAAAATATTCTTCAGGTTTTCCATCAAACTGTTTTCGTAATTTGATTTCAGATTTTGTTTGTTCTTCAGTAGGGATAACAGCTCGTCCATGCATATGTCCTAAAGTTTCATCAAGTAAAACAAAAACAGGTTGCATATATCTATCAGCTAAATTAAAAGCTCGTGCAGTTTCAGTATAACACTCTGCTAAATTTCCGGCACAAACAGTTATTGATTTAAAATCACCATGAGAAGGGTTTTTCACCTGTAAAACATCACCTTGAGATACTCTTGTAGGAAGTCCAGTAGAAGGTCCACCTCTCATAACATCTACACATACCAATGGTACTTCTGCTATTTGTGCTAAACCTAAATTTTCTGCTTTTAAAGAAATTCCAGGACCAGAAGTCGCTGTCATTGCTCTTTGTCCACTCATAGAAGCACCTATAACACAACAAATACCTGCTATTTCATCTTCCATTTGAATGGCAGCTCCACCAACTTTTGGTAAAAGATCAGATAGTGAATGCATTATTTCACTCGATGGTGTTAATGGATATCCACCAAAAAATCGACATCCCGCATCTACTGCAGCAATTGCTGCTAACTCATTTCCTGTAGAAATTATCTCACGTGTATCCATATACGAATTTTCCTTACTTACCATAATTTAAAGGTAATTTATGATTATTATTTTTTATTGCAAGAGCTCGTTCTTCAGCTTCTGGCGTCAATTTTACAAATTTAATACCATCACCTCTTTTATCTGCAACATATATTGCAAAATCAGGACAGTGTGTTTCACAATCAGTACAACCTATACATGCTTCTGGAGCAATTATATCTATAATAGCTCCTAATGTAGAAGAAGAATCTTGTCTCATAGACAAAACTCCAGCGGGGCATAGTGATACACAAATATCACATGCTTTACATTTAGTAATATCAATCCATACTGGAGTGTTAATTGGTGCTTTTATTAATGACATTTAATTCCTTCTATTTTAATATTATATTTACTCTTCTATTTTCACTTCTACCAATATCTGTAATATTTGAAGAGACTGGCATAGTTTCACCATGCCATGATACTTTCACTTTATTTTTGTCAACTTTATTTTGTATCAATATATTATGAACCTTCATTGCTCTAGTTTCTGAAAGTTTCATATTTATTTTTGCGTCTGCTACAGAATCTGTATGACCAGATATAAATACGTTATAACCAGGAGTTTCATTTATTAACTCCGCTGTATCTTTAATAATTTCATTAAATTTATCACTTACATATGAAGAAGCATGATCAAAATATATATTTTTATAAATTGGCTTCGTACAACCATCTCTTGTAACAAAAACACCTTCTGGTGTATTGGGACATTTATCTACATTATTTGGTACTAAATCATTATCTAAGTCGTTGCTAGGATTTGATGCACTTAGAACAAATGTAGAACATAAAAATAATATAAAAATAGATTTATACATTAGTTAACCTTTTAAATTTAATTAGGTCAATTATATGACTATAGTACTTAAACATTTATTAGTTTTTAGCTATCATCCCGTATGGATTATCTATATTTATTTTTTATTGCATTTCTATCTGCAACTGTATTTCCATTAGGAAGTGAAGCCTTACTACTATACGACTTATCAATTGACTTAAATGTATATATTTTATTTTTTGTTGCCACTGTAGGAAATACTATAGGATCAATTGTGAACTATTATATTGGATTAAAAGGTGAAAAATTTCTAGCTAGAAAAAAGATCTTAAAAAAAGAAAAAGTGATTAAAACAAAAAGATTTTTTGATAAATATGGAGGATATACACTATTATTTTCTTGGGTACCAATAATAGGTGATCCAATAACAATTGTAGCTGGTATGTTACGATATGATTTTAAAAAGTTTATATACCTAACACTTATCTCAAAAGGAATTAGATATATATTTGTTATTGCAAGTTATTATTTATACTCAAACTAGCTAAATAAATTATTTAGTTAGTTTCTCATATTTGTTTGATAATTCTTTATATACAGCATCAAAAGAGATGTCATCTGCTGACTCAAGAACAGCGATCATAACAACATTATCTTCATCACCATTCCAAATTTTAATGTATGTACCCTCTTTATATCCATTATCTTGTCTAAATTTATTAAGAGCATTTTTACCAATATATAGTTTTTGTAACCATGTAAAACTTAATCCTGATAATTTACAACATCTGAAGAATTGATCTATAAATCTTTCAACTCCACTAAATGCAGGCATATTTCCAGTTTCTATTGCAAATGCAATATAAGATAATTTTTCTGCTTCTTTTACGATGATTTTAGTATCAATATCTTTCATCTCTAATGCTTCATAAATACAGTGTGTATTTACTAAAGAAACTGCTTTTGGAATATTTGTTTCTTGTAAAATATAACTCATTAAAAAATGCCAAACATCAACTAATTCTATATGAATATTATCAAAATCAGGTTCTGCAGAAATATTTTTCCAGTGTTTCCAAGGAGTAGAATCAATCAGCTCAGATACTTCCATATGGATACATCTTAACCAATTAATCTCTTTATCAAATTTGTTAATTCCAAGTTCCCAATTTACACCATTTGTATCGTCATTTAATTTCTTTTGTAATACAAACATCTCTTCTAATTTATGAGGAAAACTTGATGATTCTTCTAAGAGTTCAGCTAAAGGTAAACACTCTTCAACTAATAAGTCTAGTGAATTATTATCACCAGGAACCTCTTGTTCACCTTTTAATAAATGAACAATTAAAGTAACTGTATATGGTACTTCGTCTTTCTCTTCCCACGTTAATACATCTGCCGGTGTAACACCCACATAGCTTGCAAAACTTTCAATTGTAGAAAATCCTAAGTTTTTTACAGTTGTTTTTAATTCTTCATATAACAATTTTGTCTCCTATATTACATTTTATATTTATTATAAATTTCAATATTTTCATTATGATATTATCTTTTAACTTACTACTTAATTAGCCGGTCTTTTAACTTCATAAAAGTTACAATCACTACCACTACTTTGTTTAACAACAACAGATGGTACTTGCTGTGATTTAAAACCATAAGCTCTACAACCATGAGGTTTATTTTTTTCCCATGTTACATAATAATTTGTGCATCTTTGGCATATAATTCGTCTATTCATAAAATGAATTTTACTTAAATAACTTTTAAGAAGAGTTTATATAGAATCACTAAAAATTACAGATAAAGTAGAATCAATGTCAAATAGAAAAGTAGGAATAATTGGTGCTGGTGCTGTTGGAGCAACAGCTGCATATACATTAGGTATGATGGGCACTTGTGATGAAATCGTTTTATATGATATAAATCAAGATGTTGCCATTGGAAAAGCTATTGATATTGAACAATCAACAATATACTCTAAAAAGATTACAAAAATTACTGGTGCACGTGATGCAAGTGATTTATCTAATTGTGAAGTAGTAGTAATAACAGCAGGAGTGCCAAGAAAAGATGGTATGACTAGGGAAGATTTATTGATAATAAATGCAAATATCATTAAAGATGTAGTAGAAAAAATCAAAACACATTCCCCAGATGCAAAGATAATTTGTGTAGCTAATCCACTTGATGTTATGACTTATGTTGTTCATAAACTCACATCTTGGGACTCATCTAGAATTATCGGTATGGCTGGTGCTTTAGATAGTTCAAGAATGGCTTATGAGATTAATAAATTTACAAACTACGGTTGTAGTGGGATAAAAGCTATGGTTATAGGTGATCATGGTGAAAATATGATCCCTTGTACACAACTATCAAATATAGGTGGAGTACATTTAGAATCTTTAATATCAGAAGAAAATATGAAAGATATTATTGATAGAACCAAAAATGGTGGAGCTGCTATAGTAAAACATTTAGGTACTTCAGCATACTATGCACCAGCTCGTGGAATTGCTGTAATGGTTCAAGCTATTTTAGATGACAACAAAATTGTAATGCCATCGTCTGTATTATTAAATAATGAATATGGATATAACGATGTAACTGTTGGAGTTCCAGTTGTTTTAGGGAAAAATGGTGTTGAAAAAATTATAGAGATAGAGATGAATGAAGAACTAAAAGAAAAGTTTGCTAATTCTGTTAACTCAGTACAAAGTGGTATCGATATATTAAAAGAAAAGAACTTTTTTTAATTCTTTAAAAAAAGTTCTTTTATCTAATTAAGATGACTAAGCTTTTGGCTCAGTCATCTCTTCTGGTTTTACATACTTATCAAAATCTTCCGCGCTTAATATATCTAAAGCTACAGCCTCATCTTTTAATGTTGTTCCATTCTTGTGTGCTGTTTTAGCTATCAATGCTGCTTTTTCGTAACCAATATATGGATTTAATGCAGTTACTAACATTAAAGAATCATTTAAATATCCTTCAATATTTTTTTCGTTTGCCTCTATACCCACGGCACACTTATCATTAAATGCCAACATTGTATCACTCATTAGTTTTATAGATTGTAAAATATTATAAGCAATTACTGGTTTAAAAACATTAAGTTCAAAATTACCTTGACTAGCACTTACAGATACGGTTGTATGATTTCCCATAACTTGAACAGCAACCATTGTCATAGCTTCACTTTGTGTTGGGTTTACTTTCCCTGGCATAATTGAACTTCCTGGCTCATTTGCAGGTATATTTAACTCCCCTATTCCACATCTAGGACCTGAACTCAACCATCTTATATCATTTGCTATTTTCATAAGATTTGAAGCCAATGCATTTAAAGCTCCACTTAATACTACTTCTCCATCATGAGATGTTAAAGCATGAAATTTATTTGGATGTGATTTAAAAGTATACGATGTACCTGTAATCTCATTTAATACCTCACTAACCATTGGTGAAAAATCAGGGTGTGAATTTAATCCAGTCCCAACTGCAGTTCCTCCTATAGCTAACTCTAAAATGTATTTTATTGAATCATCAATTTGTTTTAATCCATTATCTAACATCTCAACATAGGCGCTCATTGCTTGTCCAAGTGTTAATGGAGTTGCATCTTGAAGATGTGTACGTCCAATTTTTACAATATTTTCAAACTCTTTTACTTTTGATTCAAATGTTGATTTTAATATTTTGATAGAAGGGATAAGTTGTTTTTCAAGCTCTAATACAAAAGCAACCCTCATAGCAGTAGGATAAGTATCGTTTGAACTTTGACCTTTATTTACATCATCATTAGGATGAATAGTTTTAGTAACTCTAAAATCATCACCTAAAATTTCTGAAGCTCGATTAGCAACTACTTCATTCATATTCATGTTTGATTGTGTACCCGAACCTGTTTGCCAAACTACTAAAGGAAAGTTACCTTCTAATTTTCCTTGTACTACCTCTTCACAAGCAGTTGAGATAGCTTGAGTTTTTGTATCATCTAGTCTATTTAGTTTATTATTTACAATAGCACAAGCTTTTTTTAAATAAGCAAAACCCTCTACTACTTCTTGTGGCATTTTTTCATTTCCGATTGGAAAATTTTCTACACTTCTTTGTGTTTGGGCAGCCCAATATTTATCATTAGGAACTTGCATTTCACCCATAGTGTCTTTTTCGATTCTATAATTCATGATTGACTCCTTTTGTATTAAGAATATCATAACGAATTATTGTTTAATGTAGAAGAGTATATTATCATTAATAAAAAAGGAATTAATTTTCATTAATGATAATATAATAAAAAATAGGTAGGCAAAAGCCAGATGAACGACTGGCATTGAAACTTTATATCCAAGTGTGGTATAGCAGAATAACCCTATTAATATGGCGTACAAACAATACGCCATAAAATAATTAACGCCTAAGCCGTCCAATCCATAATACTTTACGGCTAAAATTAATAGCAAATAATTAGCGGCGCTAAAGGTAATTTGAGCCACTACATAAAGTAAAGATTTTCCTTTGGCCATAAGTGCATAGCCAAAGGGAAAGCCAAGTAATCGAATAATAACACCGAGCATTAACCAGCGTATTATCGGCTCACCACTTTCAAAGCTTTCTGAATACAGCACCATTAAGAAAATGGGAGCGAATATATAAAAAAGCAAAACAAAAGGTAGGGAGATCAATAGGCCAAATTCTATTTGATCATTTATTACTTTTTTAGTCGCGACAGCGTCATCAATTGTTTTACAAACTTTTGGAAAAAAAGCCACCCCCATTGAGGATAAGATAACACCTATATATAAGTTAGAAATTATCCAGCTCGCTTGATAAACCCCCACCACTGCCAAACTAAATTCATCTTTTATAAAGATATTAATTATATAGGTGGTTAATGCCATAAAAAAAGCGGACACCCAAAAAGCAAGGCCTAGCTTCATTAGCCCAGAAAGCGTGGCCGTTGACTCTTTAAGAGTTAATTTTACCCATGTAAATCCTAAACGCCTGTAGCATAAAATCACAGGAATAAAAGCAGCTATGGATATAACAAGAAAATAGAAAGGAATGGCTGAGGCTTCAAAAAATGGCAATAAGACAAACACAATTATATTGCCCAGCAATACCCCCGTAAGCTGGCTGATTGCGAGCTCTTTAATTTCACTTAAGCCATTTAATACAGCTCTTAACATTGCAGTAATAGCATTAATGAAGATAACAGCAGAACAAGCCCAAATACCAATTTTGTAATCAGCACTACCAAATAAGCTCTCGCTAATATCACTGGCGAAAAGACCCACAAAAGCAGCACATATAAAAGAGAATGCCCCCACCGCATACTGTGAGACCTGAATAGCTAAG